>Ga0209978_10000569_pt1 | contig 14263 bp, 15 predicted proteins | sample BentaG_FD_182805 | JGI IMG/M metagenome (GOLD analysis project Ga0209978, IMG submission 182805) | Deep subsurface microbial communities from South Atlantic Ocean to uncover new lineages of life (NeLLi) - Benguela_00093 metaG (SPAdes)... | ecosystem: Environmental > Aquatic > Marine > Oceanic >...
AGCAACCACGACACAATAAGCGAAAGGTGAAAAACATTGTCAGTGGCCCAAAGAAAGTTCTTCGGAGAAATAGGCGCGCTACTCGACAGAACGGTTATGGTGACAACAATAAATGGAAAAGAATATACCGGAACCCTCAGAGGGATAAACCCGGAAACACTGAGCCTCTGCCTAGCAGAAGCCAAAGATGAGAAAGGAAGAATAATTCACAGAGCATTCCTGAACGGTGCTATTGTGGCCCAAATCTTTGCTGTTGAGAAGCCTTTTAACCTCAAAGCGTTGGCTGAACGCCTCGAAAAAGTTTTCCCGAGACTAATCAGGCTATACGAAGACAAAGGCTTCATCTGGGTAATGGACAAGGTTAAAGTTACTGAAGATGGTATTGTAGAGGGCACTGGACCAGCCGCTGAACGAGTCCAGAAAGTGTACGATCAGTTTTTCAGCGAAATCAAAGCCTAAAATGATTCAGCTAAATAGCCATTCTCAGAATGGTCGTCTAAAATTCCTTCATGAATATTTCGCGGAGTCACCTATTTCTTCTTGCGCGCGGACAAGTTAGATGGCTGTAGGCATGAAGTATCTGAGGACGAAGTATGCGGTCGCCAATCCCATTTGAGTGAAAGTCGCCGAGGCTCCTATTTTCATAAACTCCTTCATGCTTATGGTGTGGCCTTCTCGCTCAGCAACTCCAAGAGCTATTACCCCCGCCACTGACCCAATCGGTATCATGCTACCACCTAAAGTTGCACCGACCACAAGAGTCCACCAAAGCGGTGTAGCCATTGTTCCAAGCATTGTTATTAGATCCCTGACTATCGGTATCAACACGGCGGTAATCACTATGTTGTGGACGGCAACTGAGGCAAAAGAAGAGAAATAGAGAATCGAAATACCTGCCACAGCAGGGTTACTGCCGACCAGACGGATCAACGACACTACCTCTTCAAATATTCCAACCCTTTCAAGTCCCCCCAACGCCACGAATATGCCAACAAAAAAGAATATCGTTGACCAATCGATTTCCCTCAAGGTTTTTTCAGGGCTTACTCCGCTTAGGAGTAGCATAGCAATTCCCCCTCCCAAAGCCACTAAGGATGGAGACAAGCCGAAAGGGCCACCAACTATGAAAGCAATAACGGTCGCTGCCAGGACTAGGAGCGCCCTCCAAAAAAACTTTCTATTCTCAACTGCATCCCACTCGTCTATTTCGAGTATTTTGTCTGCGTTCGGAAGCTTGGGAAATCCACCCTTAGTAACGATACGGACCAAACAGATTGTGCCCGCGAAGAGTATGAGGACCAGTGGACCTAGGTTAACTAGAAAATCGATGAAAGACAAATTGGCTTCCGCCCCAACCATGATGCTCGGAACAGAGCTGATTAATGTTGTCAATCCCCCGATATTCGTGAAGACAACCTCCCAAACCAAAAAGGGAACCGGGTTCATTTTGGTGATCCGGGCAATCATAATTGTGATTGAAGCCATAATTAGCATGGTCGCAGCGTCGGTTAGAAAAGCGGAGAAAAACGTTGTCAAGCCCATGAAGAAGATGAAAAATTTAGCTGAATTGCCTTTCGCCACCTTGGCAGTCTTTATTGCGATAAGCTGGAACAACCCAGTTGTGCTTACGACTTCAACAACAATCATCATCCCTACGAGGACACCTATCGTCTCAAAGTCTACGAGGGCAAAAACCTCACTGGATGGAATTATACCATAAACGACCATGAGAGCGGCTCCGAGAAGTGCAGCCAAAGTCCTGTGGATAATCTCTGTAACGATGAGTAGGAGAACCATCGCGAAAATCAGAACTGCTATGGTTTGAATCGCATTCAATTACTTTTGTTCTCCGTTCTTTCGCTTTTTTCGTTTCCGCTCACGTTCCAAACGCTCCAAAGGCTTCGAAATCTTTTCGAGATCAATCATCACTCCTTCCAATGTATGTCTCCTAAGTCCCAAGATAGCAGCTCGCTTTTTCTCAGTCTTCTCTTTCTTTTTCTTCTCTTTCGCCTTCTCTTTCAATAATAGCCCCTCCACTAACTAGTATCTCCGCTCCCCAATGATTTGTAGTTGTGGCCATACGTGTCTATTTTTCAGCGCACGCTAAGCTTTTCTTTTCCAATCGGCTTAAAGTCTAATTTATTAATATAGGATTTTCCTATCTTTAATAATTTAAGGAGAAATGTTCCACGCATGCTAACATTGTCTCTGATGCGCGCGCCCTGATCTCTTTTATCACAAACTGCTCCATTTTCGCACATCTTCTTTTAAACTAAGATGCCAGAATAACTATAACTCTAAGATTCATTACGTTTGTTCCAGTTGGCTCCGTGTAAACAGCATCTTTAAGTCCTCTTAGCACGTGGGAGGAGTTATGCTTCATAAGATTTTCGTATATATCTATGCCTTTTTCCTTTGCTCTTTTTAACGTATAACCATCAGCGATGCCTCCAGCTATGTTTGTGGGACCATCCGTTCCATCAGTGTCTATTGCGGATACAGTGATGTTTTTACTCCCATCTATTTTCAGAGAAAAACCAAGAATGAATTCCTGATTTCGCCCACCTTCTCCATGTTCCCCTTCAATTGTAACAGTCGTCTCTCCGCCAGAAATGAGGACACAAGGAGGCTTAAACGGTCTGCCATTCTTTTCGATATCCCTTGCGATGCCTGCTAAAACAATGCCAGCTTCTCTGCTCTCTCCTTCTATCATAGTGGACAGGATTGTGGAGTTAAATCCCAACTCTTCAGCTCTATTCTTCGCGGCTGCGCATACGGCTTCATTGTTAGATATTACAAAGGTGTGAACCTTCATTCCAGTAAAGTCTTTAGGCGTTTCTAAGCTTGGATCTGTAAGTCCCTTTTCAAGGCGAGTTCTCACCGAATTTGAAACTTTTTCCCATAATCTATACTTTTTCAGGACAAAAACAGCGTCTTCAAATGTGGATGTATCTGGAACTGTTAGATCAGTTATGTAATCCAAAGGATCCTCTATAACATCAGAGACTGTTAAGTTGACTATTTCTGCAGGATGAATGTATTTTGCGAGTCTTCCACCTTTTATGGCTGAAAGATGTTTTCTAACAGCATTCATCTCTTGGATTACAGCACCACTTTTCAGAAGTAAATCAGTTACTTCCTCCTTGTCCTCCAAACTTATTCCTTCAGCGGGTAATGGAGCTAATGCGGAACTGCCGCCAGTTATTGTGCTGAATACGAGGTCGCCCTCTTTTGCGTTCTTGGCTATTTTTACCATTTCTTTTGCGCCTTCTAAGCCCACTTCATCTGGTATAGGATGGCTAGCCTCTATCACCTTTATTCTCTTCAACTTACGCTTTTGCCCCCTCTTCACAATTATTAATCCATCCTTGATTCTTTCTCCCAAAATATCTTCTAGTGCCATCCCTATGGGTATGGTTGCCTTTCCTGCACCTACCACGTATATGTCTCCTATTTTTGAGAGGTTGAATTTTAAATGGCCGACGATCAGGTTTCCGTCATCAATATGAACTGTCTTTTTAACAGCCTTGTAGGAATCCACTGCCTCCAAGGCATATTCAAGTATGTCTAACGCGATCCTCCTTCCTTTAATGTTGCCGTGAGAGAGTAGTTCATCCTTATTCTTTATTATCATTAAACATCCTCCACATGATGCATAGGCAATCAAATAACTTCATTTTAAGATAATTAATTTAAGTTACTGAGAAGAGTGTCACTTCAGCCGTTAAAGATTTGGGAACACATGATCACTTATTAGCGAAACAACGGCTAAATGAACCAGCGAGATCGAGGCTTTTCCTTTGTTTTCTCTTCTATTGGAGTAATGCTCAAGCCAAAAGACTCGAGTATTTTACGAGTTGCCTCCGCAGCCACATCCAGCTTACTCAAGTTCACTTTCAAACGTAACATTTTGCAAACAGCCTTTAAAACTTCACGTGCAGCCGTTGCATCTGGATATAGACCAGGAGTTTCGGCTAGAAGACAAAACCCGCTCATATCCTGCAGCTTGCCCAGTCCCACAAGAAGCCCTGCCACACCAAAAATGTGTCCATGAATAATTTTGGCGCCGAGATTTAAGGCTTCACGCAAACTTTCCGCGTCAGAGGCTGCGCAGTACAGCTTCGGGGTTTCAATTCTTTTTCCGTATTTTAAGCCACCAAGTGTTATTATTTGGCTACATCCCAGTTTTTTTGTGATCTCTAAGACGCGTCCACATAGTTCATACTGTCCTATTGTGGTCAATGCCTGCGTGTTACCATAGAGTATGATAAGGTCGCGTTCTTTCCCCCTCCCTTTATGGTAGTAAAGTTCGTTGAGTGGAAACCGTGTCTTACCCTTTTCTGTGGATATGGTAAAATCTTGAAAGGATGATGAATGGATTTCTGCAAACATTTTTGCCTTTAACTCCTTGATGAGATGCAGTGCAGCGATGTTTGCAACAAATCCTATGCCGGGCAATCCTTCAATTAAGACCGGGTTGTTTAGAACAGGTTTTTCATGTGTCAGAGTGGTACAAACCACGTTTCGATCTCTCCTTTCCAACAGCATAATTAAGAGACATTCAGTAATATAAGATGATTTGGCGGTTATGGTTCATGTCCTTTGAAATACGCGACAGAGATTTACTTGCGAGGATAGGTAGACTTGAAACTAAAGGAGGGATAATTGAAACTCCTCTCCTTCTGCCTGTCATAAACCCCATGGTTCAGCTGATCACTCCTAGAACCATACAGGAAACTTTTGATTGTAAAGCGCTTATAACAAATGCCTACATCGTGAAGAAACACTTCGAAGATGAAACGGTTAGAAAAGGGATACATGACTTTTTAGATTTTAAAGGCGTAATTATGACTGATTCTGGAGCCTACCAAATTCTTGTTTATGGAAACGTAGAAGTTGCTTCTGAAGAAATTGTGCGATACCAAGAGGAAATCAACACGGACATTGCTACCATATTGGATGTGCCAACTGGATGGATAGCTTCCAAACAACACACACAATATACGGTAGACAAAACCCTCAGTAGAGCAAAGGAGCTAGCAAAAATCAAGACGCGTGAAGACATCATCTGGGTTGGACCAGTTCAAGGAGGACGATACCTAGACCTTGTTGCCCAATCAGCAAGGGAAATGGGAAAACTGCCTTTTCAAATCCACGCTTTAGGAAGTCCAACACCAGTTATGGAACAATATCTCTTCGATATCCTTGTTGACATGATCATAACGGCGAAAAAGAACCTGCCGCCAGAGCGACCACTCCACCTTTTTGGAGCGGGGCATCCATTTATGTTTGCGTTGGCAGTAGCATTGGGGTGTGACTTGTTTGATTCCGCTGCTTACGCCATTTATGCTCGAAAGGAGCGTTACATGACAGAGTACGGAACCACTAGAATCAATGAACTCGAGTATTTTCCATGCTCATGCCCAGTTTGCAACAAGAACGATCCGCAAAGTATGCGGGCGCTACCAAAGGTTGAAAGGCAAAAAATGCTTGCTCAACATAACCTTCACGCGAGTTTTTCCGAACTGAAACGAATAAAGCAGGCGATAATCAAAGGGCGCCTCTGGGAACATTTAGAGTTGAGGGCACATGGGCATCCAGCTATACTTCAAGCCTTAAAAAACTTGAAGAAACATAGCGAATATTTAGAGACGCAGAGTCCTGTGACAAAGAGTAAAGGCCTCTTTTTCTTCAGTTCCATCGGGCTGAGTAGACCAGAAGTTGTTCGTCACAGAGAGAGACTTTTTGAAAGATATTCGCCGCCAAAGGAGACGAAAGTCCTCGTTTTGTTGCCTCAAACTCAAATGAAACCTTTTCATAAATCTAGAGAACATAGAAGAGCCTTGAAAGCCATTCAACAAAGACTAGGCGATAAGATCGGTGAGGTTCACATATGCACGTACGCGGCGCCCTTCGGGGTGACACCTCAAGAACTTGATGAGGTTTATCCTCTTTCTCAATACGAAATTGCAACTCCGTTCGACGCTGAGACAATAGAGTATACAGCGAAACAAGTTTCAAACTATATCGCAAACACAAACTACAGGGGAGTAGTTTTGCTTGAAGACCTTGAGACATGGAAGGGAAAAATCGCAAGGGCTTGCAAAAAAGCTTGCGATAAAAAGAAAGTTTACTTTAAGGCGCTATCTGTGGAAAACCCTTGGAATAAGAATGCTCTAGATGATCTTGCAATAATAGTGGAAAAATTGTTTCTATGAATAGAAAGGAAAGTGTGTGCAAAAACAAAAAAAGAGAGGTTGCGCCGAAGGGAGATGATAAATCTATAATTGAATCCTAGAACTAAAAAGAAGCAATATTGGGTTATATTCTACTTTCTGAAATAACGTTTATCTCAATTAATAAAATTCTGTGATGTAGAGAGGGGCTGTGATTGGAACAAACAATGAGTCAAAAAACGTTCAATGAAGTTAAAAACGCATTGAAGAAGACTCTTCATACTCTAATTGATCTTGATTTCGAAGATGGCAAACTTGACGAAGCAATTAAAAGGTTCTTGGATGCTGAAAAAATGCAGATAAACTTAACATTTCATCTTCATCCAAACGATGTTATCTTCGTTAGAAACTTGGCAAACGACAAAGTTCCTCAAAAGATATTAGAGAGAGTTAAAAAGCTGAGACGCAACCTAAGTATGTAATATAATTTCCATTTCTACTCATCTTTTCTTTTATCATTTAATTCATTATTAAAGAGAATGAATACAAGTTTACGCATCTTTTTTATTTCAAATGATAACAAAGATTAAATAATTGATGAGTGGTTGTTACTCTAAGAATTCAACGAAAAGTTTTCCCGCTAGTAGGAAGATAAAAAAAATCTAGAAGGAGGTAAAGGAGAAGTTGACGAGTTTAGGAAAAGGTCGGTTATTCAGAAGAAAAGATGGCAAATACTTGATATATCTACCTAAAGATCTGGCTGAAGACTCAATGTTTCCCTTCAAGACAGAAACATCAGTGAGAGTTAAGGTGTCTTTTGATATCGGTGGACAAAAGCTTATCATAGCGAAGTATCGGGCGCCCCAAATAAGCGAGTAACACTCTACATATATCAACCTGACCTCTATTCCCTTTTTTTTATAGCCTAATTCATTAGGCACTGCTATATATCATAGCAAAGGCCTCTAAATGCGCCAGATGGAAACTAGATGATTCGGATAGATTTACACGTGCACACAAATTTCTCCGGCGACGCAACAATCAGCCCAAAATTTGTAGTGAACCAGCTCTATTCTCATCCATTCATTATTGGAGTCGCCATAACAGACCACGACACCCTTGAAGGTTACAATCGTGTACGAAAATTAGCTGCCACATACGAAGATATTCTCATTATTCCTGGAATAGAAGTGAGCACACGGTGGGGGCACATTAACATTTTAGGGGTTGAAGAAAAACCGGGAGGTTGGTTGACGATAGAAGGTGTCGTTGATTTTGCAAGAGAAAGAGGAGGCGTCATTGTAATACCCCATCCGTATAGAGGATCAGGCGTGGGTGAAAGGATTAGAGATATACCAGCGGACGCAATAGAAGTTTTTAATCCCCACTCATCATACGAGCAAAATAAGATGGCTGAAAAATTGGCAAGAGCAAAAAACTTGCCGGGAGTAGCCGGAAGCGACGCTCATGATCCCCCAGAGATGTGGGCTGCTTACACAGAAGTGAAAGCTGAGCCAAGTGTTGATGCGGTTCTAAACGCTATAAGAAAGGGGCTAACAAAGGCGAAATCAGCAAGGCAGCCTTAAATGTTTAAAAGTCTCAAAAACAATTCTGGGGCAATAAATAATCCAGTTCGTTAAACAATAGAAGGTGAATTAGATATCGCCAAAAATACGGTTTCTCGGAGGCGCCAGGGAAATTGGAAGAATATCGCTGGCTTTCAAAACGGAAAAGGCTCAGTTGTTGTTGGACTACGGTATCATGGTGGGTCGCGAACCAGGTTTTCCTATGCACATTCCACCTAAAGAGGTCGACGCCATCATTCTATGTCACAGTCATTTAGACCATTCAGGCGCTGTTCCAATTTTTCACATTCGAGATGAGAAAACTGTTTACGGGACACAACTAACTTTTGATATATCAGAATTGTTGATTTCGGATTTAATTCATTTGACGGGTTACTATCTTCCTTTTGAATATCTTGAGTTACGTTCAATGATGAGAAGCTGTGTTCATCTTGATTACAGAAAGAAACAAACCGTAGGAGATATTCACTTCCAGCTCTTAGATGCTGGACACATACCTGGAAGCGCTCAAGTTTTAGTGGAGGCGGATGGAAAGAGGTTGCTCCACACAAGTGATTACAACACCAGCGATACTCGTCTTCTTCGCGGCGCTGACCAAGACTACGGAAAGCTTGATGCATTAATTATTGAAAGCACCTATGCCGACGAAGATCACTCTGACAGGGCAACCTTAGAAAAGGAATTTATGGAGCATGTTACTGAGGTGATGGAGAGAGGTGGAACAGTTCTGGTTCCAGCCTTCAGCGTAGGACGATCACAAGAGGCTGCTTGCATACTTGCAGCCCATCATTTTGAGTATCCAGTCACCATAGATGGAATGGCTCGCAAAGTTAATCGAATATTAATGAGACACAACACGTACATGCAGGATCCTCAGTTGTTTATGAATGCGATGCACTCTTTAAATTGGGTTGAGGGATGGAGGGATCGAAGATCAGCAGCCCGTAAGCCGGGTGTAATAATATCTCCGGCAGGCATGTTGAAAGGTGGTCCAGCTGCCTTCTACATACAAAAGGTGGGTAAAAAACGGGATAACGCTGTTTTTCTTGTGAGTTTTCAGATTCCGGGAACGCCCGGTCGGGAGTTGCTGGATAAGGGTAGATGCGTGATTGACGGAAAGATGCGTAAGATAAAGGCTGAAGTTAAGCACTTCGATTTTTCGTCTCACAGCGGAGCCAGACAACTTCAAGAGGCAGTGAAGAGGCTGGAGGGAAACCCTACAGTATATGTCACGCATGGAGCTGAGGGAAACTGTGAAAGATTTGCACGGTGGGTGAACAAGGAAACAGGGCTTAAGGCAGTTGCTCCGAAGACAGGAGACACCTACACCCTCTGAAGAAAACGATGAAAGTAGCATTTTTACGCATAGGAACTATGTACAGAGACGTAATAGCTGAAATTAGAAGCGATTTATACAAAGTCTTTCCAAATCCCAATGATTATAAGATTATCTCCAAATATTTTCTGTGTGCATAAAAAATGAACGATTTTTCCTTTCCCATTCCAAATAGAGAACTCAAAAAGGGAATCAACCTTTCACTTGAGAATGCTGAAAATCTGATAAAAGACGCAGAAATCCTTTATGAAAATGGTCGGTATCCATCGGCTTCCTATTTATCTATTGTTGCTTTAGAAGAGGAAGGAAAAGCTTCCATGTTACTAAACAGATTATTAGACCATAAGGATGTAAGTAAGAAATATTGGGACGATAGCATTACGAGTCACCCAAAAAAGATAAACGCTGTTCAACAAACGGTTTCTAAATACCGCAAATTAAGGGTAAAAGTTGGAGAGAAACGATGGAAACAAGTTCACTTAGCACATCTTGCCAAACTCTTCCTAGAGCATAAAGATGATTGCTTATATGTCGACTGGGACTTTGAAACTCGTAAAACCCAAATAACCGATAAATGGAAATCGCCATTAAGAGACATATCGTTTGAAGGTTTTCCCTTGGTAAATGAAAACAAAAGGCGTGAGACAGCGAAAGGTTTAATTTACGAAGCTAAACTCGGACTTGAAGCAACTCAACTAACGGTACAAGAAAAATTAAAGAAATTTTGCTGACAATTAGACTCCCACCCAGAACCAGATACTTTGACGTTATGCAGAGAGCTTTTATGATACGTGCAAGTTTTATCGTATTTTTTCTTCCAACACTTTGTCTGCTTCTTCTAATCCTAGTCGTTTCAGCACTTCTGATCGGGGTATTCCGTTCTTATCCCAGCCAGCAGCGTCATAATATTCCTTTTTCGATTCCTCAAATTTAGCTTTGTCAATCTTTTTTCCAGCATAAGGTCCAGATGGCAACGGTTCATAAAACCTTGGGGGGTTGTCGTCGTGCACTTTTGGGTCCCATTTGAGGTCGGGTCCACCTAGAAGCAGAAGGGTTCTTTGTAGCTGAAGTATCCTTAACGCTGATGTCTCGTACCATTCTTCATGTCCTATTTCCCAGCCGGTGACTGCTTTAAAGAAGTCCCAGATTAGATTTTGCGACGACTGAAAAGTGGTGAACCAGCAATAGACGCCTGAGTCATGAAGAATTATAGCTAATTCACTGTCACCATGATCAATTGGCACATAAGCTATGGATGTGTGGTCTCCACCTTGCACAGAGCAAGCGTAAGATATGTCTATTGTATAGTCTTTTCCGCTTCTAATTCCATGAGCTCCAAGGGCTATTCCTTTCACCTGAACTGCATATTGCATCACATCTTGGCCCTTCATTTTCTGTATTTGAAGGGCAGCCTTGTAAGAACCATCTGCTAGTATCTTGCCTATTCCTTCCTTAGCAGCAACCTTTTCAGCCAACGCAGCGAAGGCTTTTGCATCTCCCCACTTCAACTCTATGCCACCTAAGTCTTCTTTCGTTAAGATACCTCTCTGATAGAGTTCACCAGCAAACCCCAACAAATTTCCACACTGTATGCCGCAAAGCCCTAAATCATCTATTAAAGATGACAGGTAGACAACTTCTTCCGGAGTGAAAATGCCTAGATTTGTTCCCAAATAGGCTTGAAGCTCATAGTCGGGATTATCTCCTATGGCACCTTTAAAAGGACCCACTTTTACCATCGCAATCTTCATACATGTTATGGGACAACCGAAGTCTCCCCAATACCTTTTTATCCAAACCCTCTGCTCGAACCGGTTCACCCCAAAACTTTTTTCGTCATGCCACTCCTCCTGCCAGTTTCTAACAGGCTCAGAACTGGTATTAGCGCCCACCTCATAGCCCGCGCCACTGGTTCCCCACCGCCTGAACGCGTCTCCCTTGTAACATTCTCGTGATACTTTTTCTATGAGCACTTTTACTTTCTCTATATCTTCTACTTCAGGCAGGGGCCCTGTGCCTTTAACCACCAACGCCTTGAGATTCTTTGAACCCATCACAGCTCCGTATCCACCGTAGCCTGCAGCATGCGTCCATTTCCCCATCACCGAAGCCATTCTAACCTTGTTCTCTCCAGCCGGCCCTATGTAAAGTATTGCGGGTTCCTTCCACACACCGTAACGTGGAAAGCTCTTTTCGAGTTTTGCCCTACCCTCTTTCGCAAGTATCTTCAGCGTTTGCTTTCCGTCTTTACCCCAAACATGGCTTGCATCATTGATTTCAATTTGAGAATCTGTGATGAATAAGTAGCTCGGTTTAGCAGCCTTACCAGTAATGATTAAGCCGTCGTAGCCAGCGCATTTAAGTTCTATTGGAAACTCTCCAGCAATTGTTGAGCCAACTACGCCATTGCTTTGCGGAGACTTCCCGGATACGCAGATTCTGCCTCCTGGGAAGAAGCCGGTGAGAGGTCCGGTTAAGACTAGAAGGATGTTTTCTGGTCCAAGAGGATCAATTGTCTCCCATCGGGTGCCCAATCTATCCCATAGGATCTTGGTGGCTAGTCCTCTGCCGCCTATATATTGGCTCAGAATGTTCTCGTTGAAGGTTACATTCTTTGTGTTCCCTGTTGAAAGATCGACTTCTAGAAACTTGCCTGCGTATCCACGCATTTTTAGATCAACTCCTCTCCAGCTTCTCCGTAGAGGTTGATAACTAAGTCTCGCGTTATCTCCTCGGGTGTGCATGCGTATAGCTTGTAAGCACGATCACGATCTCCCAATTTCTCGTCTGCTTTAGATATAACTCTAAGAGCTCCCCATTTTCCATTCTTACACACTTTTACACATTGAGGTTTTCCCCCACAAAGGTCACATATCACCGCATAATTCTCAGAGGGATGCATGTGAGGAACTTTGCCTGGGCAAGCGTCAATGCAAAGACCGCAGCCCGTACACTTTTCTTTGTCAACTAGAACTGCTTCTGTTTCTTTACTTACCGACAAAGCGTCTACTGGACAGGACTCAACGCACGGGTAGTCTTCACATTGAACGCAGAGGTGGGGAACTTCAGCTCCTGGAACGAGCATGAACACCCGGATCCTTGAAGCCTCTGGCCATATCTTATTTTCATGAAAAAGTGAACAAGCTATCTCACATTCTCTGCAACCACTGCATTTCAGATAGTCTCTAACGATCCAAATACGTTTTTGAGGACTCATCTCTTGTAACCTCTAATAGAAGCCTTACGAAATTTTTGATTGGTTACATTTAAATCTAATGATGGTCCGATGAAAATATTGAGAGAATGCTCTTGGAAAACGTTGACGTTGTTGTTGGAATAATTTTGAATGGAAACAAGTTTCTAGTTGAACGCCGTAGGTTGGATGAAAAAATTGATCCGGGTATCGTGTGCTTACCTGGGGGCCATGTTAAAACAAATGAAGGCAAGGAGGAAGCTTTGAAGAGAGAACTGCGAGAAGAGCTGGGCATTGAAGTAAAGGGATTGAAGTTTATATGTAAAAACTTCTACGTCGCAAGTAACGGCGAAAGACAAAACGCATATTGTTTCCTCGTTACAGATTATGAAGGAAAACCAGTTTGTAAATCGGCTCACGAGGTCTTCTGGGAAGATAATGTTGAAAATTTAAGCTTAGAGGTTGATAGGAAAACAATTATGAAGCTGAGAGAACTTCTTGATGCACCTGAATAGCTTTGAATTGTGAATTGAAGTTAAAGAACTGTTTAATGTTGAATGGTTATTATGCATGCATGTATTGTTTAGCCAAAACATCTTTGTAATATGGATTTCATAGTCATAACCTATTTCTTATTCTTTGCGTGAAAATAAAAAGTGAGGAAAAAAGATATGGCCGATATATCTGGCAGTAAAATTGAGAGGCTTCAGAGGTTAAGAATGGAATTGGAGGGTCTACTGGTAACGATTGATGTGGAACAAAAGACTTTGGAAGAAGAGATAAAGCCCATTAGGGAGAAAATGGCAATTCAGGAGTTGCAGGAAGCGGTGAGGAAGAGGCGAGATGAACTTGCTGCTCTTCGCCTTCAGAAAAAGAGACTAGAAGATGAAACAAACGGCTTATAGCAAACAAGCCAGAAACAGCTGGGTAGCACCAAACCTATTCCCGCGTTTTGTTTTCACTCAACTGATGTTTCTTCCATAATTTCATTGATTCTTTTATTCATGGTTAAGAAAGAAGTCTTTGAATAGATTGTGCGCCCCTTATTTCTTCCCTTCTTTTTTTGTTTAACCGAAAAGTACGTGCGTAAGAGTAATAATGTAGCGAGGCGAACTATTGTTGGAAGGGCTTGATATGGCAGAAGAAGAAGTTAAAAAGAAAAAGGTAGCGGCGAACATGGAAGAAGTTGCCAATAAATCGTCTCAAGGTGTAACTTCAACTGTCCCAGATATATGTAAAACTCCATCACCAGCAGGACCAGTTCCAATACCTTATCCAAACATAGCGAAGTCAAGTGACACTTCGTCAGGAAGCAAAAAAGTAAAAGTAGAAGGAAAAGAATCGTCTTTAAAGAACAAATCACATTATGAAATGAGTAGTGGAGATGAACCATCTCATACTTCGGGAGTAATAGACACAATAAAGAAAGCAGTGAAGGTCAGGAAACTTGGACTTCCGCTGTGGGTTTGGAGCCTTTCGTTGGTGATCGTAATATTGGTTACTTGGATTGTAGTTACAAATTTCCCCCCTGCCCTCACACCCCTCGAACAGTCTTGAAATTGTGCTTGCTTAATTTTCCCTCTTTTTTGTTTATGCATGCATGCTAAAACGTTTGAAATTAATTGGTTCATCAAGGTTCATGAAGCCTAAGTGTAACCTATATATTAGAATAAAATCTAATGATAATGCGACATCGCGAACATTGAAACTTGAACCCACATAATTATGGTAAAATGCAAGAGTAAGCTTCGTTGGATGCGCGCGAATGTAAGGACTAAAATTAAAATCGGTTAATATTTGGTCTATTCCGCCAGAGTTTTACGTATTTGATCTTATCACAATAGTCCTCTCCTTCCTATAAAATGGAAAAATTCATGTCAAACCTCCACAAACAAATATAGCAACTGAAGTGTTTACAATGTCAGTGATTCAAGAAATTCGATGCCCCAACTGCGGCGCTCCCATCACATTT
>Ga0209978_10000570_pt1 | contig 14262 bp, 12 predicted proteins | sample BentaG_FD_182805 | JGI IMG/M metagenome (GOLD analysis project Ga0209978, IMG submission 182805) | Deep subsurface microbial communities from South Atlantic Ocean to uncover new lineages of life (NeLLi) - Benguela_00093 metaG (SPAdes)... | ecosystem: Environmental > Aquatic > Marine > Oceanic >...
TAAAGAAAGAGACGAGCACTATAAAAATTGGAAGAAGGCTGTTGAAAAAGCCATGGGTTGGGGGAAGGAGAACTCGTAAATATAGACGTGTACCCTCTACGGACAGAAACACCTCCACCAGGGAATAGACTTACCCGTTATAAGTTTCGCTCCTACCTAATAAGTAATCAGATAATTCAGTGGCAAAGCCACTTGACCCAAAAGATATCGTCACCGTCCAAGAATTAGTCATCTCCAACATGCTTGAGATTGAGGCATTGAGGGAATTGCTATTCGAGAAGGGAATAATCACTAAAGAAGAGTCTCTGGCTAGATTTAAAGGGTTGGATAGAGAGATGAAGGAGAAAGGAGACAAGCGAAGCCAGGGAGAATAAGAGGGGGTTGTGGGCGAATGATATCTAATATATCTAATAAACCCGAAGGGCAGAGTTCCACGGGCTTTGCCCGTGGGTGAATGTTAAAGTCCCCCGGGGGGCGTCAAGCAAAGCTTGTTTTTGACAAGTGCCACGGGCTCCGCCCGTGGGTATCTACATGACGTAATCCAAGAGTAGAAAGCCAGATCGTCTCAATATCGGTGACGCAAAAATGACGATTAAGGCAGATGATGCTGCAAGATACTTGAAACAGTATGTCGAAAGCTATCGACGAGAATATCAGCGCTTCACTGCATCTCCGCCGAAAGGAGGCGGATATCCAGCCCTTCGTATCTCTCCCTACCTGTACTCAACAGAGCTGACTTGTCATCTCGCCGATGACGGTGTCGCGGTAGCAGACTTTTCGTGGCAACCCCCTTACCAATGGGAAATTGTGGGAGGGCCAACACTGCTTGTGGATTTCCCTGAGACACGTACCCCATCTGAGATTGTCGATTTACTGAAGCGGGAAGGAATTTGGGGAAAGGATATAGGCATTTATCGGATCGTCTCCGAAGATGGATTCCCTGATGAGGTATGGTGCGGTCGCCTACCCAAGCCAAAAGATGCAGCTAAGGAGGCCGTTGAAAGTAAGACACTCATTCGTGTTTTCAGGTATGACATCGATTGGAATACCTTGATACAGCGCCTCACATTCGGGGCCTTTTGCAAGATCCTTGACCTTAAGCTACCGAATCAAGGCTCGAATTTCTGGAATCCCCGTATTATTAGGAATTTAGGCTTCGCAACAGCTGATAGACAGCACAAACGATTCTATCATTACCTCGAACTCCTTCCGCATGTCGAGAAGGCTGCTTGGGATACAAGGAGCATTTGGACCCGTGTTCATGTAGACATCCGTCGTGATTTTGCCCATGCTATTGGTGCTGGCGGACGACAGGGCGGAATAGTCGCTTTCGATAAACCGGAAGCACAGATAGGCCTCTTCTATGATCGCTTATCTGCACTAAAAGAGGCGATTGATAAGTTCGAGGTTTTGTTAGAGAACTACGGTGGCAAAGACGAGAGCGTTTTTCACGAATTTCTAAAGGAGAACTCAGTTCTGTTGGATGTTTACGGCGAACCAATTTCAAAACCGAGGTTTTACTACCCTGAAGGGGAATCACCTCTTGGTAAGGAATATGTGGAGCCTGATTTTATTATTCGATACCCTGGGAATGTTTATAAATTGGTTGAACTTGAGAAACCGGGAAAAGCAGTAGCGACAAAGAAGGGGTATCCCCGTGCCGAAGTGAGTCAGGCCGCCTTTCAGATCGCAGAGTGGAAGACATATATCCTAAATCACTACGAAGTTATTAAGCAGAAATTTCCAGGTATTGTTGTAAATCATTCAAGCATGATTGTTATCGGCCGGGCTTCGGAGGAGAATCTCCGCTCGAAGAAAGACGTTCGCCGCTACATGGAATTGGTTAAGGAAAGTTTCTCTGTAGATGATGTGTTCCTCTACAATGACCTGTTGAACCGAGCCAGACAGGCGTATATTAGACTCTGCGGCATGACAATTGAAAGGAACGAGCCCGAAAAATGGGAATAAAAAAGAAATCGTCACCATCCAAGAATTGGCCATCTCCAACATGCTTGAAATCGAGGCATTGAGACAATTGTTGTTCGAGAAGGGGATAATAACCAAAGACGAATTTATCGCTAAGTTTAAGAAGCTGGATCGGGAGATGAAGGAGAAAAGGGGAAGGTTGGTTAATCTACTTCAAGAAATTCACTTTGATACGTTTGGAGAAGGAATGGAAAACGAGGAGAGGTAGGGCTTTCAATATGGCTGAGGACATCATCCAGCTCAAGAAGGATTTATCAGACCATGAACTCTCTATCAAATATTTTTTTGAATAGAATTTGACCTAGCGATTATCCCAACGTATTCAAGGAATTCTTTAAACTCATGTATAACTTGACCGTTATGCTTATTGTATGGATACACGTATGAAGGTTTATTGTGAACATCATGCTGTACGACAGTGGCAGAGAGACCTGCACAAGAAGGGTCGAATTACTCTGGTTCTGTTCCCCTATGACCAAAGGACCAGACGGATCAAGGAAGTAGCCACTCCTTCCGTAGCAATCTGGAAAGAGCTCAATATTACCTGGGACGAAGCCGATTTCAGTTGGGACGAGTTCAGCCCTTCACCCCACTATAGCGACATTTGCAATATCATCGGAGAAGAGAATATCAGAGACGTAAAACACGTTGATTCCGCATTCAAGAGTAAATGTCAATGCATGCTTACCTGCGACAACGACATTCTCTCACACAGCCAGGAGCTGGAAGAGTTGCTCAACATAGTGTTTTTCCATCCAGACAATCACAGAGAGGAATTCATAGCGTTTCTGAAGCGTTTTGAGCAGAAGGAAAACACATAAGATTTCGTTCAAGAAAGGAGACGACTAAGCGCTTTACCTGACCGCTAATTCCGCTGCACGCCATAGCGGCACGTAAGCTTTGTTGTTAACCTCCGAGTTATGAGCAAAGATTACCGTAAAATTCTCGACCTCATCTTCCTCTACTGTCTGAATCACAGTTTGATCAAAAAATTGCTTGACAAAGATTTATATATAATATATATTAAAATATATAATATTTGACCTATAGGAGATTATCTCCACTATGAACCTGCAACCACCTTTACAGAATTACCACAATAAATCCCGGGCTGTTTATGAACTCCTGCGACAAAATATCTTGCGAAGGAAATTCTTGCCCGGAGAAAGACTGATTGAGAGAGAGTTAGTAGAAAAACTGGGGGTTAGCAGTACTACTATCCGTGAAGCATTGACCAGACTGGCAAAGGATGGGCTCGTAGGCAAACTACCCGATCGTGGCGCTTTCGTAACCAAACTCTCAAAAAATGATATAAAAGAAATCTACGAACTCAGAGAACAAATAGAAGGATTAGCTGCTAGATGGGCAGCCGAGAGGGTAAGTGAAGAAAAAATCGAGCAATTAAAATCACTTATCAAATACTCCGAGGGACGTATAAAGGAAAATAGTTGGAGCTACGATGATGCTCTTAATGAACTGAAATTCCATGATTTAACAGCTGAGATGAGTGGCAATACGAGATTACGTAAGATAATCCGTGATATTCGCAATCAAAGCAAGCTCCTAATATCCGCATCGTCAGTGCATCCCAAGAGAGGAAGGGAGGCATTTGAAGAGGAAAAAAAAATCCTTGAAGCGATAATAGCACAGGATCCCGATTCTGCAGAACAATATGCTAAAGAACATGTAAGGAACGCCAAGAGAGCCACATTAGAACTACATAGAATAGGGTAAAGTAGATCATAACAGTATACTGATATCTTTGCATCACTAATCCCAAGCTTTATTGTCGGCAGTTCCTGTGCCGGATCCGGATTTTGATATAGAGAACGGCTTAATATAAAAGGTGAAGTTCTGGATCCTGTCGATGTACCCTCAGGTTGTAGATTTAATCCGAGATGCGATTACTCTATAGATTGCTATTTCGAAAAAGAAGCGGAACTTAGGAAAGTTAATAAGAATCACAAAGTTGCATCTCATAGATACAAAATGATGATTGATCTTATTCAGGATAAGTTGCGAATAACTTCAATGAATTTTTAACCTTGAGTGGTAGATAAAGATGGAAAACTTAAGATTTGCAATAATTGGTGCTGGAAATGGAGGACAATCTATTGCAGGAGTTTTAGCTCAGAAAGGATATGAGGTAAATCTATTTGACATTGATAGTGTAAAAATAAAAACCATTAAAAAGCTTGGAGGAATTAAGTTCACAGGTAAAGTTGAAGGTTTTGGCCAGCTTAAAACTATTTCTGATCATATTGAGGAAACGATTAGAGATGTGAATGTTATCATTGTCGTCACAACAGCTACTGCCTACAAGGATGTTGCGCAGAATTGCGCGCCTCACGTGAAAGAGGGCCAATTGATCATTCTGATGCCCGGTTACCTAGGAGGCTCTATTGAATTCTCACGGATATTGAGAGAGAGGGGGGTAGATTGTGAGAACCTAATTATTTCAGAGACCGAATCTCTGATTTATTCATGTAGGGCAACAGAGGCCGGTTTTCCCAGAATCCATGGAATCAAGGATAAGCTTTCAATGGCGGCTTTTCCTTCCAAGAATACCAACAGGGCAATTCAGAAACTGAGAGAGGTATATCCACAGCTTGTACCTGCGGAGAATGTGCTCGAAACCGGGTTCAATAACGTTAATCCCATGGTTCATACGCCGATCACCATTTTCAATTTCGGCCGTGTGGAACGGGGTGAAGATTGGAAATTTTACCCTGTTGGTGCAACTCCCATTATTTGCAAATATGTTGAAAAGATAGACAAAGAAAGGATTTCTGTTGCTAAAATCTTAGGAGTAAAAGCAATCAGTACTAAGGAGATAATAAATAAATTTTACGGCGTTGACGAAGAAAACCTTTATGAATCCATACATAAAAACAAGGCCTATCAGGTCAGTAAGGGTCCTAAAACCATCCACTACCGGTATTTTTACGAGGATGTACCCATGGGCCTTGTCCCAATTTCCTCATTGGGGGATATGCTTAAAGTTGACACTTCATCCATCAAAGCACTCATTCATGTGGCATCTATACTAGGCGGAGTCGATTATTGGAACTCTGGTATGACTGTAGAGAGAATGGAGATAAAAGGAAAGAGTGTGGATGCGATTAAAAAGTTGCTGAGCGAGGGGGGATGAGGGTTGATTTGTGATTTGCTATTCCCCCCAGAGTTTCCAGAGAAAGGAGGTGAGCTCAAAGCATAATACAATGTTACTAAATTAAAATATGTCAAAAAGGAGGGAGAAAGATGAAACTCTATAGGTTTGTATTTGTCCGTAGCATCGCAGTAGTTTTCGTCATGGTAGGTTTGACTTGGTCAGTTGCGGCCAAAACCCTACCAGAAGAACGGCACATTGGTAAAATCGGAGTGTTAACTACCACGGCGGCGTATGATCTTGTCAGGTATGAGATGGGCCGCACGGTTGCGGAGGCCTGGAAGAAGCTAGGTGTGGATGCTCAGTTGGAAGCCATCGATTACAAAGCAGGAGTCCAAAGAACCTTTCGATCAAAGCGTTTTGATACATTTATCATCCACTGGGGGGCCAAACCTGTGAGAATAGATCCTGACATATTCCTATATCATGCCTTACACTCCTCCAATGCCGTGGAAACGGGGTGGAATATTACAGGCTTTCAGAACCCAGAGTATGATAAGGTGGTCGAGGCCCAGCGCAAAGAGATGGACATCAACAAGCGCAGGGAGCTAGTCTGGAAAGCACAAGAGATTTACTTCGAACATCAACCGCATAACATTCTCATTAACGAAGACCTCTTTTTTGGATACAACAGAAAAACATTCAAGGATCCAATCCTTTCTGTGGGGAACCCCATTACCAACATCTGGTCCGATATCTCCTTTACACCTATTACTGAGCAGAAATATTTAAGGCAAGGCTATCCGGCAGACCTGAAAGTGACCAATCCACTGGCCCTTGCCACTCTGGAGGGGCACTATGTCATGGGACATGTCTATGACACCCTAATACGCGTAGGATGGGATGGTGAGCCAAAGCCTTGGGCAGCCGAATCATTCAAGATTGTTGACAACGTTACAGTGGATATCGCCCTTCGGGATGGTATGAAATGGCACGACGGCAAGCGGGTGACTGTGGAGGACGTAAAGTTCTCTTTTGATTACTTGAAAAAATGGAAAGCAGCCTATTATCTCTCCTTTCTGGAGCCCCTGGACAGTGTGGAAATTTTAGACTCCAGACATGTCCGCTTCCACATTAAGTACCCCTTCGCCCCATTCATCCTGAACACCCTTGGCCAGATCTATCTGATCCCAAGGCATATCTGGGCGGATCTGACCGAGCGGGAGGGAATCAAAGATCCTAACTTTTACGAGAACCCTAATCCCATCGGTAGTGGCCCTTTTAAATGGGGGTATTGGAAGAAGGGCGAGATAGTGAAGCTCGACGCGTTTCGGGAGCATTTTAATCCACCAAAGGCCGATGGTTTTATGTTTGTGGTGTACGGGAGCAAGGATGCTATGGTGGGGGGATTCGAGAAAGGAGATATCGATGTGACAGGGTTCTATCTGCGTCCTTACCACGTAAGGCGGCTAGAAAAGACCGGTTTTGCCGAGTTTCCGCCATCTGCCAACTTTGGTTTTTACAATATTCATTACAATTGCCGAAAGCCGCCATTCAACGATATGATCTTTCGACGAGCCCTTAGCATGGCTATTCCTCACCAAGAGATCCTTGAGACCATCTTTGAGGGGAAAGGGGTATTGACGGGCACCATGATATGTCCGCCCAACAAGTTTTGGCATAACCCCAATATTCCGCCGTTCCCTGAAGACCCGGCCAAGGCCCGAGAAATACTTAAGAAGGCAGGTTATGAGTGGGATGACAAGGGCAATATCTACTATCCGGCACCTGAGAACGACCGACGCAAGATCGATATATTTCCCAAGAAAAAATGAGACGACTCTGAGGGAAATCGAAGGGAGGGAGGCTTCAACAGGCCTCACTCCCTTTGTTTATCTGCCGGAGAAAAACATATGAAAGATGAAACATTGGCACGGGGGAGGTTAAAAAAACGTCTGGCGAAAGAGGTTCAAAAGCATCTGACCCAACCCCTTTGGTGGACGGCTCACAAACAACTATTCAGACACATCAATCACATTAATATTGCTCACGTCATCATGTTGGAGGAAAGAGACATCCTGGAACGGAAGGATGCCCGTCTGATCCTGGGAGTACTGCTTGAACTGGAAAAAGGCAATAAAGCCCGCGTTCGACCAGGTGCTGCTGGGGAATTCTATATGGATCTGGAACATTATATCATCAGCAAGATAGGGGAAGATGTAGGGGGTAGAATGCACACTGGGAGGAGCCGTAATGATCTTTCGGGTACGGCTCAGCGAATGGCGTTGCGAGAACCTTTAGATGATCTCATCGGGGGGCTTGTGGAGCTCAGGCGAGTAGAATTGGGACTAGCGGAGAATCATGTTCAAACTGTAATGCCAGGCTACACACACCTTCAACACGCTCAGCCCATCACCCTGGCTCACTACTTCGTGGGACACGAATGTGCCCTGAATCGAGATACGCGCAGGCTTGAAAATGCATATTTATTCCTTGACCTATGTCCACTGGGTGCTGGAGCTTTAGCAGGTGTCACCTTTCCCATTGACCGTCATCGGACTTCCCAGCTTCTGGGATTCAATGGTATCATAGAGAATACATTGGATGCCGTTGCATCTCGGGACTACGCCTTAGATATTGCTTCGGCCCTTGCCATGACCGCCTGTGACCTGAGCCGCTTGGCTGAAGACCTCTGCCTCTGGAACACTTATGAGTTTGGGTTCATAGAGATCGATGATGAGTATGCTGAAACAAGCAGCATCATGCCCCAGAAGAAGAACCCATTTGTCCTCGAACACTGCCGTGGCAAAGCTGGTCGAGTATTCGGGAACCTTCTTTCACTCCTAACAACTTTAAAAGGCGTTCCTTTTACACACGGCCGAGATGTAGCCGGTGAGGTCATACCCGCCGTTTGGGAGGCTCTAGAAACTACTTCCTCTATTATTTCGTTGTCTTCCGGTCTTTTAAAAAGCCTGAAGTTTCAAACTGATCGGATGAGGAATCTGGCCGAAGAAAATTTTTCTACTATGACAGACCTAGTAGACAGTATGGTAAGGGAAAAAGGAATTTCCTTCCGGACAGCCCATCATATCGTGGCTAGGATAGTGGATCGAATGCTCAGAGAGGGGAAAAAGCCTAGAGACATCACAGCGCGAATTGTAGACGAAGAAGCTTCGAAGACAATCGGCCGGCCTATTGAACTGCATGAAAGCGATATTCAGAAATCTCTGCTTCCGGAAGCATGCATAGAAAGAAGGAACCTGCTGGGGGGGCCAGCACCTAGGGAAGTAAAACGCATGATCGAGAAAGCAAAGAAAGAACTACTAGAAACAGAGGAGAACCTTCGGAAAAGAAGAAACACAAGGCAAAATGCAGAACACAGATTGATAGAAACAGCCCTAAAATATTTGTAACGTTGATGCAAACATGAGAAAATTCCTCATTACCAGAATCTTATACATGGTTCTTACGCTATTCGTATTCATTACACTCTGCTTTTTCCTGTTTCGAATGCTGCCAGGTGACCCTACAGCCCTTGTGATTAGTCCCAGCCTTATGCCTGAGTCCCAAGAAGTTCTTAGAGCCCAGTTCGGCCTTGATAAACCTCTCCACATCCAATATTACCTTTATTTTAAAAACCTTATGAAAAGAGACATGGGTATATCCTTTATCTATAGAGCTCCGGTTACAAAAATTATTAAGGGCAAGATACTCAATACCCTGATCCTTATGGGGCTCGGTATGACCCTATGTATGATCATAGGTGTACTCGGGGGCACGGTAATGGCCTGGCGCAGGGGATCGAAGCTTGACTCAGGATCTATCATCTTCTCATTGGCCTTCCGTTCCACACCTATTTTTTGGAGCGGGATGCTCATCCTTTTGCTGTTTGGATATAAGTTAGATTGGTTTCCAGTTGGGCGTATGCATACTCCTGGATATGGAGCCTTCAACATCTGGGATCAATACTTTAATATAGACTTCCTAAAACACTTAATCTTACCTCTGTCTACCCTGACGTTGTATTACTTAGCAGGCCCTCTATTGGTGATGCGCAATAGCATGCTTGAAGTCCTTCACGCCGACTTTGTGGAATTGGCAATTGCCAAAGGACTTCATCCTTTAAAGGTAATGTATCATCACGCTGCCCGAAATGCCCTGCTACCCGTGATTACCTTAACCAGTCTGATGGTAAGTTACTCAGTGGGGGGACAGGTGCTCTTAGAAACCATTTTTTCTTGGCCCGGCATGGGCAAAGAGATCGTAGACGCCGTCAACTCCAACGACTATCCCATGGCTCAGGGGGCTTTTCTCTTTTTGGGTGCAACGGTGATAAGCATGAACTTTCTGGCGGATGTCTTGTACTGTTATCTTGATCCTCGGATTAAATACGGGGAGGAATAAAAACAACATGGTTCATCTAAAGTGTGGATATTGGAAAAGAGATTCCTTAAATAAGCCCAGAACTGGCCGTATGGCTCACGCTCAACCTTATTTTAAAGCCATCTGGGACCAAATAGGGATAGTTTGGGAGGACACGCTTGGGCGCATCGGAATGATTTTACTCTTTTTCTTCATTCTATTGGCACTGTTTGGGCCCTTCATTGCCCCTTACGGGGCTTATGAAAAATGCTGGACGCCAGATGGCAAGCTCGAACGGATGCAATCTCCTTCGTGGCGCCATCCCATGGGAACCACATATTACGGCCGGGATGTGTTGAGCCAAGTCATTCTGGGGACCCGACAGGTTGTGATCGTGGGGTTCGTTTCAGCGTTGATGGTGGTAGTGGTGGGAACCAACATCGGTCTTGTTTGCGGTTATTATAAAGGGAACGTGGATAATCTCCTTATGCGATTGACCGATATCGTTTATGGAATTCCCTTCTTACCGTTTGCCATTGTCTTGATATCCATCATTGGCAAAGGGGTATCCAGTATTATCATTGCCATTGTGTTGATTTTATGGCGATCAACCTCTAGAGTAATCCGATCTCAAGTGCTCTCGCTCAGAGAGCGGCCATTTGTCTTGGCCGTGAAAGTTTCAGGGGCCAGCGATTTTAGGGTTATTTACAAGCACATTGCTCCGAACATCCTACCTATGGCCTTCCTCTATGCTTCGTTTGCTATTGCATGGGCCGTGGCTGCTGAGGCCAGCATTAGCTTCCTTGGGCTGGGAGATCCAAATACCATTAGCTGGGGGCAGATCCTCTTTTACGCTTTCTTGACGCAAGGGGTAACCAGCCCCTACTGGTGGATCATTCCACCAGGTGTTTGTATTATGCTGCTCGTTATGTCCGCTTTCTTCATAGGGAGGGCTTATGAAAAGGTGGCCAATCCCCAACTCAGAGAACGATGAGCAGTGAGTTTCTTCGGATAGAAGATCTAGTCATTCAATATAAGACCAGAGAAGGTTTCATCCGGGCCGTGGATGACATCTCTTTTAGCATGGAGGAGGGGGAGAATCTCGGTCTAGTTGGGGAATCTGGCTGTGGCAAAACTACGGCTGCAAAAGCTGTCATGAAGATCTTGCCTGCTAACGGCGAGATCGCATGCGGCCGAATCCTTTTTCGTGGGCGGGATATTGTTCCGATGGGTCCGAAAGAGATGCGCCATCTGCGGTGGAGAAAGATTGCCATGATTCCCCAGAGTGCCATGAATTCCCTCGACCCCGTTCATCGAGTTGGGGATCAGATCGTGGAAGCTATAAAAGCTCATCGGACTATCAGCACCAAGCAAGCTAAGATGCGGGTTCAAGAACTCTTCGATATTGTTGGACTGGATACTAACAGAATCAATGACTACCCCCACCAATTCAGCGGGGGAATGAAACAAAGGGTGATCATTGCGATGGCACTAGCTTTAGATCCTTCCCTGATTATCGCCGATGAGCTCACTACTGCCCTTGACGTGTTAGTCCAGGATAGAATCCTTATGCAATTGAATGAGCTTCAGCATAAACTTAATATGGCTATGATTGTAATCACTCATGATATCTCAGTTGTGGCTGAGACATGCTCGCGGGTGGCCATTATGTATGCCGGAAAAATCCTGGAGTATGGCGATTTGACCAAAGTTTTCAAGAACCCCTGCAATCCTTATACATTGGGGCTTCTTAGCGCTTTTCCCAGTATTGTGGGGAAAAAGCGGGAATTAATATCCATCAGCGGTTTTCCGCCAAATCTTCTTCACCCACCAATGGGTTGCCGATTTTGGGAGAGATGCCCGTTTTCAACGGAAAGGTGTGCACAAGAGTCTCCTCCAATGGTGAAGGTGGCTCAGGATCATTTCACAGCCTGTCTGGAGATCCATCGGATAGAAGAAATGCGTTCTCTTGCCACGCGGCCAGAAACCTGGAGAACAAGGCTAAAGCCTCTCAAAGGCTGAATCATGTCCAACCACATCGTGCTTGAAATGAGAAACGTTAAGAAGTATTTCCCTGTTCGAATGGGTTTACTCAAGTCGTTGGTGGGTGCCCAGGCTCAATACATCAAAGCCGTGGATGGGATCTCTTTCACTATCCAGGAAGGGAAGGTTATGGGACTTGCCGGAGAGAGCGGTTGCGGAAAAACGTCTACGGCCATGTTAACGCTTCGCATGATCCCTCCTACAGAGGGTGAGATTTATTATAGAGGAAAGCGAATTTCTGATTATGAGGGCTCAAGGCTCCAGGAGTTTCGAAGAAGCGCCCAGATGGTCTTTCAGGATCCTTACGAGTCACTCAACCCTCGCTATACGGTCTTTGATACTGTGGCAGAGCCCCTATTGATCCACAAGTTCCGTGACCGTCACGAAAGGGAGGCTCGGGTTACCCGGGCTCTCGAACAGGCCGAACTTCGCCCACCACAGCGGTTTTTTGAAGTATTCCCTCATGAACTCAGCGGGGGGCAGCGTCAACGGGTAGCTGTTGCTCGTGCGCTAGTTCTAGAACCACGGTTCCTGGTAGCCGATGAGCCTGTCTCCATGCTGGACATCTCCATACGAGCAGGGATTCTTAATTTGTTAAAACGTCTAACGGTGGATATGGGTCTGGCAGGTCTTTACATTTCCCATGATCTGTCTCTCATAAGGCATATTTGCGATACTACCGCTATCATGTACTTGGGCAAAATTGTGGAAATAGGCCCCACTGAATCAATAATCATTAGCCCTCGACATCCCTATTCCTGCGCTTTGCTGGCCGCTGTGCCTGTGCCCGATCCTGAGTATACTCGTAACCGGTTGGAAGTGAAAGGGGAGATCCCGAGCTCCCTTGATATACCTGAAGGATGCCGTTTTCACCCTCGATGCCCCTTTGCACAGAGAATATGTCGCGAAAACGAGCCTAGCCTCATGGAGGTGACTAGTGATCAACAAGTGGCTTGCTATTTTCCGCGTGAATAGACCGTGCCTTTTCAGCAAGCATGCCAGAAAAAGTATAAAGGCCCATGAACATGAACAAAACAGGGAGCTGGGTGCATTTGAGAAGGCTTACAAAGCACTAGCGAAGCTCCGCTTCTGTCGCTTTTTGCAATAATTTGAATTACCAAAATCAATAGCAGAACTTTTGAGTCACTGAACTAGAAACTGCACTCAATCGCACACTGCCTTAGATCACATGTGCGAATTGGTACTTCATACCCTTGCACCAGGAATTGAGCCTTACAGCTGTTTGAGAGAACACATGGAGAAAACTATTAGAAAGGAGGATAACCCATGAATGGAAAACCCTCAAATAAGTTAAAAGTGCGCACACTAGATGTCTTTTCGTTATGCATACCCTTCAAAAGGCCACACAAAATTTCCTTGGGGCGTTCAGATGGACGAAAGGTGTTGGTGGTTAAGATAAAGACAGACAACGGTTTAACTGGTGTTGGTGAAGCGATTGCTCACCCCGCTTTCTCTGGAGAGGCAATAGAAAGCCTGCAAGGGGGGGTGAATTGTCTCGCAGAATCTGTTGTCGGGGAAAACCCTCTCCATTTGAACAAAATCAACGCACTCATGGATGAGAAGTTGTACGCCAATTATGGAGCCAAAGGCGCGATAGAAATGGCCCTGCTTGATATCGTGGGGAAATATTTTGGAACCCCTGTCTATAACCTATTTGGGGGGATAATAGAGGAGAGGTTTCCACTGAGTCGTTCTGCCTCACAATCTGATATTGAGAAGGATCTTGCCGAGGTAGAGGAATTCTTGAAGGAAGGATATAGGATAATAAAGGTGAAAGTTGGGATACTCAATGTCCATCAGGATGTTGAAAGGGTTAAAGCCATTCGAGAATTGGTGGGGCCAGAAGTTTCTCTTAGGGCCGATGCAAATCAGGGCTGGGATGTGCCCACCGCGCTCAAGTTCATTAAGGGAGTAGAAGAGCTCGGCCTTGAGTTTCTCGAACAGCCCCTACCCAAATGGGATATTGACGGACTTGCTTATCTAAGGAGCAAATCATCAACTCCCATAATGGCTGATGAAGCAGCAACAACTGAACACGATGTTCTGGAAATAATCAAAAAAAAGGCGGCAGATTTCATCAGCATTAAAGTTGTAAAATCTGGGGGCATTATGAGGTCCAGGAGAATCGCATATCTTGCGGATTGCGGAGGAATCAAATGCTACCTGGGGTCACAAGGCGAGACAAGTGTGGGAACATCCGCAGGCCTCCATTTCGCATTGTCAGCAAACAGCTTTAACTATGGAGGTGAAATATACGGCCCCCAATTCTTCGTGAAGGATATCGTAAAGCAGCCGGTAAGAATTGAGGGGGGATTTATTTACCCTTCAGATGAACCTGGCTTCGGAGTTGAACTGAATATGGATATGATTGAAGAATTTACCCTTAAAGGTTGATTTTGATAAGATTTAATGATTGCAATCAACACTCAATAGAAACACAAGGGGTCAAGTCTTTTTTTGAATAGAAGTTTGAGCTAGCCGTTCCCCTGATTTATTCGATGCGGCGGCGCAGTGTCCGGTCCAATTTGATCCTTTTCTCAATGACACTGTAGGGCCCACCAACGCTGCCATAACTTCCCAGTGAGAAGAACTCTGCTATCTATCCATAAAATATGTAAAAAAGATGTATTCCAACATAACCTCGCTAGGTGCTCGATATGCAAGGGATTGAAAAATGATGGGAAATCGCCTATGGATTGGGACTTAAAATTCCGTGGCCCCCGGGGTCCTTATTTTTTACA
>Ga0209978_10000571_pt1 | contig 14248 bp, 17 predicted proteins | sample BentaG_FD_182805 | JGI IMG/M metagenome (GOLD analysis project Ga0209978, IMG submission 182805) | Deep subsurface microbial communities from South Atlantic Ocean to uncover new lineages of life (NeLLi) - Benguela_00093 metaG (SPAdes)... | ecosystem: Environmental > Aquatic > Marine > Oceanic >...
TCATTTCCCTTTTGGCACGGCACTTCATACAGTATGCTTGCATTGGGTCTACCTCCCTTTTTGGTTATGAGCGATAAACTATTCCCTCCTGTGATGTCAATAGTCAAATAGCTACGCAAACTCAGTAAAGGGGTAACAGGAGCTTGAATTGTTACCCCTAAAGAATTAAAAAAAGAGGCTGAGGACTCGAATCCTCAGCCTCTCGACTCACCAGATTCTAGAATTGGAACAGTGCCGGCTGCTGTCATAGCTTATCCGCTCACTTTTTTGGTGACTCACACGTTCGCTGAACGGTATGGCCATCGCATAGCCACCGTCAAATGCGGAAGCATTAGTAGACTAGGGCGAAGGTCTTCTTAAAAGTTTTACCTTTTGTACGAAATGGTGGGCGATACTGGACGATAGACGGAACTTTTGAAATGGCCTTTAGTCTAACTATCTAACCTAGCCGCCACTTTCAGAGATGATTGTAGCATCAAAGTCCCTGGCCGGCAACCGGTAGACCAGCACCCCAGCGGATAACAGTACGATGAAATGTGTTCGCTTTATAAAATGCTCCCAAGCCTTTTCCCCGAGCTCTTAGGCAATTTGGATGCGCTATAGTAGGACTAATCGGGCAAAAGATGGAACCTTTAGCTGCGTATTTGCATTGAACCTGCGAATTCACCCAGGGCTTTGTCCCTTTGCTCCACCAATTTCGTGGAAAATAGCGTCTCTTTGATTTTATCTGCTGGAACAACTGCTGGTATTCCCACGTTCTCCTGCCAAATGAGTTTTTGTGCCCCAACTTCACTCACCAGAACCTCATGGGCTTGAGGGAAATAACCTTTCATCACTCCCATTAGGAATAGGCCACCACCACCTGCGACAATCTGTCCCGGCGTCCTTGTTGGGCTAAGCCACAGGAAAACTGGTGAGCCACTATTGCCAGGAAATGATTGACACTCAACCAGATAGCAATCCGTAGGTCCTTCCCCAGTGTTGATCTTTTCCTCAGGGATCAAAGCAATTCTGCCATAACGCACTACAGGATAGTTGCGCTGAGCTCCAAAGTGTTGAGTTAAAAGGCCTGCAAAAAATACCTCCTCGCCCTCCGAAACCCCACAGGCTTCGAAAACCCCTTTGGTGGCAAACATGTCCAGGCCGATCACCTTGTAGTCTACTTTGTCCAGAGGTGGCTATTTATATGGCAGGGGCTGGCAATAAATACGGACATCCCCACGCGGAAACTATCTCAGCCTTGCAGGCGATTGGAGCTGAAATCTATGGTACCGATATCAGCGGTACAATTCTGGTTACTACAGATGGAGAAAGCTATGAAGTGCATACCCAAAAATGACCAACGGGACCAGGTTACTTGTGAGCAAGCGTAGGGTCAGCCTGAGTTAACAATATGGCTTTTTGTGTCATTCCGCTCACCTCCCGCTTTAATTATGGCGTGAAGTTGCGGGTTCGGGAGCGGGTGAAAAAGTGACGAATACATTAGTATTGTGGTGTATACTACAACCTAGATTGCACAAATTAAAATAGTAGTGGTAATCATTTATGGAGGTGATACATGATAATTTTAGGTTTGATGTTCGGTTTTCTAGGCTCAGTTCTACTTGTATTTGCTTGGGGTATGCCATGGTGGAAGCGCCCACATTGGCATGAGAAGTGGAGCCCCAGAATGATTAGTATCGGTTTCACTGCCCTCTCCGTAGGCTTCTTTATTCAAATAATTGGGAGTCTTAGTTCATAAATTGGAGGAGTAAATGCCAATAAAACATATGTACATAGGTAAACATGTTAATCGCTGGCTACTAGTCACTTCGCTTTTCATGATATTTACTGGTGCTGTTATTACTTCTAAGTTTGATTATTGGTATGCAATAGTGGGCGGTGCTGTTGTAGCAGTAGTAGGTTGCTACCTCAATCAGCTCTCTATAAAGTGGGTGACGGAGGACTAACAAAGAAAAGAGGGAGGCATTACTGCTTCCTCTTATTATTTTGGTAGCGAGGGTTGGATTCAGAAGGGCGAATAGAGGAATGCTAGTGACTAGAAATTAATCTTGGTAAATCGGATAGATATAGGATAATATTGAAGTGAGGCAAAACAATATGCCTTTTGACTATAGAGCAACGAGAGAGAATACATGTCTAAACTAAGTACAGTAGGTTTTAATCCCCCGCCAGATTTTCCAGTAGATAAATATAATAAAGTACGTGCATGTCTTAACAGGTATAAGGAGACCCAAAATATCCAATGGGCGCTATTTGGCTTGGGCTGGAATGGTCTTGCTTACCGCTATCGTGCTATGGATGAATATGATAATCAGTTTACTACATCTATTAAAGAATTTGGGAACTCACCACCTTTTGAAGAGCGTTACAATCAAGGCAAGGCCCTGTTCGGCTTCTTTGTAAATGCCGTTTCTGTGTTTGAGTGTTTTTTCTTCTCTACCTACTTTATTGCATCGATTCTGAAACCAGAGCAATTCCCTCTCTCAAAATCTGAACTAGAATTTTATCCCTCGAATGTCAAGAAAGGGTATATTGCCAATTTTAACAACTCTTCTCTCTCAAATGCGATTGAACGATGCTTGAAGCAATCTACATATTGGGAAATAAATAATGTACGCAGAGTACTTCTGCATCGTGGAATGCCACCGCGTAGGTTCTACAGGGGCGGAGAACGTGACGGAATGGCAACTATGCCAATCAACCCTGATGCTCCTAGTGACCAATGGCAGTTTGATTTCCAAATAGATACAAGTACAACATCTTTGTATCGCCAGTGGGTTGGTGAAACAATCAATGAATTGGTTATGGCATCCAATGACTTCTGTGGCAAATACTTATAAGACCTAGCAAATAAAAAACACAGATTCCAAATCTGTGCCTTCAAATTCGATTGGCAGCGGGGTCGGATTCGAACCAACGACCTTCGGGTTATGAGCCCGACGAGTTTGATTATTAATCCCCATTTAACAAAATGACGAACTGTATCCCTAAGCCTTACAACAATTTCCCTGCTTCCAAAGATTCGCAAAATGGTGTATAATGCCAGTAGATTGGCGGCTGAGGAAGCAAGTCAGGGAGGCTAAGTTATGACGTCGATCAGTGACATCGCCACACTCTCCGAAGAAGCCCAAAAGGGCGAGGTTTTCGGGATAGTGAGGCCATACAACGTAAACAACCCCTCCAAACCGGAAGCCTCAGCGGATCGTATTCTTTCTATCACCTACCCTTCGTACCCGCTTTCCCAAGCACTAAAGGCGATAGCCGAAAGAATGTCAACTAAAAGATCTCAGGGCACTTTCATATTTGCTGGTGGCTATGGTACCGGCAAGTCACATTGTCTGCTCACTCTTTTCCACATATTTACCTCACCGAGTGTGGCGAAGGCATGGCAAGAAAAGTGGTCACTAAATATTTCACTTCCTCACTCCCGCGTAGTTGAGCTCCAGCTCATGGAAGGGGAAGAGGGCAACCCCAAATTCTTACGGGGGCCCATATGCTTGCAGTAGGGCGAGTAGCACAGGCTATGACCCTCAGAGGGATATTCCCATAATCACATAAAAATGCAAGGGGGTATTAAAAACATGGCAGTATTAGAAGAACCGATAAAAGGAGTTCCATTGGTTAAAAACTTTATCGGTGGGGAATGGGTTGAATCTAAAGGCGAGCTTAAAGATGTTGTAAATCCGGCTAAGAATGAGACGATTGCAAGAGTTCCAATTTCAACCAGAGAGGAGATAGACGCCGCAGTAGAGGCGGCTAAAGAGGCTTTCCCTGACTGGAGAAGAACGACTCCACTGGCTAGGGTGAGATGCCTCTTCAGATTGAAAGAGTTACTGGAGGAGCATTTTGAGGAGCTTAGTAGAATCCAGACACAGGAGCATGGAAAGACGATAGATGAATCCAGAGGAGAAACGAGGCGCGGCATCGAACAGGTAGAAGTGGCTACAGGAATTCCTTCGTTAATGATGGGATATAATTTAGAGGATATTGCAACCGGCATAGATGAGTATCTCATTCGACAGCCTTTAGGAGTTTTCGGGATAATACCTGCTTTTAACTTCCCGTTCATGATTCCACTTTGGTTCGCACCATATGCGCTGGCTACTGGAAACTGCGTCGTTATCAAACCCTCACCCGAAGTTCCCCTTAGTCAAATGAGGCTCGCTGAGTTAGTGGATGAAGCTGGTTTCCCACCAGGGGTGTGGAATGTAGTCAATGGCGGAGGAACTATTGGAGCAGCTATGTTAGAGCATCCGGACATTAAGGGGATAGCCTTCGTCGGGTCTACCTCAGTAGCCAGAGACGTTATTTACAAGAGGTGTGGAGAGACAGGTAAGAGAGTCATTGCTCAGGGTAGTGCCAAGAACTTTATGGTAATAATGCCAGATTGTAATGTAGGAGGAACCATACCAGCTCTTATGACATCATTTTTTGGCAACACCGGTCAACGGTGTTTATCAGGTGCCAATCTTGTTATTGTCGGTGGTGATAAATTCTATAATGAATTTTTAGATGCGGTTGTTGATACAGCATCCAGAATAAGGGTTGGTTATGGGTTTGATGAATCGATTCAGATAGGGCCGGTGCGTGATAAAGGGAAAAAGGAGAGGATCCTGGGATATATAGAAAGTGGCATAAAAGAAGGAGCAAAACTCAGACTTGATGGCAGAAAGGCAAATATTATAGGAGATTACCCAGATGCATGTTTCCTTAACCCAACTATTTTTGAGAATGTTTCACCGGATATGAAAATAGGTAGTGAGGAAATCTTTGGGCCTGTGATGAGTGTTATGAGAGCTAACGACCTTGATGAAGCGATAGAAATGGCAAACAGTAGTAATTTTGGTAATGCGCACGCTATTTTCACTGCAAGTGGTAAAAATGCTAGGGAATTTCAATACAGGATCCAGAGTGGCAGTGTTGGTATAAATATCGGAATAGTGGCGCCTATGGCATTCTTCCCATTCAGTGGAATGAAGGATTCGTTCTTTGGCATATTACATGCACAAGGTCAAGAAGCTATTCGTTTCTTCACTGAAAGCAAAGTCGTCATCCAAAGGTGGTTTTAGGAAGGGAGGTAATTGTGAATGTTACATACAGCAGCTGAGGTTCTTACCCTTGCTAAGAAGCTTGAGAGTGAATCGGCGAAGTTCTATGAAAATTTAGCCCAAAGATATACGGAGGGTAAGGAAATATCTTTGTCTTTTGCCAAGGAAAACAGTAAGTACATAGTACAGGTTGAAAGAGCTTATTACGAAGTTATCACCGATGCCATTGAAGGATGCTTTTCCTTTGAAGGCATAGATACAGATAATTATTCCATTGAAACTGAGTTGCTTGAGGGTACAAGTTATTCCGATGCCTTAAGGATGGCTATAGCCTTGGAAGAGAAAATCATAAAGTTTTATTTAGACACAGCTAAAGTTTCGAAATCCTTAATGGCGGATGTGCCCAGAGCTTTTGAAATGATAGCTAAAAAAAGAAATGAACGCATTCCTAAATTAAGGTCGCTGCTTAAGGAGGCTTAAATCGTGGCTAAGGCAATTAGAACTCGCCGTGTTCATTGTCCATTAAGGCATGTTGGTGCCTTTGTTACTGAAGGGGATGATGGTCATGTTACAGTTAAATGTGGTCTTATAAAATATTGCGGCGATAGTTGTCCATATCTAAAAAACCCAAATTATAAAAGTGAATATAAGTCAGCGCCTGAATATAAACCTAAATAAAGAAACTAAAGAGGAAGGTAAAAATGACTAAAGCAGAAGAAAGACTTAAGGCGTTCACAGAACATACTTATGCCACCTGGAGAGCACAAAAGGGATGGAAGAAACCGTTATTCATTAAAGATGCCGAAGGTGTCTATATGTATGACGAGAACGATAAGCGTTATCTTGATTTCTCGTCTCAAATGATGTGTTCTAATCTTGGCCATAAAAACAAGGTAATAATTGAGGCTATAGTCAAGCAGGCTGAGAAGATGCCTTACATAGCTCCTGGATTTGCACAGGAAGCAGCAGTAAATGCAGTTGAGGCTTTACTTACTGTAATGCCTGCAGGTTTAGATAAATTTTTCTTCTCCACATCTGGAACTGAGGCGAATGAAGCAGCATTAAAGATACTGAGACAGTATATGGCGCCTAACTATAAGGTAATTTCAAGGTATCATTCATATCATGGTGCTACTGCTGCCGGTATTTCATTTACCGGAGACCCAAGACGATGGTATGCTGAGCGAGCCAGATGTACCGTAGAAGGTGTCTGTTTTGCTCCCGATGCTTACTGTTATAGGTGTCCATTTGGACTAAATTATCCTGATTGTAATATACAATGTGCTGAATATATAGATTATATGATTAAGGAAGAAGGGAATGTGGCTGCGGTGCTTGTTGAGCCTGTAGTCGGTACAAACGGTAGAATAGTTCCACCACCAGAATATCTCCCTCGATTAAGGAAGATTTGCGATGAAAATGGTGTATTGCTTATGGCGGATGAAGTGATGAGTGGTTGGTACCGCACAGGGCCAGTATGGGCTGTACAAAACTGGAATGTCATCCCTGATATATTAACCATAGCCAAAGGATGTACGGGTGCATATACTCCTGTTGGAGTTACGGTAACAACGAGAAAGATTGCGGACTATTTTGAAGAAGAACCCCTGGTTCATGGACATACATATTCATTCCATCCACTTGCCTTATCAGCCATCCCCCCATCAGTAGCCGAATATAAAAAGCTCATGGCAACGGGACTTCCCCAGAAAGTTAGTAAATATTTAGAAAAGAAATTATATGAATTGGAGGACCGTCACCAATGTATTGGAGATGCGAGAGGAATTGGGCACTTTTGGGCTCTTGAGATAGTGAAGAATAGAAAGACAAAAGAGCGATTTAATACAAAGGTTGATAAGTTTCGTAAAGTTCTTATGACGGATAGAATAGCAGCTGAGGCACTAAAGCTCGGGTTATACACAGCTTCTTGGTATGATACTCTCGTTATTGCACCGCCGTTGATTATTACGGAAGAACAGGTAGACGAAGGTGTAGGAATTCTGGACAAAGCATTAGAAATTGCGGATCAAGAGGTAGTACACACTGATACTCCGGGGTCAAGGAGCACTGAAGCATTCAATAAAGGAGGGTAAGATGCGAGCTCCTAGTAAGCTTCTGTTGTTAGGGAAGGTGTAGAGTATGGGGCTGTGCTTTATGCCTTCCTTTTTTATTTAGCAAGGAAAAGTAAAAAGGGGGTGCCACTGAAATGGATATGGATTTAGTAATTAAAAACGGAAAGATTGTAACCGCCTCAGATGCATATGAAGCCGATATAGGCATTGGGAATGGTAAGATTGTTGGCGGGGAACTACGGCATATTACTGGGTCCAATCGCTGGTATCATGGTTGGGAGTTACTGGGTAACCCGGAAGCGAAAGTATGATGTACAGAAACTATACACCTTCGGCCCGGCTGGCTGCTGGTACGCTAAAGGGTGGAGCAAGGCGGCATTCACCTCACTCATACTTACCTGGCTACTCTGTTATCTCATTGCCTGGCCCATGGGTCAAATAACAGTCTTCCTCGGATTTCCATTCCCTGGAGGCGTTATTTGGTATGCCGCAGTGTTACTTTCCTTTATCCTTTATCTAATCTTCGCCAGGGTCTTCAAGGAATAGAGCACCTCATAAGAAGTAACCTCACTGCCAGGCGCAGCCCCCTGCCAAGTAAGGAGGGGGCTGCGTTGGTCTGCTATCGGCGATCCAAACTAGCTGGTTCACCCTTGACAAGAGGGAAGGCTTATGCTACATTTTGTTCTAATGAACCAGGACATTTGTCAAACAACAAGGGCGAGCTTAACACTACAAAATCTTACCAAGCAATACGGTGAGGTAGTGGCGGTAGATGGTTGCAATCTTCTCATTGAAGAAGGGGAGTTCTTAACCCTTCTGGGACCCAGTGGCTCAGGTAAAACGACGATCCTGATGATGATTGCCGGGTTCGTAGTCCCTACCGCCGGCGACATCCTGATTAACGATCGGTCTATAGTTACCGTTTCGCCATCCAAACGGAACCTGGGCATGGTCTTTCAACACTACAGCCTCTTTCCCCACATGAGTATCTTTGCCAACATCGCCTTTCCCCTCCAAATGCGTCACGTACCGAAAGCTGAAATTGGGCAGCGAGTTAAGGCTGCCCTGAAGCTGATCCGGCTTCCGGGGTTAGAGGGACGCCGCACCAACCAGTTGAGTGGTGGACAGCAACAGCGGATCGCCCTGGCTCGGGCCCTGGTCTTTGAACCCTCTGTCCTCCTCCTTGATGAACCCCTTGGAGCCCTGGATCGCAAATTGAGGGAGGAGCTGCAACTGGAGATAAAGCATCTCCATGAGGAACTGCGGATCACCGTCGTTTACGTCACCCACGACCAGGGCGAAGCCCTTACTATGTCCGACAGAATCGTAGTGTTGAACGAGGGTGCTATCGAACAGGTAGGGACACCCGACGAAGTGTATCGGAGACCGGCGAACCGGTTTGTTGCTGAGTTTTTCGGGGAGTCTAACTTCTTTACTGGTCCTGTTGTTGAGGTGCAAGGGCAGATATGTACAGTGAAGACCGAGGACGGTCTCCAGGTTTCAGGCGTCTTGCGGGATTGTTCAGTGAACCTGAAGGAGCCGACTCTGATGGTTCGCCCCGAGAGTATTATGCCGGTAAGCGAGCCGGATGGTCTGCCCATCACCTTTGAGGGGAAGGTAGAAGAGGTGATTTACCTTGGGGAGGTCACCAGATATCGTATTAGACTGGGACCCTCCACGGTTGTGACCGCTACTTGGCAAAACCGGGTAGGGGTACAGTCTCCCGAGCGAGGAAGCGCGGTGAGGGTAGGGTGGGATACTGAGGAGGTGATTATTGTGTAAGTGATGAGCATTCAACCGAATACGCCTATTTTGAGTTTTAAGGAGGTAAATCGGTGAAAAAGAAAATATTGTTAATTCCGCTGGCATTGTTATTAGTCATCAGCTTGGTTGCTATCGGCTGTCCGGCACCAGCGCCGCCACCGCCACCAGCTCCTCCAGCACCACCTCCAGCTCCTCCAGCACCACCTCCAGCACCACCTCCAGCACCTCGGGTGCCAACCCTCGCTGAGCCTATGACCATGGAGGAGATAGAAGCCGCTCTGGAACCGCTTAGAGGGAGAGAACTGGTAGTGGTCAGTTGGGGTGGCGCCTGGCAACGGGCTCAAACAAAGGGCCAATTGGATCCCTTCGCTGAGAAGTTTGGGATTAAGGTAATTCAGGAGAGCCCAACAGATCTTGCCAAGATAATGGCGATGGTAGATGCAGGGAATACGACCTGGGATGTGGTGGATGTAGAAACCCGACAACCTGAGATGCTGGGTCCTAGGGGATACCTTGAAGAGCTTGACTACACCATCATTGATCCCCGCACTACAGTCCCCGAGGCTGTTACCCCGTGGGCTATCGGGACTATCTTCTGGTCCACCGTTCAAGTATACCATGAGGAGGCGTTTCCCGAGGGGGGACCGCAGAGCTTTGTAGACTTCTGGGATGTGGAAAATTTCCCTGGGCCGCGGAGTCTCCGTCAGAACCCCTACGGTAACATTATCTTTGCCCTGGTGGCTGATGGTGTGCCGGTGGACCAAATTTACCCCTTGTTATGGAACGAAAAGGAAGAAACGTTAGACCGAGCCTTTAGAAAACTGGACGAAATTAAACCATATATCACAGTCTGGTGGACGACGGGCTCCATGCCCGTTGAGCTTCTGGCTAGAAAAGAGGTGGTAATGGCTACCGCCTATAACGGGCGTATTTATGAGCTTCAACAAGAGGGGATACCACTCGGAATCGCGTGGAACGGGGCGCATGCATCGATAGACTCCTGGGTTATACCCAAGGGCGCACCAAACAAGGATGTCGCCATGCTCTTCATCGCCTGGGCGACGCAGCCTGAAATACAGGCAAGTATAACCGAGTTCATCCCTTATGGGCCACCCAACACCCTTGCCAACGCCTATGTCGATCCCACATGGGGGCCAGTAGTATCCGGTCTCCCGTCTGCCCCAGAGAACCTGGCAGTACAAGTCATAGCAGATGGCGTATGGTGGGGAGAGAATATCGGGCAGCTTCTTGAGCGTTGGACTGAGTGGATGCTGGAATAGGGCTTAGCCAAGGGAGCAATGACAGAGAAGGCAGTAGCTGTGCTGGATAGCAGCAAATGGTGGTCACCCTGTTGCTATCCAGCACTGAAAATGGAGGCTTGTCCTAGAGGATTTAGCTATGGCACAACCCAAGGTGTTGGCTTCAGTCAGCGAGAGGGCAAACTACAGGGAGCTCTTTTTGGTGAGGATTCGGGAGCAGTCTTATTTCTTCCTTCTCACCCTCCCGGCAATCGTTTTACTGGTGTTTCTGTTCTTATATCCCTTGGTGAGTTTCTTCACTCGGAGTCTATTCGACCCATCTTGGACTACGGAGCATTACGTACAGGCGGCAACAGGGGCTGCCTGGGGGAAGATCTTTCGTAATACCTTTGAGATTTCTCTTTTCACCACGCTAGGGTGCTTATTCTTGGGCTACCCACTAGCCTACCTGTTAGCGAACATCTCAAACCGGCGACGAAACCTACTTCTGCCCCTGATAATCATCCCCTTCTGGACCAGCGTTCTAGTGCGGGCCTATGCCTGGATAGGGGTCATAGGAAGACAGGGGGTCTTCAATGTCGCTCTAACAGACCTGGGGCTTATCTCCTCGCCACTGGCTTTGCTCTACAACCGGCCAGGGGTGTACATCGGGATGATTCATTATTTGCTGCCCTTTATGATATTCGCTATCTTCGCCGTGATGAGTGGTATCCCCAAAACTCTCCTTCAGGCAGCAGAGGGGCTGGGAGCTAGCCCCTTACGAAGTTTTCTGCGAGTCTACTTCCCCCTAAGCCTGCCTGGGGTCGGCGCTGGGTGTCTTCTGGTATTTAGCTTGGCTCTGGGCTTCTTCATTACCCCGGCTCTCCTCGGTGGGCCAAAGGAAGTCATGCTCTCCATGATCATCGAACAGCAAATTAGTCAGGCCTTAAACTGGGGGTTTGCTGCTGCCCTATCGGTTATCCTGCTAGTAATAACGCTAGGGTTTTACTTGATTTATAACCGGTTCATGAGTTTCGAACGCCTCTATGGAGGTGAAAAGCGATGAGCCGGCCTCTTGGGACGCAAGTGCCCCGCACTCCTCTCAGGCGTATCCTCCTTTACGCTTTCGCTACTCTTGTTTTTATCTACTTAATGCTTCCAAGCTTAATAGTGATCCCCATATCTTTCGGCGAGTCGACATACCTTGAGCTTCCTCCCCAGTCCCTCTCTCTGCGCTGGTACCAGGACTACTTTGAGCGGCAGGAATGGGTCTCGGCGACCATTACAAGTGGAGTAGTAGGTGTCCTTGTGGCGGTGGTCTCCGTATCTCTTGGCAGCCTAGCGGCATATGGTCTCGTTAGAGGGCGCTTCCCAGGAAAGACCGTGCTAAATGCCCTTATTATCTCACCTATTATCGTACCCATGATAATCACAGCGGTGGCAATCTATAAGCTATATTCGGCTCTGGGATTGCTCGGCACAATCCTAGGCTTTGTGTTGGGGCACACTATTATTGCCTTTCCCTTTGTTATCATCATAATATCCGCCACCTTACGCGGAATAGACGAGACGTTGGAACAGGCAGCGATGAGCCTGGGTGCCAGTCGCCTTACTGCCCTGCGCCGGGTGGTCTTTCCCCTGATGCTCCCGGGGATGGTCACTGCGGCTTTGTTTGCCTTTCTCATCTCCTTTGATGAACTCCTTATCGCTTTATTTATCAGTACTCCTACCCTGTCGACCCTGCCCAAGCGCCTGTGGGAGGGCATCCGAACCGAAATTAATCCCACCATCGCCGCCGTCTCCACCATTTTGGTTCTCTTGACCGTGCTGGTTCTAGCCGGACTGCTCATTTCCCGGGTATACTTTGAGCGTCGGCGGTAACATTGATGACTACACTGGCCTGTAGAGATGGAAGAAAAAATCGTAAGGTTTTACTCTGATGCTGCCCAACAATCAAGGTCTCTGATGGCGGATGTTCCCAGAGCTTTTGCCATGGTAGCCAAGAAAAGAGACAACCGCAGTTCAATATTGAAGTCGCTTCTTGATAAGGAAGCTTAGATGGCTAAAATTGTTGAGAAACGCCGTGTTCACTGTGGAAAAAGGCATGTTGGTGCATTTGTTATTAAAGTGATGATGGCAGCTTCACTGTTAAATGTGGGCTTCTAAAACAGTGTGGTGATTTGTGCCCATTTCTGAAGGATGCTGACTATAGAAGTCCGTTTAGAAGGGCTCCAGAATATAGGACTAAGTAACTTTCTTTAAAGGAGGCGACACTATGAATACAGTAGAAAAATATGACAACTATGTAAACATTAGTATGGTTGCTGCTGTCCAACCAGTAGTATTTGACCGGGCCAAGGGAGCACTGGTATACGATGAGGATGGACGGAGGTATATAGATTGCTTCGCCGGGATTTCTGTTACCGCTGCTGGGCACAGCAACCGCGAGATCATTGAGGCGGCTAAGGCCCAGCTTGATAAGTACGTTCACTGTTGCTCTTACGTTTACTACAACAAAACCATGGCTGACTTGGCTGAGAGGTTAGCCCAAATTACCCCGGGGAGGCTGAAAAAAACCTTTTTTGTTAACAGTGGGGCGGAGGCTATGGAGGGGGCGATGAGGATGGCTAAGACATACACAAGAAAGCACGAGTTTATTGCCTTGCAGGCATCCTTCCACGGCCGTTCCTATGCTACCTTGAGCATAACGGGTAATATGGAGCGTAAAACAAGGGGAGGACCTTATATGGTAGGGTGTAGCTTCGCACCGCCTCCTTACTGCTATCGGTGTACTTTCAACCTCAAGCCTGAAACCTGCGGCATGCGTTGCGCTGAATATATAGAGGATATTATTAAGTTTAATACCTACAACGATGTCACTGCTTTTATCATTGAACCTGTTATGGGCGAAGGCGGTCTCATCGTTCCACCTGAACCATACTTTAAAAGCGTGAAAGAAGTATTAGACCGTCATGATATTCTCCTGTTTGTCGACGAAGTTCAAAGCGGGTTCTGCAGGACAGGTAAAATGTTCGCCATAGACCACTATGGCGTTGAACCGGACATTATGGTCATGGCCAAGGGAATTGCCAACGGTTTTCCGTTAAGCGCCTTCATCGCTCGGGATGAGATTGCTGATGTATTCCGCCCTGGTGAACATCTAACCACCTTTGGTGGCAACCCCGTCAGTTGTGCGGCATCACTGGCCAATATCAATTTCTTAGAACGGGAGAGGATAGCCGAGAAGGTCACGGAAAAGGGAAAAATTCTCCTAGAAAGACTGGGGCGTATGAAAGAGAAATACCCCATAATAGGTGACGTGCGCGGCAAGGGTCTTATGATTGGTTTAGAGCTGGTTAAAGATAATGCCAAGACGCCGGCTGTTGAGGAGACCAAGGCAGTTCGTAAAAGTTGCCTTGAAAAGGGACTCCTTATAGGGGCTGGGGGAATCTGGGCAAACGTCTTGAGAATACAGCCTCCTCTTGTTATTACTGATGAGGAACTCGATGAAGCCCTTGCCAGTATAGAAAGGTCCCTAAAGGAGCTGTGATCTGTAGCCCTGACTGTGAGCCTGTCATCTGCGGTCGTGGCCAATCATAGAGGAGGGCATCCATAGAGGATGGGTTTGACCCCTTTACTTGAAGGGTAAAGGACAAGCCAGTCTCAGTGAAAAAGCCAAGGGAAGCTACCGACCATATGAGACAAAGATATGAAAGAAATGCAAATATTTTTGTGAACGGCTTAAATGAAATTGATGAAATTAGTTGTGTTAAACCAGAAGGTGCATTTTACGCGTTTCCTGCCATCAAGAAACTTTTTGGCTATCACTACAAATTTGCTGGCAAGGAATATGTGATAAAGAGTTCTGTAGATTTTCACAATTTTTTGTTAAGGAAGGCAAAAGTAGCTGGAGTTGAAGGAGCTCCCTTTGGAACGGATGGCTACATTAGATTCTCACTGGCAACTAACGAGGAAAACATTGCAAAAGCATTAAGTAATGTCAAAGATGCTGTGAAGGAGTTATAGGAGCAAAAATAATTAACGGAGGAAGCTAATGGCTAAAACAACTAATCTCTTCGAAATCGTAGTCAGCCGAATCGATGCTATCTGTGACCGGCTAAAT
>Ga0209978_10000572_pt1 | contig 14236 bp, 15 predicted proteins | sample BentaG_FD_182805 | JGI IMG/M metagenome (GOLD analysis project Ga0209978, IMG submission 182805) | Deep subsurface microbial communities from South Atlantic Ocean to uncover new lineages of life (NeLLi) - Benguela_00093 metaG (SPAdes)... | ecosystem: Environmental > Aquatic > Marine > Oceanic >...
ACATCCACTCGGAGCTACTATCCAGCCCCCGTTCAATCCCTATAGTAGTATCAGGGTTATGCCTTCCCTATTCTAAACATTTTAGTCCCACATGTGGGGCATATCCCTTGAGTTGCCGGCCTACCATTCTTCATTGTTATGCTCTTAGCATCCTTCATTTCCCTCTTGGCACGACATTTCACGCAGTATGCTTGCATTGGTCCACCTCTCCTTTTGTATAGAGAATAGAACATTCCCACCCTGATGTCAATAAGCTTCACTAATTGCACTTTCTAGCGTTTTGTTCGAATCTGTAGGTGTTTACCCGTGCTGGAACAGGCTATGCTCTAGCGTTATGCCCAGGTGACATAGAAACAAAGAGGGAGTCCCCTTAAGGGGACTCCCTCGCTTGGTAGACTGGCTCCGCTGAACTACGGTGTTGGCCAATCAGTATCATCATAGTTGATGAGTTGTGCCTCAAAGAGGTATTTTTCGGGACGCCAGTCAGTCATAGGACCAGTAGATGGATCGCCATTATTGTAGTCATCGGAGAGAACGAGCCAGATTTTTGCACCACCGAATGGAAATGGTTCTGGTGCTTCACCAGGCGTGCCGGGGTCTCCACCAGGGGATTCGTAGTTAGCATCATCGGGATGGGGCAGGTCCATATTCAAGTCCACAGGGCCTTCTAGGTGTATATTCCCGCCTTCGTTGGAGGTTCCACTAGCAATCAGTGCCCCAGCGTCTCCATTCACGCCAGGCCAAGGGTCAGCGTAGTAGATCAGGCTGTAGTCCGTGTTTGGCTCGAGACGGTGGCCATTGAAAACGAAATCGAATGTCAAGCCACTAAGGTTGTATTTCATCTTGCCCCAGGCGCCACCCTCTACTACGGACCAATCACCCTCGGCATCTTTCTGATAAAGGTATAAATGTGCGATGTTAGACTTCCCGGCCTGACCACTCTTACCACCCTTTCCTACCTCATTGAATTCTTTGTCGGCCCCGCTTTCGTTGACCTGAGGCTTGAGAATGTATTGACTGCTTTTACCGGCCCTCACAACCGTCAAGTCGTAGACGAAGTTCACCGGATCCTCGTTGCCTTCAGGGGGGGTAGTAAAGGGCTTGTTAATGTGCAGCTTGTTGCTGGGCAGCTTGACGTTAGGCTCTTCGTCGCTGTTGTTCAGCTTAGCATCAATAGCCGGAGTGTCATGTGAAGCACCCACATAGATAAACATTTTATCGTAGGTGGTTTCGGGATCGAGGTGTCCGCTCCAGACTTCCAGCGCATCTAGACCCGGGACATAGAGCAAGTCAATCTGCTTATCCTCGATGTCATACTCAACCCATCCGTCTGAATCACCCCCGCCACTCTGGTGAACACCGAATTTTGTGATGTTGATTTTGAAGTACTCAAAATCTTCTATAGCAATGACCTCATCGCTGATCAAGAGCCTGAAGTTCACCTCATTTCCAGTGGCTGTAGGTGCTGGGCTAGGTGTCGGCGCAGATATTGGTGACTCAACTCCGGCACAGCCGACAGCAAGTGCCGTTACCAGTGCTAGAATAGTCGTCGCTGCTACTATAAGTCTTTTCATCTGTGTCCTCCTTATATTTTGCTTAATACTATTGTGGAATGGGTTTGGCACTGTCTAATATGCATAACGCAGATCCCGTAAATGTGTCAGGTCAGTGGCTAGTGATACTTTAGTACTGGGATCAGAATGCAGAAGGCTAATCGGATTTTGCAGGCTCACTTCTAGTGGATGCATTTATTTTACTGACATTTACTTTCAGTTTTCGTTATATAGGTTAGAAAAACATTACAGTGACTTGAGGAGGATAAAACCAAATGATAACCACCTTTGAAGAGCGCAAGACCAACTTGCTAAGTCAGATTGAGAAGTTGAAGAGAGAAATTGATGTCCTGAAGCTGCCGGAATATAGGGAACTGGCTTTGTGCCACCGCACGGGCAGCGTTAGATACCTTGGCCTTGATAGGCTACAGGAAAACTCGAAAAATTAGGTGGCAGGGGAGGACCGCACTTTGGCACCGCGCCGTAGTATACTTATGTGATGGGAATTTGACAGTAGGTTACAGCGCATGGGTGCCGAAGCGAAAAAAGAGATAGATGAGCAAAGAGAGAGGGAGAATAGGCTTGCTAGTCTCTACGATGAGTACTTTGACAAGATCGCGCACTATATCTATGTGCGACTCGGTGATAGGAATGAAGCTGAGGATCTGGCCGGGGAGGTTTTCTTGAAAGCACTTGAATCACTTAAATCATATGAGGAACGTGGCATCCCGATGCAGGCGTGGCTATTCCGGATTGCCCATAATGTGTCAGTTGACCGTTTGCGGAAAAAGGGGAGGATTGCTACCGTGCCCATTGATGGGGTGACGGTAGCAGGTGGAGAAGATCCGGTAGCCATGGCCGAGAAGAGCATTGAGATAGAACGGGTAAATGAGGCCATGCAGAAACTCACCCCGGAGCAGAGAGAGGTGGTGCGGCTACGTTTCTTTGGCGACCTAAGTTCCAAAGAGGTGGGGGCCATTCTGAGGAAGAGTGATGGAGCAGTGCGTGAGATGCAGCGTACTGCTGTAGAGAAATTACGCGGACTACTGACTAGCGAGTGCTAGATTCTTGATATCGGATATTGAAATGATGGACAACTTAGACAAGATACTAGACGAGTGTATTGACCGCATAAATTGCGGGGAAAGCGTTGAGGCCTGCCTTACCGACTATCCTGAGTACAGCGAGGAACTTAGGCCCCTACTTTCCGCCATGTTTGAGACAAAGACTGCCTATTCCTTTACACCTTCGGCTCGGGCCAAGAATTTCCACAGGCAGCGCTTTACCGCGGCTCTGGTGGTGTCTAGGGAAAGGCGTGAGAAAAGACAGCCCCTCTTTCCCTGGATATTGGGCTGGTCAAAGGTATGGGCTCCAGTTGCTGCCGTTATTGTCATCGGCCTACTGGGTTACTTTGGTTTGAGGCCGGCGCTCATGCCGCCAGTGATGATAGCCCAGCCCAACCTTGAAGGTAATTTCGTGTTCCTGGTGAGTGATGAGGTTAATGCCATCAGTGACTTTAAGGAACTGAACCTCTCGATATCCAAGGTGAGCCTGCATCTTGGTGGTGACGAAGAAAAGAAAATTGAATTTGAGCCAGGGGTTGAGATGGTGGACCTGACCGACTTGCAGGGTAACCGGGCGCAAGAGATCTGGAGGGGAGATGTCCCTGAGGGTGAGTATATCAAGGTATTTCTTGAGGTATCACAGGTCAGTGGCATCCTATGGGACAGCGATGAAGAAGTAGACATTAAACTACCCAGCAGCAAACTGCAGATTTCAAAGCCATTTACGGTTGAGAGCGGTGAGGTGACCAACTTCGTCTACGACCTGACCGTGGTCAAGGCAGGGAAGAGCGGTCAGTACATTTTGAAACCACAGATTGGCCAGAGCGGTGCTGATCAAGACTTCATCAAAGTTGAACTGGAAGAGCAACCAGAGGATAACGGCAAATCAAAAGGAAAACCGCAGAAGCCTGGAAAGCCAGGGGAGCAATCTGAGGAATTTAAGGGCATAATTACAGCGATCACTGAAGGTGCCGACAATGCCAGTCCTTGGACTATGACCTTGGAAGGCGTGGAGGGAGATGTTACCGTATATGTAGCCGAGCTAGAAGGAGTACCTTCCCCTGGGGCTGAGGTAAAAGTTGAGGGCGTCCTGACAGACAATACCATCGAGGGCGCCAAAGCCGAGATTGAGGATGAGTAATAGCCAGAGCACGGATTATGTGTGACTTGGCAAGAACTGACCAAGCAGGTCAAGATAAGCCAGATCAGGATAACGGTAAGAATAAAAAAAGGAGAAGGAGCATGGTTGCCAAGAATAAGGAAAATGGATATCATGAATTGTTTGAGCTGATGGTAGACAAAGGGGCTTCAGACCTACATTTGTGGGTACCAAGCCCACCAGTGCTTCGTATCGACGGCAAGCTAACGCCGCTTAGCGAATTTGTTCCGGCTACTCCTGAGTACGTTGAGATCGTATTTGACGAAATTACCACACCAGAACAAAAGAACACTTTCCTAGAAGAACTGGAATTGGATTTCGCCTACAGCATACCTGGCTTAGCTAGACTCCGGGTTAATGCGATGAGACAAAGAGGAACGATTAGTCTTGCCTTCCGCCTAGTACCATACGAAGTTCCATCCATTGATGAATTGGGGCTACCAGAAATCTGCAAAAGGCTTGTTCTCAAGCCAAGGGGACTCATCCTGGTCACCGGACCTACCGGCTGCGGCAAGTCTACTACCTTGGCTGCTATGATCAACCATCTCAATGAGAACGATTCACGAACTATCATTACCATTGAAGACCCTATAGAGTACTTACACTCGAATAAGAAATGTCTCATCGCGCAACGAGATCTGGGTGATGACACGAGATCCTTTGCCAATGCCTTGGTACATGCCCTTCGTCATGATCCAGATGTATTGATTGTCGGAGAGATGCGGGATGTAGCCACAATGAGCACAGCGATTACAGCTGCGGAGACGGGGCATCTAGTCCTCGGTACACTGCATACGGTTGACGCTGTACAATCCATCAATCGTATAGTTGATATGTTTCCGCATGATGAACAACAGCAAATCATAACACAGCTATCACAAGTAATAGAGGCGATTTTATCACAGACGCTTTTACCCCGTATTGGTGGAGGACGAATAGCTGCCTTTGAAGTCATGATCGCCAACAGTGCGATCAGAAAGCTGATCCGTGAACAGAGGGTCTTTGAACTGCCCCGTAACATGGAGTTTAGTACCGAAGAAGAAGGGATGCATACCTTAGGCCAAGAGCTGGCCGACTTGGTGAGAAACGGTATAGTCTCTAGAGAACACGCTATGATGAAAAGTAGCGATCCGGTAAAGCTAAATCAGTTGCTCCCGTCTGAAAATGAGGCCCAGAGCTTCCAAAGACAAAACGGTGCTCCAGCACTACAGAACCGGACGTGAACACTGCAGACATTTAGACCGTCTCTTGAACAAGAGAATCTTGCACTGTTGTTGAGAAATCTTGATACTTTTGGCTGAGAGTCATCAGAAGCATAACCAAATCGTCAATAGGATCAGCAAACTGAGTGAAGATTAACAGGAGTTGCAATGAGGAATCTAGAGGACACAACACTTACAGCCAGCCAAGCAGCTAAGCTGCTTAACATTCACATAAATACGTTAAGACGCTGGACTAATAGGGGGATGCTAGAAAGCTACCGCGTGGGGCCTCGGGGTGACCGGAGATTCAGACAGCGAGACATTGAGCGCTTCATTCTCAAAGGTACTTCACCACAATAGCTTAGTCCCCACTTTTTCCCCCAGGATCTTCCTTCTCCTTGTCACCAGAGGCAGCGACATCACGAGGGGGATTGATAAGGTATCTTTCGGCACTAAAGGGCGAATAACCAGTGAGGATTTTGCGGCCACCATCGGTAATCTCGAGTCCCATGCCACACCTGGGGCACGTTTGATGTCGTGGAGTCAGTAATGCCCACCCCATGAAACAGCGCCCGCACTTTGGACATTTGCCCTCTAGCATACCTTTAACTCCTCACTAACCAAATAACCGCAAATGACGTTTCCGCAAAAGAAAAACCGACCTCCTTCAGGCCGGTTTCACTATTGGCTCCCTGCCACCCAAGTGACCATATACGGGTGACGGTTCAACGCCACCTGGTTACACTCTCTATTAACTTAGTCGTTGATTACCGCCGCAACCTCCTATATAGTAACTAGATTTTATTTCGGAAAGCGGACAATGTCAAGATGAATTCTCCTATATTTACTTGACTATCAAAGCTAAACCTTGAAAGACTATTTCAAATATCCTCTGTATCAAAATGGGAGTTATATTGTGGATGTGTGGAGCTTGACCAGAAATCGAGGGCGCGTAGGATCTGAGAAAAGCCAGCTACACCCTACTAAGCTGTCGCTTCGGTGGAACACTATTCCAGAACGTAGAACCTTCCTTGAACCATTACAATCTGCAATAGTGTATAAGGACGGGTACGGAGCAAAGGTATGAGGAGTCACTAGATGTTGAAACTGGAGCGTCGTCGCTCAAGCATTGAAGTTATAGGCGACATACTGCGGTTAGGTGAAGCTGGCAAGACTGAGATTATGTACACTGTCAACATGAGTCACAGCCAGTTACAAAAATATCTCAATCTTCTGCTGTGGCTTAAGTTGGTAAACAAGACAATAGGCGCAAATCAATTAGTGACCTATAGAGTGACCCCAAAAGGATTCACGCTCCTAAGGAAGATAGATAATATGTTGGAAATCTTGAAGAGAAAGAGCCGATTGACCTTTGGCATTAGCACCATAATACGAACGTTTCCAGGCAAGACCAGCCCACCGTGCAACCCACATATGTTGAGGAGAATGTTCGCTAGTATATTGGCTAAGTATGGTGTAGATTCGCTTCACATCAGAAGACTAGGTCGTTGGGAATCTATGATTATGTTGGAGAGGTACACCAGCTCAGTGAGATTCCAAGACAGTCTTAGGCTTTATGCGCCTATCATATGTTGAAACCAAGCATGTACGTAGATCCCTTACTCGAGCTTAAACTGTTTCTCCTCAAAAAGCTTCAAGCAGGCATCTACTACTCTAGGATCGTAAAGCCTGCCTCTTTGTTGTGAAATCTCTTCCAGTGCCTTGTCGATGCCACGTGCCGGTCGGTATGGGCGGTGTGAGGCTATGGCCTCAACGACATCCGCAACAGCCAAAACCCTTGCTTGAAGGATGATATCTTCCCCCGATAGACCTGAGGGATATCCGGAACCGTCTATCCTTTCGTGATGCTGATGCACGATTTGGGCAATGGGCCATGGCAAGTCCATCGTCTTTAGTATTTCATAACCTAGTACAGGATGCATCTTAATCATGGTGAATTCGGCTTCGGATAACCCGTCGGGATTGGTAAGAATTTCAGCGGGTACACGTACCTTGCCGATATCGTGAATAAGTCCAGCCAAGCGTAGCCCAGTTATCTGATCTTGTGATAGTCCAATCTCCTTCGCTATAGCACAGGCAAGTTGAGTTACGCGTCGCTGATGGCCGGCGGTATAGGGGTCTCTCATTTCCACTATCATGGCCATGGCTTGCATAGTGTCCTCCATAGCCTTTACTAGCCTTTCAGTACTCCGTTTGACTTCTTCCTCTGCCTGCTTGCGGTCGGTGACGTCCCTCATAATGCCTTCCACTGCAATTATCTTGCCGTCTTTTCTCACCGGAGTGCCATTGATTTCCACGGTAACAATCTTTCCGTTAGCATCAAGCTGGTTTATCTTAAAGTTACTAATTGCTTCTCCTGACAAAGCACTCTTTAGCACTTTCAAAGCCCTCGGTAATTCACTTACGGGGGTTGTTTTCTTAAGGTGTTTCCCAATAAGGTCTTCGGGCTCATAACCATAAATTTCTTTTACTTTGGGGCTCACATACCGAATCACACCTAAGGGAGAGAGTTGAAAAATTACGTCATAAGTGTTCTCTACTACGATCCTAAGGTGTTCCTCTGCTCCCTTGAGGGCTTCCTTCTCCCGCTTGATCTCAGCGTTCGTCTTCTCAAGTTGGGCCACACGTCGACGCAGGGCTTTCAATTCTGAAGTCAGTTGCTTCGTGTTTGTATCAGTACCTACCATTTGTCCACTCAAAGAGAAGTATCCTCGGCTTCAACCCTGTTAGCTTCTACTTGGATTTCATGTAAGTCGTCTTCGGTAAACAATCTCCATCCTCTTCGATCCCTGTAGGACCTCTTAAGCACACCCTCCTTAAGCCAACGAAACAGAGTAGCTCGACTAATGCCTGTCTTCAGGCACGCCTCAGAAGTCCTATAATATGTCTGCCCATTGATTTCTATTGGCATAAACCGAACCTCTTAATCTTGATGATTCTTGATACTACTTAAGCCTATTGTATTGCGGACGAGTATCTGTGTCTATCCCACATTAGGGCTGTTCAATGTAGTACTTAAGTCTCATGGTGCCGAACGTTGGTGACAGGTGGAGTAGGTAGCAGGATTGCTCAGGAATGGTGTCCCAATCCATCCAATCATAGACTAGCGAGGCAAGGAAGTTGCCTATCCATGATTGAACAAGCCGTCATAATGTGAAGAAGGCATGCCTCACGAGTCTACCATGTCTTTAAGCAATTGAGATAAGACCTTGTTGGGCAGCTATTACAACTGCTTGAGTGCGAGCCCTGGCATTCAACTTTACCATTATTGAGGCGATATGATTCTTGATGGTTTGCTCGCTAATGGTGAGTTCAGCCGCAATCTGCTTATTACCATAGCCCTGAGCTACATAATTGAGGATTTCCGTCTCTCTCGCGGTGAGAGGTGCTATTAGAGTTTCAACCTCCGTCTTTCCAGAGAGTTCTTGAAGCTGGCTTAGAATTTTCCCGGCTAGTTCAGGTCGACTAGAAAGACTGTCATTTATAGGGTACTCACCACGCGCCACACGCCTTACCATATCAGCTAGTTGGTCACCGCTAATTTCCTTACTTAGATAAGCAGCAACCTGGTTTTCAATCACCTGGAGGAGCCGGTCGTCACTGGGATTGGAGGTAAGTACAATTATGCCCACACCGGGTAAGCGTTGTTTTAATCTTTGAACTGAGCCCAGGCCGTTCTCAGACGGGCCATCGACATCCAGAATCACTACATCAGCTGGCATAATCTTAATAATCGACTCTTTGTCACTGGTTTTGGCCTGACTTACGACTTGTATATCCTCTGCACTAGAGAGCGCATGCAATATACCTTCCTGAAGCAGAGGTTGGCGGCTGAATGTAGAGACCTTTGTTTTCTCCCTACTCGCGGATCTTGGTTGCAGGTCTTCCCTTTCACGGTGTTGTGCATGGGGCTCTGCTACGCTTTCCATGTCGCGTCTGTGGCCGCACTGCAGACAATGCTCGTACCAGCCATGCTCGTCGCGGTCGACAAGGACATCGCCCCCGTATTTGGGGCAGCTCTTCAACCTGAACATCACGGCATCACTCCTCCAGAAGAGTCCCTGAACTCCCTTCCTTGGTATCCACTTTCCCAACGCGGTTAAAGACGATTGTCGTTATACCACACCCCCACATTCGCCAATTGCGATGGGACAGTTCTGGCAGTCGGGCCATTCCTCGCAACCGTTACGTCTCCTCCTCCACCTGTGTTGAACTTGTGGTTCTCTGTTCCTTTCCCGTTTTCGTTCGGCTTTTCTGTTCCCCTAGAGTCGCCACAACTGAAAGAGCTGCTTGCAGGTGGGAGTCATCCCAAGGTAGGGGAGCTTTGGGTCTTACTTCTAGCCAGCACCAGTTAAGCAGCGCATGGCCTAACTTTCCTTCAATGTCTTTCTTGAACTCGTACCATGTCGTATAGTGCGAAATCTTCTTGGTGCAGGTGGAGACTGTCATCTTTTACCCCTTTTTCTATGACTTAGCTAACTAAAATAGAGGCTCCTTTTTCAGACTATCTCCCAAGTGACAATTCTCAATTAGAGAGAACCCCTTTTCGTTTTTCATTTGGCTTACTATCTAGCTAACTAGTACCATCTACCCTCTACTATTCATAACGACTTTTAGCCCATTCTGTCACGTATTTGTCCTGGATGGGCTACCCACGGGACTGGTTAATCTTGCCGGTTTCACTCTATTCACCTCAGTTCTCAATGTATCTAACTCATCTTTAGTAAATAGTCTCCAATTTCTCCTGTCCCTTTGTTGCACTTTGGCAAATGTACCCTCTTTGATCCATCGGAGCAGGGTATTCTTGCTTATGCCGGCCATTCGGCAGACTTCAGCGGTTCTGTAATAGGTTTGGTCATTTATTATTACAGGCATATTGCACATCTCCTGATACTACTTGGGTATACTCAATTCTATGCTTCGCCATTTGGCGAATCAATCACCCAAACGGGCTAATCTAAAGACTAAATAGTACTAGGACGATAGTCGTACATGGGGTGGCTGATTAAGATAGCGAGGCTGATTAGATAGAGAGTTCTCTTAACTCGTGTGTCCAAGCCTTCTTATGTTGCTTGTTTTGTGGTAACGACAGAAGCGAGAAAGCTCACCAGCGGCGGAAACGCGGTGAATCCCTATTATCGAGCTTTCTGGCGGGAAAAAACCCAACCTAATAAACAAAGCGGGAAGTTCGAATCCCACTTCGTTTCTTAGCAAGATTAAAACTCAGTTCCGATTGAACAAGAAGCCAACTTGTTCAATGGAAGTACCTCGCTGAGAGCGCTTGGCACATTTCTGTTCATGACTACTGAATGGTGTTATTATTACTAGTAATACACAGGAGGTCACAACATCGAGAAGCCAACTGTTAAATCAGAGATGAGCCAGGTTGCTGCCGGCTTAACTCCTCGTCCAGTCTGGACATCACAGCGTGCCTATATACTGGCCTCAGTCGCTGGAGTCGTTGGTCTCGGTAATCTCTGGCGCTTCCCATACATGGCAGGACAAAATGGCGGAGGTACGTTTGTCATCACCTATGCAATTTGCATACTTGCGATAGGTATTCCACTCTATATTCTCGAATCCAGTGCTGGCAAACTCGCGCAGCGCGGACCAGTTGGTCTATTTCGAATGGTTAACCGTAGATGGGGGCCATGGTTCGGGTGGTTCTTGGTCATGATGACAATCGCCATCATGAGCTACTACCTCGTGGTTAGTGGCTGGACACTTGGTTATGCAGTAGACGCCATTCGGGCTGACCTGAAACCGTTCGAGGAGTTTACCGAAGGGTTAGCTTCGCTATGGTTCTTCCTGGCAACGGCCGTTCTTACCTTTGCTGTGCTGCTACGCGGTATCGGAGGTCTTGAACGAATGAGCAAGATTCTGTTACCACTGCTTGTCTTGATAGTTGGTGGGCTTGCCATATATGCGCAGACTCTGCCAGGGGCAAGCCAAGCCCGTGATTTTTACTTCAGCTTTGACCTTGAAAAGTTCCTGGAACCTAGGACTTGGCAAATGGCAGCCGGGCAGGCCTTCTATTCGCTAGCCATCGGCCAGGGATTTCTGATCACTTACGGGAGTTATTCACCCAAGGGCTTTAACATCGTGAACTCTTCTACAACTGTGGCGGTAACCAATTCTATAATCTCAATCACAGCTGGGCTTATGGTATTTCCGATTATCTTCACCTTTGGCATCGCACCTGATACAGGAAGCCAGCTCTCTTTCACAGCATTTCCGATGATATTTGAGGGGTTGCCCGGGGGTCCGTTCATAGGTATTGCCTTCTATATTCTATTGTTCGTAGCTGCTTTTACATCTTGTGTTGGAGGGATGGCAGTGGCGTTGGCGCCAGTCCGAGACGAGTTCCGAATGTCCCGAAGGCGGGCGGCACTGGTTGTGATCATTATCGTCACTGCCCTTGGCATTCCATCAGCTTTGAGTTTCACATCTGTAGGGCTCACCGTTGGCGGAAAGCCATTTCTAGATATGATGGATCAGATAGCGGGTTCCGGAGTTGTAGTTGTAGCAGGTATTATTGGTGCATCATTGATTGCCTGGTTACTTCCTAGAAATCGTTTTATTCGTGCCATCAATGCTCCACCACAGCACCTAGGGCCGATTTCATTTTCTTCGGGATGGATAATATCGATTGGGCGTTACCTGCCACCGGCCGCTGTAGGATTGTTGCTGCTTACCTATCTGGTCTAAGAGCAAGACAGATAGAACTATACTATGATTGTAATCTACCCAATTGTTTCGACATTCCATCGTTTCGTTACCCAGGTCGACGGAGCATTGCGAGATACCTCTTCTAATCGCCGTATTTCCTCAGTACCACCAGTACCTCGTCAATCCTTTGCCTGTCTCCCCGGCTCAGACAAGCTACTGAAATGCACTACCTGACATCGGTATTCTGCCCGTGGGTCTGCCCTAGTGTCATGGTATGGTATTCAGCATTCTCCAGATGGCTGGCTCTCTTACTGGTGGTAGTGAACGCTTTGCCGCCGGACTGCCTGTAGGGCTTGGCATTTTATCAATCTTGACAATACCACCAGGCCCAGCCATCATCCCCACATCTCCAGAAACTCACCAATGATGGGGGCGAAACTTTGTTTTTAGAAGCAGGCATATGGACATAGAAGAGGTGGCCAGCTTCGGGGTATAGGCCAAATCAGCTTTGAGATAGTTGAGCGGGTATAGGCCATTACTCCCACCAGGGCACAATCTTCTCCATGCTACATAATCTCATTCCACACCACATGACTCATTGAAATGCGGGTTAGAAGGCTTCTAAATCGTCAAATCGTGCTTCCTCTTATTGTTGAGGTGAATTCGAGGCTTAAGCTGGCGAATTGTCTGCTCTTGCCACTTAATGGCACCCTCGCTTAGGGGCAGGCATATGGCCATAGCAGAGGTGGTCAGCTTCGGGGTATTGGCCAAATCAGCTTTGAGACCTTAGGCCATTTACTCCGTTTCTGTCGCTGCTTATACTTCTTGCTTTTTGTCTCGGAGCTGGTAATAATCATGCCTCCGGTAGCCCTCTGGGGTTAAAACCCAGACCCTTCAGTAATTTGGGGTCTGGCGGGGCCAGTGCTTTTTGCCCATTTAATTAGGCACTTACGTGGCCTAGCGGAGCTAGTGCCTGAAAACGCCTTATCGGAGCTTATTCGCTTTTATAACTTTTGCCGTCATTTAAGTGTCGTCATACCGTGGTCTAGCGGGGCTGATGCCTCTTTTGCTTCTATAAGCTTCATATCCCACTTAACTGGGTTACAGCGGGTCAGTTCTTACGGCTTCCGCAATTTGATTTCTGTTCGCCCGGATAACTTGGCCGAGATACCGAATTATTTCTTTCTTCCTTCCTTTGCATAACGGGTTAACCTGTTATCTTTGCGGCCTAGCCGGGGCTAGCCCTTTATCTATACCCTCTCTTCTTCAACATGTATTGCTTCAAGTACTGCTCCCTCAGGTTGAAGCAGAAGTTGCAGTAGTCGGTGAAATTGCCCCTGGGGTGCCCCTTGAAACTTCTCCCCAAGGGATCTGAAAAGGTCGGATTGTGATGGAACAGTTTCGGCGATTTCTTTACTTTCGGGTTTCTTTCCCGCCGCCGCTCTCTAGCCACTCTCTTCCCTCATCAGTTATTCCCCACTGTCCTTCCCCCTCTGACTCCGCTAGACAGCGCTCTTGTAGGTAAAGTAGGGTGGCACGAAAGAAACTGCTCACGTGTCCAGAGCTTTTCGCGAAAGGCTGTGACCACTCTGTCAGCTAAAGCAGGCAGCTTCTGCAGGCACCACGCAGTATTCTGCCACGTTACGCCTGCAAGGCTCAGTCCGAGCCTCAGAATCTCTATGGGTTTCGTAAAATGCCTTAGCCCCACTAGGCCAAATTTTCACAGGTTAGGCCGTGAAAAGTGAAAGGAAAGAAGTCATAAGTCCCGCTAGGCTAGACGGCGGACATCTAAGATGTCCGCTATGATGCACCCACCCCGCTAGGCCCCCATTTTCACAGGTTAAACCGTGAATAAATGGTCTCCGTCGGATGCTTTAGCCCCTCTAGACCGGTCATTTACCATTTAAAATGGTGACAGAAGGTATTAACTAGTTGAGGCCTGAGGAAAAAGTTACGGGTTAACCCGTAACTTCTCAGGACATAGCGAGGCTTAAACGGGAAACAGACGAGTGAAAGCCGACGACAAAGGCAGAAAACACATAGAGAATCCACCCGGGCTCTCGGGCGGGCCACTCGGCTGATGCTTCAGTCTGTTCTTTCTGACAGAAGGAAACACACTGAAAATTCAACCGAGAGAACAGAAGGGGAAACACAGGGAGTGTTAATTAGTTCTCGCAATTTCCCCGGCTGTTGTCCTACAGAAGTTAAGACTGAAGCTAGTCAGTTGCCCTATTCAGCTATGAGGCTGTTGTCCTATGCCGGCACGACAACTTCCGGTTAGTGGGATAGTCTCAGCAGTTTGTGATAGCGCTGACAATATGCATGCCTATAGAAGACATGGAGTGGACGCTCCCAGTTAGCGGTAGCCCTAAACCTTTTTGACTTCAGATATATAATACTTCTCAGCATGGTATCATGATATCTTATTGCATGTAACATTAAGCCATTTTGAGGTTGACAGACAGAGGGCAATTATGTTAGCCTAAGCTGTTATGCTGGCGCTAGCAAAAAAACCAAACTCTCTAATAACACGCAAGGCTCAACCGCTGATTATGGAGGCAACTGACC
>Ga0209978_10000573_pt1 | contig 14227 bp, 16 predicted proteins | sample BentaG_FD_182805 | JGI IMG/M metagenome (GOLD analysis project Ga0209978, IMG submission 182805) | Deep subsurface microbial communities from South Atlantic Ocean to uncover new lineages of life (NeLLi) - Benguela_00093 metaG (SPAdes)... | ecosystem: Environmental > Aquatic > Marine > Oceanic >...
AAATGCTAAAGAACCTTCTTCTCATTGGTTTGATAGCAGCGATACTCCTGATAGCGTTGGATCTTATGCTTCTTGCAGGCGACTTGATCTATTCTTTGATCATGGGCTTCGTCATAATAGGTGCAGGGATAGTGTTAACAGATGGCTTAATCAAGTCGATCATAGACGACCATAAGGAGTTTGCAAGCGTTGCAGGATACGCAAAATTCGTGCTCTATAGCATCTTCCTTCTTATTGGAGCAGGAGCAATCTTTGCCACGTTTAAAGGAGTAACAGACATTGTGGCCAATATTTCCTGGGCGTTCGCGATTGCTATGGCAATAATGCTGATCCCTGTAGTTTACAGTATGGCCAAAAAGATGTCGAAAGAAGTGTCCTAAGCAACTTTCAGTTTCGGAGAGCCACTAACCCCCCATTTTTCTACAACTCGCGCGTGCCAATGGATGCATAAAGAATTTCTACATAAAAGTTTGTTCTATTTTTATTTCTCAGAGATGTTTTGCTAATGATGGCATTTCTCTCTTAAAGATTTGATATGCCTTCAAGAAAACTTCTGTCTCATCTTTGATATACTGGATTATTTTTGGGTATCTCTTCTCTTTGTAGAATTGAGGAATAAACATAATAACATTGCTGTATTCACCTCATTACTACAGTCTCTTTTAACGAAATAGAAAAACAGATTATCAGGAGGACTTGACCTGTTAGCGTGGGCGCCATCTCGCTTACCCTTTTTTCTTCCTGCTTCGTTTAGCTAGTTTGGCAAGCCGATTCGCCAACACTTCTGTCCTCGTTTCTAATGTTCTGTAGAGAATACGTCCGATATCATATGTGAGTACGATAATTAGGCCGAGAGCTACTAAGCTTGCCGCACCTGCAAGCATATTTCCGATTTCAGCCACATAAGATAAAAAGGGAATAAGGGCTGAGGCTAAAAGGATGGTTAGGATAATATAGATTGCGTCTCTACCTACCCTTTTTAAAGATCGGTCTTCTTTTGCGCCAAGTCGCCTCAAGAAAATATCTGTTAGAACATCTGCAAGAGACAGAGCATCTGAAAGTGCCCGTATCACGAAAATAAACGTGACCAACATCAAAAATACCCAAAGAAGGAAGTCACCTCTGACATCAATGCCAGGCACAATCATGTCTCCAACTAAAGGAGGCACCGCTATGCTTATGACCCAAAAAATGGCTGCCATTGTTGCACTCATGATAAGACGCGGAAACTTTTTCATTTCTTCGTGAATTCTTTTCTTACTCGTTTGCTTCACACATCCAGCAGAAGTGATTCTTTGTCTATTTTGTTAAGAGCATGCATACATTTTATTTAGAGTTGCCGTGTATGTTCCCGTAATTGTTGCAGGGATGGTTGCGGCGGTTAGGATTGCGCCAATTTTATAGTCGATTCTTTTTTGTCAATCGCATGCATATGTATGGCTGCTCTAGAGGCATATACTACTGCGGTTAGGGCCGAGTGAATTAGGATTCCGATTAATGAGTAAAGTGGCGTTCCCAAGAGAACTCCTATCAGGATGTAAACGTTGTATATGTTTCTCCTGCCAGCAACTCTCCTGAAAGCACGCTCAAACCGTCCATACACATCTAAACTAACGCCCGTCGTTCTGCTGAATTGATCGTAGCAAAACCTATAGAATGCAATAAGTGTGATGGAAGAGGTAACGAGTATGAGTGGCAACGAGCCTCCGCTTTGGCTTAAGAATATGGCAAGGGCTATTAGCCATGAAAACTCAAACAACAAATCAAACAAATGCTCCATACGCCCAAGTCTTGTTGTGTGCCCACGTATCCTCGCCAATTTGCCATCCAACCCATCTATGACACCTACAATAAACATTAAGATTGACCCTGTCAACAGATGACCGAAAAGGAACAGAGCAGTTACAATGTATGCCAACACATTCGTGAGTATGGTAACTTGATTTGGAGTTATCCAAGAATCTGAAATAAGATAGACGATTTTGTTTTCTATCGGTCGGTTAAGGTAGTGAGCCACAAAGTCGGATGCACCACGCTTTTTCTGGGAATGCTCAGCAAGTAGCTTTTTTGCACGTTCAATGTCCTTTTTTGTATCTACATCAACCCAGTGTTTTCCAGTTATGTCGAACACTCGTGCACATCCATCTCTGGCAACAAGTCGAACACAGTCAGCAAACTCTGATGCTCCTAGTTTTTGAGCCTTTTCACCATAGGCAAATATTTTAGGTGAACATAAGAAAAATCCTGTATCTACGCAATTCCAACGATTTATCTTTTTCCCAATGTTGAGAATTTTGCCGTTTTCCTCTAGCACTTTTGTGTCGTCAAGTGAATGGTTAGTTTTATCTGTAGCAAGAATCAGGATGTCCTCAAGGTTAACATTCATGAGAGATTTTACAATTTGAGGGTTAAAGATGTGGTCACCCATGCAGAGGAGAAATTCCTTTTGGAAACTTTCCTTCGCCGCCATGAAAGAGTGTAAGTTTCCTTTTTCCCAGTTTTGTGCTGTTATGTAATTAATGTCAAGTCCACAATAGTTTACGCCAATTTCTTCTCGTATATTATCTCCTTGGTATCCTACAACTATGTGGACTTTTTTTATTCCCGCTTCTTTTAAGCCCCGAAGGATTCTATTTAGTAATGGGATTTTTGCAACGGGTTCGAGAACCTTCTGCTCTGCATATTTTTTTAGTCTGCTTCCCTCGCCCGCTGCCAAAACTAAAGCTTTTGGGGAATAGTCTACTTTATACATTCTGAACACAACAAAGCAAAATAGCATTCACAAGAGCCTCTTTTATATCTTGTCTTTGGCGTAAAATGGAGCTTCTAAGTCATAATTTTCGCTGAAGGAGGTTCTTATTCACTGAAATGGTTCTGCCATAACTTTTCTGCATTACTCACATTGAGAAACATTAGCCTTTCTTTTTGAATTCTGCACAATCACACCTAGAGCATGAGCCTTGTCCTTTTGCAACCCATCGCAAATATGAGCGTCCCCCTTCTTCTTCAGGCTTAACCCAAGACCATTCTCGGTGTTCTGATATTGAGTGCCCACATTCACAGATTTCAACAGTCATTAACTTTCTTTTCTCCTTCTTTTCTGGAGATAGCTCGACCACCTTTACAATATTCATTTCAAGTTGCATTAATAATTTAAGGATTAAGAATACTTAATCATTAATAAACTCATGAACTCAAGAAGGAATGTTCTCAATCCCTAGCTTTCTCGCAAGTTTCTAAGTAATCGCTGACTCTTCCATGATGCATGCGATAGGCAAAAGCATAAGATGTTGGGAACCCATCGCTCTGGGGTGCGCACCACAAAAAGTTGATAAATAAGAAAGCGTCAAGATGATGCGTTATGGCGGTAATAGAAGACGTTTTCTCTTCTAAGGGGAGGATGAAAATTCTGAAAGCTTTGGCTGATGTTGGAGAGTTAAACGTCTCAGAGATTGCGAGGCGAGCTGGTTTGAATTATGCTACGACAAATCAGCATCTGCTGGTTCTGGAAAGCCACGGCCTCGTTACGTATAAGAAGTTTGGTAGGGTCCGTATCTTTCGTTTGAACGAGGAAAATCCTGCGGCGAGGATTATCAGGGAACTCATAGAATCTTGGGAACAAACCAAATAAGCGCCCGTGCATGCATGCAAACGCATAGAATCTCAGTCTACTTTACAAATTTTCTTCGATTCCTTTTGAATTTCTTCTTGCATGTCACACTACAGAAATAATACGTTTCTCCTTCATGACTGATCTTAAATTTGGCTGTCTTTTCGTCCAGAATCACGCCGCAAACAGGATCCCTAGGCATCGTCTCGCTCTTCACCCCACACAGTCATGAACACAATCAGGTTTTCTTCGGCTATTGTGATTAATGTTTCTGGAAACTTTTCAGTTTTTATCAAAGAAATCGGGGTAGATAGATCAATTTTTTTCGACAACACTCAATTTTCCACCTCTGCCGATCCTTAACTGGCGTTCGCCTCTAAAGGTTACAACACGCGCCTTCTCAACTTGGATAGTATCTCCCACAGAAACTGTGTCTATTTGTCTGTTCCACAAAGGTAGCTGGATACTTCCAGTTTCATCTGCGATGCTTGCGTTAGTTACCATGGAAAATCTCCCAAACCTAGTGAAGACGGATCTAGGCTTTGGAACCTCAAGAACCCTTGCTTTTAAGTTAATTCGGTTCATTCCAGACTTCAAATCTCCGATCCGTGGGTGTTCAACTTTAATCCTCTTGACTATTTTTCTCCTTAACGCCCTTGTGAGAGCAAACATTTTGAGTGGACTGGTTTCTTCGAGGATGTGTTTGGGTATGGGGAATTGGGCGACCACTTTCAAACTGTCGGTTATGAGAAAGACGGCATTATTTCGTGTTTTCTTGCGGCATTCAATCAAAAGGCTTTCGCATGTCGATTTCTGGCGTTTCCAAGCTTTAACGAAAACGTCAAAAAAATCGTCCGAACTTATCCCATACTTCATTGAAATTAGAGCAAGGGACTCAAGAATTCTAAGATCGGCAAGCGAGCGATACTTGCCACGGGGTCGACCTCGCCCCCTCGATATTCTTTTTCGCATTTAACTCGTTCCCAGCGCCCCTTACTTACTGTTTGAGGATTTTTTAGCTTCATCAATCCACTTCGAAACTCTCTTCTCTGAAATCTGAAGCTTCTCTGACAGCTCTTTTGGGTCAAAATTTGCTAGGTCCTGAACAGAGTTTACACCGCAAGACTTCAATTTCTCTGCCCTACTAGCCCCGATCCCCTCTATACTGGTCAGCTCTGTAGGTTGTATGGGGATTGCAGACTTCTTCGTCTTTTCGCTCTCCTCCCCTACCTCTTTCTTTACGGGGGGAACACGCGTTAACGTGATTTCGATGGTTGAAACGTTTCTCGTTCCGCCTTCTTCTTGCTGTATTTCTTCAGTTCCTATCGTTATCTCGCCTATATTCAATTCTTTCATGAACCTGCGTCGGGTTATCTCAGCCGCATCAACAGCCGTTGTTATTGATTGTCCCCTTGCCTTCAAGGTAACCTCTTTAGTGTTGGATCCGCTGAAACTTGTTATGATCGCCATTACATAACTCATTGGAGGTTTTCTTCCAATGTAAACGACGTTTGATTCTCCAGACAAGTCTACAGACCTCTTTGTGAATTCAGGATAGAGAAGGTTGCGTATGAACCTATTTAAAGCTGTCTAAGAGAAAAAATCAACGTATCATAAACGCTAAAATTCTCATCTTAAGTTTTTAGACCCAAAACAATCCTTGATTCGTTAAGAAATAATGCCTTCTGATTTAGCACACTTAATTTAAATAACTCCACCAACTTCATGATGTTTCGTAAGAAGGCTTTGAATGCCAAAAGTTGAAGCTTCTATAAATATCGAAAACGTCGTGGGAACTGCCAAGTTAAATCAGAGGATTGATTTAAACGCAGTGGTGAAAGGCAATCCAGGAGTTGAGTACCGTCCAGAACAGTTTCCGGGACTGGTCTTCAGACTAAAGAGACCCAAGACGGCTACTCTAATCTTTAATTCTGGAAAGATGGTTTGCACCGGAGCCAAGTCAGAGAAGGAAGCCAGAAGAGCAGTGATGAAAGTTATCAAGGAACTGAAGGAAAGCGGCATAATAATCATCGGCAAACCAGAGTTGAAAATAGTGAACATGGTTGCATCAGTGAGTTTAGGAGGTATGATAGACCTTGAAAAGTCAGCCTACTCCCTTAGGAGAACCATGTACGAGCCGGAGCAATTTCCCGGTCTCATCTACAGAATGGATGAACCGAAGGTGGTGATTCTTATCTTCGCCAGCGGGAACCTGGTTTGCACAGGAGCCACGAAAGAAGAAGACGTTTACAAAGCGGTTGCTAAACTTCATAAGAAACTTGAGGAAGAAGAACTGATATACTACGGGTAGATGTGATCAAAAGAACCCTGAACACCGAGAAGATTGAGATTCTATTCCAATGACCTCAATTAGAACATTTCATTTTGAAATTCCTTTTCATTCTGATTCCTTTAGCTTTGCTCCACAAATAGGACATATCATATAGTAGTGATTCCATATTTTCAAATATGTGCGAGTTAAGAGCCGGTCAGAAAACTTGTGGAAAATGTCCTGCTAGACTTTACTGTCAAGTTAAGAAAAGAAAGAAATAAACTCAAGTGGAGGACAAGGGAGGAGTGGATCTCACCCTCGACTGAGTCTTCCTCAACTATACATTAGTAGCCGATGACCTATACTATATGTTTTCATTTCAAGTTGCATTAATAATTTAAGGAAAAATGTCCTATACGTTCTTTTGGTTCTGCTAGAACTTTTCCGCATTTCTCACATTTAATGTTCTCATAGACATGGAAGACTTCAGTTACTGGAATAAGACTAACATGACTATAATTTGATAATTCCATTTTGACATTACTTTTAGTTCTGTCTTTTCCCGTTGTATCACTTAGTTTTTGAGCTTTCTTCAATAATTTCCTTTTCAGCTTCAGTTATTCCGTAGATTTTGTAGATCAGCTCATCAATTTGACCGTCAGTCTTCTTTATTTCGTTTTCAATTCTTGTCCTTTCATCTGTCAGCTTATCACCTATTTTATTAAGACGTTTGTTAAGGAAGAGCATTTTATTCACAAGATTCATGAAAACACTGTTCTCTACTTCAGCGTTTGGAAGGGGAATTCTTCCTAGATAATGACTATCTAAATCCATAGTTCTAATAGCTTTGGAAAAGATGTAGCGGTACGCATACCAAGAAATCAATCTTGAGTTCAAAAGGCATAATAGAAATTCCAGAGAATACTTTTTGTCAGTGGATATCGTGTTCTCAACAGTATCTACAGTTAGTAGACCTTCTTTATCTAGAGCGGACATGATGATGATGCGGTCTTTAGGTTTTGTAACATGTGCAACAATTCGCTGAGAGTCCAGCACTACCTAGGATACATTGATGGTAAAAGAAAGTACAAGTACCATAGAATAGCTAGAGAGTACCTCAATTCCTTGGAAGTAAATGGAAGTAAAACAGTGGAAGTAAATAATCTTAAATTAGAATCTGTTTCAAGAAATACTGAGCCTCGGTGGCTCAGCTCGGTAGAGCGACAGCCTCGTAAGCTGTTGGTCGCGGGATCGAAGCCCGCCCGGGGCTCCATTTCTAGCTAAACAACTCACTTAGGCATGTAGCACTCTTTAGAGATGGTTGTTTCTCTGCCGTAAAGCATACTTTTTTGATGTTTGTCAGAATGAAGAAGACACACAGTAATGCTTATAAGGGAGACACGTGAAGGAGAAGAAAGACCCATTAAAAGAGGAAGGGATGATTTTTGAGCATTCAAAAGATGAAACGCCGTGCTTTACGTTTGAGACAGCTAATTGACTCAAAAGAAAAGCGAAAGACACAGGCGCTTGAAGAATACGCCCACCTCATCTGGCTAATCAATACCCGTTCAAAATCTTAGCTCACATGCCCTTATCTTTGATGCTTATTCTGAAAAGAACGAATCCAGCTACAGTTAATGCCGCTGCCACGTACATTGTGTATTCAAACCCGAACAGTTCAGAGAGAACTCCACCCAGCAACGCTCCAAACACTCTGGCTAGGCTGATTAAAGAACTAAGTATTCCGGTGCAAGTGGCCTTCTCAACGTTGTATTTCATCAGATAAAGCAGTGAGCCAACGTAAAGACACGACCAAGAACTACCCAGCAAAATCTGCACTGGAATGAGTTGATAAAAGTTTTGAGCAAGTGTGAAGGCAAAGAAGGATGTCGACGACAGTGCCAGCCCCACGCTGATCAAGCTTTTGCTCTTGAACCGATCAATATATGGCATCAGGAAAAATTGTGTTAAAGTGTTTACAGAATAAATCAGTCCAACCCAAAACTTGTCTCCTCCCAAGCTCACAATATACAATGGGTATATGATCCATATGCCGCTGGCTCCGGTATGTCTTATAAAATAGGACAAGTAAACTTGCCAGTTCCTTTTCATCAGTCTCCAAGGAAAAAACGGAACACTGAGACGCGAACCAGCAACATGAGGCATCGTGAAGGAAATGAAAAACGCCATCAAAAGGCAGGCGGAGGACAAGACAAATGCGCCCCAATACATGGCTATCAAGCCAACGGTAAAATTGCCGATAGCCCAGCCTAATGAGGCAAGAGAAGTGAATCTTCCAAGGGAATTTTTTGATTCGTAGACGTAAGCGGTAAGCGCCGCGGGAAACATTCCAATAGAAAGTCCTGCTAAGCCACGAGAAAGAGCAAGCAACCAAGGGTCTGCCCAAAAAGGCGCAATAAACGAGGGGTCTGTCAATATCTGCATCAAAAATGTTATGGAGGAGATTCCGAGACCAAGTTGGATGAAGAACTTACGGCCGTACACGTCCGAAGCACGTCCAAAAAGGTATGCTGAAGTGAATACAGCGAATCCATAGACTGCTCCAATTATCCCTATCTGGGTATTGCTGGCTCCCAACTCGTCAGCCAAATTTGGGATAAACAAGAGCGAGGCGGATATGGCTAGGTTAGATAACAGTGCAATAGCATGTGGCTTCATGTTGAACATCATCAAAGACCTCAAGATTAAAAACCTTTCTGAAACCCTCTGTAATGGGACGATGAGATATAGAGAGAAATGTTGGTTTTATCACCTTCTTAAACGTTCATATTGTTCAAATTCAGATTCTAAGTTCATAACTTATTTTAAGATGTGCCATCCAAGTTTAACCTAAATATAGGTATAGGAGGTTACGAAATGGAATTTCTGCCTGAAAAAAGATTTGGGGTCTTCTTGATAGCCATCTCGGTCTGGTATCTAATTAACCTAAAAATCTTCAATGCCCTTCAACCAATTCTCGTAGTACCGGGCTCCGTGACTTTTTTGGCTGGATTATGGCTTTTGTTGTCACCTTTTACCCTCACAGTGCCCACAACGGTCCTAACAAGACCAAACGTCCCTATGCAGGCTCCTGCTTCAGCTACAACGAAACCTGAAACAATGCCTACGCCAAAGCCCGCGACAAGAACTAAACCAAAAATTACCAAAACGACTAAAACAACGCCTTTAACTGTTAAAAAGCCTGTTAGAAAGAAGAAGACAACATCAAAAAGTAGCGCTTAGCAACCTCTAGTTAACACGTTTTTCAGCGCTTTCTTTCACAGATAATTTTATAGTTCACTCACTAAAGTCTCGTCAAGTAAAAATTATATCAAGTTGCAACTAAACCCTTAACCCGGTGTAGAATATTTTCAACAAAATAATTGAAACCATAATTCTCGCCGTCGTTCAAGGCGTAACAGAATGGCTACCCATATCTAGTTCTGGACATTTAGTAATTGTGCAAGGGTGGCTGAGTCCAGAAGAACTTCCGTTGATCTTTAGCGTAATGTTACATGTGGGAACCTTATGCGCTGTATTGTTAATGTTTTGGAGAGACATCGGAGAAATTCTCAAAGCATTGGTTAAGTTAGACTTCAAAACAGAGGAAGGAAAGCTAGCTTTATACATAGCTGTGGGGAGTGTGCCCACCGCCTTCATTGGCTTTCTATTCCGTGACATTTTCGAATCCTTCTTCCATAGCCTGTTCGCAGTTGGCATAGCTCTACTCATAACTGGCTCTTTCCTATACTTTTCTGAACGTAGAAAAAACGGTAAAGAATTAGGTTGGTTGGACTCGTTGCTGATCGGGATAGCGCAGGGCATAGCTATTATCCCTGGCATTTCTAGAAGCGGTGCTACTATAACTACCGGGTTGTTGAGAAAAGTGGAAAAAGAAAAAGCGTTTAGATACTCGTTTCTGCTGTCTATACCTGCAATAATAGGGGCAGCTGTTACTGAGTCAATGCGTGTAAACGTGGGCGACGTAGATGCGGCTATTATGTTTCTCGGTGTTGTAATATCTATGATTGTAGGTTATGTGTCCTTGAAGTTGCTGTTAAAGGTGGTTTTGAAAGAGAAGTTTCACTTGTTTGCGTATTACTGCTGGATGGTCGGTGCGATAATCATTCTTTCTCAAGTTCTATAATCAGTTTGAAACAAATGAAAACTCCAAAAACGATGTAAACAGATAAGAGAACGAATATGCCTAACTATCAATGAATAGACACATAGTGTGGCAGCTACGTCATGTCAATTACAAAAAAGGCTCCAAGTATTGTCTACTGGCTTGGAAATAAACTATGCTTAAACATAACCAACCGATGCTCCAGCGACTGTTACTACTGTTTCAGAAGATACAAAGACGGCATACGAGATTTCAACTTAAAACTGCTCAAAGAACCATCACAGGAGGAGATTATTCAACAGCTAAAAGAGATCATCAATAGACATCATTGGAACGAAATTGTCTTCTGCGGGTTCGGAGAACCCATGGAAAGGCTAGACTGCATTTTAGAAGTTACAAGATGGGTAAAGAAACATTTTGGAATAGCTGTTAGAATTGACACTAACGGTCATGGATGTTTATTAAATCCGGAAAGGGATGTGATTAAAGAGTTGAAGGAAGCTGGTGTAGACCGGATAAGTGTGAGCCTAAACGCCCATGACGAGGCGACGTACATTCAAGTGTGTAAACCACAGTTTGAAAAAGCCTTTGAAAACGTTTTGAAGTTCATCGAAAAAGCATGCAGAGAATTTGACACAGAAATCACAACCGTAACCATCCCTGAAGTTGACATTCAGAAAGTTATGGAAACAGCAGGAAAAATGGGAGTGAAATTTAGAGTAAGAGAGTATATACCCTGCTTCTGGTGACGACTACACTAGTGGCTTGAACACAGCCAATATTTCAACTATGCGCGCAGAATGTTTAATAATTGCTGACTTCTTAGTTGCTTCAAACATAGGTGAATAGGATGGAAATCTTTCATTATCAAGACGTGGAAAGGAAAGATGTAGAGGAAGGGGCCTTAAAATTAAAGGTGAGATGGCTTATCACGAAAGAGATGGGAGCTAAGAATTTTGCAATGAGATTGTTCGAGATGGAACCTGGAGGCTACAGTCCTTTTCACAGTCACCCTTGGGAACATGAGGTCTTCATTCTAGAAGGTGAGGGTCTTGTGGTTAGTGAGGTTAAAGAAAGTGAGTTTAGAGCTGGCGATGTTATCTTCATTCCTGCAAATGAAAAACATCAGTTCAAAAACAATGGCGAAAAAACCATAAAGTTTCTATGTCTCGTGCCAACCCATAAGTAAGTTATGTGCGCGAAATGAAAGATTCCTTGCATTCCTTGGAACAGAATATAGTTTCACTTATTAACCCGTTTTTTGTTGCTTCTCCGTGCCCCGAGTGCAGAAAAACTCAGTTGTAAAGTTCATTTTTTCGTATACGGGACAGGATAGACAAATGCAACCTACTTCATCCTTTATTTTCTTGCTTTTCCCTCTTGTTGCGAAACAGTAAGCGATGTAGTCGTCCTCCATACCAAGTCCCAGATAGGTTGGACAACCTTCGCAGATACACATGGACTCAACTTCCTTTAACATCGTTTCCATCGATTCAGGATGCGCTTCCATGCTGATTAGACCTCCATTAATTCGTATTGAAAACATCAGCTTAATAAGCTAACACTTATCGTCCTAGTCAAAGGTGAAGGCTGAGGGACACAGCTTGTTCAATACGCAAATTCCACATTGGGGGTTCCTTGCCACACAGATTCTTCTACCGTGAAATATCAGTAAGTCCGTGATCCTCATCCACTCGGTTTTTGGAACTGTTTCCATCAAATCCCTTTCTATTTTATTCGGATTTTTTTGCTCTGAAAGCCCCAGTCTTTGGCTAAGTCTGCGAACATGAGTATCCACCGCTATTCCCTCGATAACACCATAGACATTTGACAAGACAATATTCGCCGTCTTTCTTGCAACACCCGGCAACTCAAGCATATCCTCCATCGTCTTCGGAACCTTCGAGTTGAACTTTTCAACCAAGATTTGGCAACACTTCTTGATGTTTCTAGCCTTGTTTCTGTAAAAGCCTGTGGATCTTATGTCTTCTTCGAGTTCCTCTAGATCCGCATTGGCGTAGTCTTCTGCCTTTCTGTACTTTTTGAAGAGCGTCTTCGTGACAATGTTTACCCTTTTGTCGGTGCATTGAGCCGAAAGGATGGTGGCCACTAAGAGCTCCAGAGGGCTGGTGTAGTTTAGAGCTATTTTTGCGTCTGGATGCTCCTTTTCCAGCAGTTCAATTATATTTAACAATCGAGTTTTGTTGTTAAGTTTCATATCGATGGGGTTCGATTTTCCTTTCATTGCAATATTTTCCCTCACACAACTTCAACTTGTGTAGATTTCTCTTACTATAGCTTAATACCTCCTCAACTCAATTTTTTTAGCTATTCCCTCCGGATCCTCAACGGAGGTGCAGGTTCCTTCAAAGCAAACATACGCCCTCGGTGTTTTAGTGGCTGGATATTTCAGATTAGTCAGCCTCTCGGTATCGGCAGCGGGATCTAAGATTTCAATTACTTTCAGGGAGTTGTAAACCCTTAAACTTTCGTTTAATAATCGACGGGTTACTGAATCTTTTTTAGAACCCACTATGTGTATCTGCACCGGACGGAGGTACAATTCAACAGCAAGACCGTAAGCGGCTGCTATGATGCCGTATCTTTGATAGCTTGAAGCAAAATGCTCCAAGGTTCTTCTAGCCGATTCTAGGTATTTTTCTTTACCCGTTAAATAGTGGAGTCTCAGGAAAGCGTCGGCGGCTATGCTGTTTTCGTCAAAAGGTTTGACCAAAGCTTTCAAGGCTCCCAAGGCTTCAGCGTTCTTAGGTCTGTCGTAGAAACCTCCGGCATCATTCCACAAGTTGTTGAGCACGAATTTGGCGATGCTTTCTGCATAATTCAGGAATTTTCTATCCGAGGTTGACTGATAAGCGTCTATTAGACACCTTATCATGGAAGCTTGGTCTATGAGTAAGCCAGGTAGATGTCTTTTGCCGCTAAAGTAATGGTGATACATTCCCTTTCGTGAACTGAAACTATTCTCAAGCAAAAGGTCAACTGTTCGTAGAGCAAAATTCCGATAAGATAGATTCCCTAGCACCACAGAGGCTAACAGATAAGCTGAAATCATCAAGGCGTTCCAGCTTGTGTAAAGAGTTTTGTCAACTCTCGGGGATGTCCTCTTTCGACGTTCTGAGCGGCTTAGTTTATAGTATTCTTCATCAGCGTCTTGGCTACCGTAAAATCCACCATTGGCTTGGTCACTAAGATTGGCGTCAACATATGTCAAGATTCCATAAGCAGTCTCTTTAAAGGTCTCTTCCCCAGTAACCTGATAGGTTTCCAAATAATTGACAAGCAACTTGGCGTTGTCTTCACACATCTTCTCGTAGTGGGGAATGCTCCAGTCCCTTGTGGTGGAGTAGCGGAAAAAACCTCCTTCGTCCTTATCATAGATGCTGGTGACACTCATTTTTTGTAGGGTCTTCGTTACGATGTTTAATAGGGCTTTATGTCCCTGTATGTGATATTCTAGGAGCGCCAATGTCAACGCTCCACTCTGAGGGAATTTAGGTGCATTGCCAAAGCCTCCATGCAACGAATCAAAACTAGATGCAATTTCTAGTGTCAAGCTGTCAATGATAGACTGGAAGAACTCATGATTCAAACCGTATTCTATTAATGGCACTTTTATCTCTTCTTTTTCTATTTCCTTCAATTTGACCTTGATGTCACTTTTGTTTTCCTTGTAGAAACGACTTACGCGTTGAAGCAAGGGCTTCATCTGTTGTGGCGGAATGTATGTGGCGCCTGTGATCACCTCTCCATCAGGAGTCAAGAAGGCTACGGTGGGCCAGCCGCCCATGTTGTATCGCTTGTCAATGTCTGGTCGCTGGTCTCTGTCCACCCTTATTGGTACGTAACGTTCCTCGATTAGTTTTGCAACGTTCTTGTCGGAGTATGTGGTTTGATCCATGACGTGGCACCAGTGACACCAAACTGCACTGATGGCTAGGAGAATGGGTCTATCTAGTTCCTTTGCCTTTTGGAAGATTTTTTCACTCCATGGAAACCATGAAATCTTTGTTTCAGGCATAAAATATAACCTCCCTAATGCTTGCCATAAACGTCGTTGTTATCATTATTTGAGGTCAAGGTAAAAATGACAGGATAAAGGTTGTTATCTAATAAAAAAGGGAAGAAGATGGTTGGCAAGGTTTTTCACATTGCTAAGGAAGAGGCTAAATGAAGATGGTTACGTCTGCTGTTGAGGAAA
>Ga0209978_10000575_pt1 | contig 14215 bp, 16 predicted proteins | sample BentaG_FD_182805 | JGI IMG/M metagenome (GOLD analysis project Ga0209978, IMG submission 182805) | Deep subsurface microbial communities from South Atlantic Ocean to uncover new lineages of life (NeLLi) - Benguela_00093 metaG (SPAdes)... | ecosystem: Environmental > Aquatic > Marine > Oceanic >...
GGCGGAAAGGGCATAGGTGCCCAGCATAATGCGCCTTTTTACCTCGGCGCCAAAGCCATACTGGCGGGTCTTCTCCAGCGCCTCCCACATATTGTCGGTTTCCAGGTAAGAAAAGCCATACTTTACCCCGTCATAACGAGCCAGGTTAGCCGAAGCCTCGGAAGGAGCAATGATATAATATACCGCCAGGGCGTAGGGGGTGTGGGGGAGAGAGACCTCCCCTTCCACCTTTGCTCCCAACTCTCCAAGCTTGTTGATAGCGGCTCTTATCGCCGTTTCCACCCCCGCCTGCATTCCCTCAACAAAATACTCCTTGGGGACGCCGATATTGAGCCCGTTGAGTTCGGTAGTTAAGCATTGAGTATAATCGGGTGTGGAATAGGGAACTGAGGTAGAGTCCCTGGCGTCATAGCTGGCGATGGCGTTTAGCACCAGGGCACAATCGGTAACATCCTGAGTTAATGGTCCAATCTGGTCAAGGGAGCTGGCAAAGGCAACCAAGCCATATCGGCTTACCCTGCCGTAGGTAGGTTTTAAACCGGTAACATTACAGAAACCAGCCGGCTGGCGAATGCTCCCCCCGGTGTCCGAGCCCAGGGCATAGACAGTCTCGCCGGCGGCTACTGCTGCCGCTGACCCCCCGCTACTCCCGCCGGGGACACGGGATAAATCCCAGGGGTTATGGGTAACAAACAGGGCGGAGTTCTCGGTAGATGAGCCCATGGCAAATTCATCCATATTTGATTTGCCTAAAGTCACCGCCCCACAGTCATTTAATTTTTCCACCACGGTAGCATTATAAGGGGGCACAAAATTCTCCAGTATTCTTGATGAGCAGGTGGTTCGTATTCCTTTGGTGCAGATGACATCTTTAATTAGCACCGGGATACCGGTAAGGGGATTGGTATTACCGGCCGCAATAAGCTCGTCAGCCTTCTGGGCTTGCTCTAGCGCCACCTCATCAGTAACCGTAACCAGGGCACAAACTTTCGGTTCTACCTGGCGGATGCGCTTAAGGCAGGCTTTAGTTAATTCAACTGAAGACAGTTGCCTAGTCTTAAGCAGCTGATGCGCCTCGTGAATGGTCAGCTGGTTTGTTTTCAACCCTATCCCCCTTTATCCCCCTTCCCCTTATCAAGGGGAAGGGGGAATTAGTTATATAAGAGAGGCTTCGCCTCTCTTTGACTCTCCTTCAACAGCTGCTCCTTCAAAGGAGAGGGAGAATTGGTTAGGTAAGAGAGGCTTCGCCTCTCTTTGACTCTCCGTTAACATTTACTCCAATACGGGTCGTACCTTGAAGAAGTTTTCTTCCTCTTGGGGAGCATTAGCCAGCACCTGGCTCTGGGGTAGGGAAGGAGCTACTTTGTCATCACGCACCACATTCTGAAGAGCAATTGATTGGGCGGTGGGTGGGACGCCAGAGGTATCTACCTGCTGTAATACCTCAAAGCTCTCCAGAATATTAGAAAGTTGCTCACTGAGTCTGTCCACCTCGGTTTCGGTCAAGCCCAGCCGAGCCAGGAGGGCAATGTGTAACACTTCGTCACGACTTAGCTTCATTATCTACCTCTAGAGTTATTTTGTGGGGACTATAATTACCAATTATAACACTCATATTTGAGTATCGGCAACCGAGCTGTCCTGTTATAATATAGGGGTGGAGGAAAGATGACCGGTAGACTTATATTGGCTATTATTAGCACCTTGCTGGAGGAGACAGCCATAGCCGTAATTGTGCTTTTAGGCTTGCCCAGATTAGGGCTTTACATACCCTTACCCGGTCTTATTGCCTTGATGGTGCTGTGGCTTGCCTATTCTGTTGTTACTTATCGGGCGGGTAGCCGAGCCTTGAGGAGAAAACCGGTAATTAATATACCAGTGGTTGGCAGTAAGGGTAAGGTAGTGAGCCCGTTAGTCCCGGAGGGACTGATCAAGATTAAGAGTGAGCTCTGGGTGGCAAGCTCAGCCGGTAAGAAGCTAGACGTTGGTAGTGAAGTTATTGTGGTGGAGCAAGACGGGCTTAAGCTCGTTGTGCGGGAGAGCAGCCCCGGTAATGTAGAGAAAACCGGATGATATATGTTGATGGTGCGCAGAAATCGGGGAGTGGCACCATAGTTCGCTTTGCCGTTGGTTTGGCTACCCTGCTCGGTGAAGAACTCCACCTCACCAATATTCGGGCGAAAAGAGAAAAACCGGGATTAAGGCCTCAGCATCTTAAAGCAGTCCAGGCATTGCAGCAGATATGCCACGGCAGTCTGGATGGCGGTGAAATTGGCTCTGCAGAGATAAGGTTTAAGCCAGGAGGGGAGATTAAAGGCGGTCATTACGAATGGGATATAGGCACTGCCGGCTCGACTACTTTGCTGGCGATGACCCTCTTACCGACTGCCTGTTTTTCCACCGGGGTTATGACTCTTAAGATATCTGGAGGGCTGTTCCAGGACTTTGCCCCTTCTGCCTACCACATGCAAAATGTCCTTTTCCCGATACTGAACAAGATGGGTATAACCACTAGGCTTAGTATTATTCGTCCTGGCTATGTCCCCCGCGGGGGTGGAATCATTCAGGTGGAGGTGGAGCCAGTAGGGGGGAAAATAAGACCAATCAGCTTATCCAGTCAGGGAAAGGTGACCGGGATTAGAGGGGTTGCTCTTTCCTCTCACCTTAAGGAGAGGAGGGTGAGTGAGCGAATGGCGGAGAAGTGTAGCGAGTTGCTTAAGTCTAACGGATACAGTGCACAAATAGAAATTGTCCATGATACCCGGGCGCTTCAGAGAGGGGCAGCTCTTGTCCTGTATGCTAAAACTGATTCCGGGTGCATTATGGGGGTGGATAGGGGAGGTGCGCCGGGACGAACCTCGGAAGAAATTGGTGGAGATGTAGCTAGGAATCTGTTGGAGGATTTAGCCACTGGAGCTACTGTTGACCGGTATTTAGCCGACCAGCTTATTTTTTATGCCGCTTTAGCTGACGGGGTTAGCCAATACCGAATACCAAGACTGACCGAGCATGTGGAGACTAACCTGTGGCTCGTGGAGACCATACTGGGCGCAAAGGCCGAGGTTGATAAAAACCTGGTCAGAATTCAGGGTATAGGCTATTATTCGGGGCTCGGAGGCGCGGCTTCGGGTGAGGGTTGGGGTGGGCGAAGACGGGGGTAAACAAAGGATACAATAAGCAGGACTACCCCGCCAATCAGAAAACCGAGGGTGAGCATTTCCAGCGGAGCTAAAATATCATCAAGTAGCTGCGGTAGCCATGCTTGGAGTTGGGGGGGGATAGCGAGCTCTAATAGCTGTGTTCCAGCAAAATGCTTGGCGACGAAAATGGCCGCATATTCAGGTGCTCCATAAGTGAGGAAGGTAGTGCCTAACTCGCGGGTAGCGCCTTTTACCTGGCGAGTCAGGAGAATAATCCCCAGGACTAGCAGTAACATGAAGCCAATCAGAACATTGTAACCAAGTTGGGCATAGCCAATCGCTTGCCTTACCTGCTCAAGCTGGGCTAAAACCTCCGGGCTTAAGGAGTCCTGGGTAAGCTCAAAGGTTGATGGTATCTCTTGGGAAAACTGCTGGTAAAACTGGTCAAAGTACTCTTCTACCATGGCTTGGGGGAGCGTGGCAAGCTCCGGTGGTGGTGACTCCTGGAAGGCCTCCCACAGGTTATCTCTCAATTTTTCCTTTACCGGTTCCAGGGAGATTACCAGGTTCAGGCTCTGGCTTTTCCCCAGGAAGTAATCATAGCTGGAATAGATAGCATTCCTTGACTGTTCTCTTATCCAGGGGTCAAGTTCAGCGATGGTCTTATCTACTGCTCCAGTGGCGAACTCTGCCTCTGGAGGGATTTGCCCGGCGACTTGCTCACTGAAGACGTCTCTTGCCAGTGAGGTCACATCAAACTTATCCAGCTCAGCAATAACGAAGTCCGGGTTGAGGATGGTATTATTTAGCATAAATGTAAACCCGAAGACGGTTAGAGACAGGAAAAGGAGGGTGTTTAAAAGAAAGAGAGCCAAACCCTTAAGGAACTTCATTTGGGTACCCCTTCAAAAGTAGTTTCACGAATACTGCCCGCATACTACTACTGGAGCCGGTCAATGTCAACACTTGACAAACCCATTTTGATATCTTATATTTAAGTAGTGGCTAAAATACTTAATCAAATAGAGGACTGAGGATATGGAGTTAGTTGCTTGCGAAATATTTAAGGTATTGGGTGTAGAAACACGTATTAGAATAATTGAACTTTTAAAATCCAGAGGACCCCTCGGTGTTAAAAACATTTCAGAAGTATTTGGCATAACTCCGGCGGCGGTATCGCAACATCTAAAAGTATTAAGACAAGCCGGTCTTGTTAGGAACGAAAGGAAGGGGTACTGGATACCGTATTCGGTAGATGAGGAAGCACTGGAAAATTGTCGTTGTATATTGAACGAAGTTTGCACCTGTGGATGCAAAGAAATATGTAGATTTGAAGAACAAGAGCTAAATAGGGCAAGTTTGGAGTCTCTTATGAAATATGAAAAAGAACTGGAAAGGGAGTTACAAAATGTTCGAGAGAGAATCTCAGGGAATAGGAGCCAAAAGAAATAAACAATTTTTTTTGCATATGTAATTAAGTAATAATTTAAATACTTAATTAATTTTTCTTTATTTTCCTACTGGTCATGCCACCGGTTTGTCGAACTTTACCGAAAGGAGGTGATAAAAGATGTGTCAACCAGGCGGAAGCCAAAGGATGTGGGGAGGCTGGGGGTGTAACTGCGGCTGTTGCGGGTGTGAATGCGGGTGTGGAGGCGGTATGTTCTCCCGACGCTTCATATCCAAAAGAGAGGAACTGGAAAGGCTGGAAGAGTACAGAGACCAGTTGAAGAAGGAGTTGGAAGGAGTAACCGAGCACATCCAGGAACTTAAGGGCGAGTAGGTTCAAGCTCCAACAAGGGGTGGTGGCAAATACTAAAGCTCCCACCCCTTTCTTTTTATATCTTTTATTAAGGGGAAGGGGATAAAGGGGATAGGGTTGGTAAACAATCTAAAACCATCTCAGTCCTTGTCGTTAGTTTCGCCTGATGGTAAAATCTGTGTCACCGGCAGCACATTAGCTTAAAGACGGGGTGGGTATAGTGATTATTAAGACGGTGGTAGTAGGGCCGCTGGCGACCAACTGCTATATCGTTGGCTCTGAATCGACCAAAGTGGGGATGATAATTGACCCGGGTGACGATGCTGAGGAAATCCTGAAGAGTGTCAAGGACTCTGGACTTGACATAAAGTTTATCGTCTTAACCCATGGGCATCTTGACCACAGCGGTGCCCTCAAGGAAATCAAGGAGACTATCTGGGCTGAGATTGCTCTGCATAGTGATGAGTTCGAACCTCTCTACGGCGAGTACCCATCCTTGGGGGCTATGTTTGGTCTTGCCTACCCCCCTCCGCCTTGCCCCGATAGATTCCTCGAGGATGGAGATAGCCTGGACCTTGGCGACCTGCGTTTTTCGGTTCTGCATACCCCGGGGCATACTCAGGGAGGTATCTCTCTTCTGGGGGAGGGGGTGGTATTCACCGGGGATACCCTGTTCAATTGTGGCGTAGGCAGGACGGATTTACCTAGTAGCAGCCATGACCAGCTGATGAATAGCCTCAGCACCAAACTGATGGTGCTTCCTGATGATACCATCGTTTATCCTGGTCACGGTCCCCAGACGACCATCGGTGCCGAGCGCAGCAGTAATCCCTATCTACCGAGCTAGGCAAATAGCAGGAAGAGCGGCGCAAAAATTACGGCAATTTTACCCACCAGCTTTATCAGGATATTCAGTGACGGCCCAGCCGTATCCTTAAACGGGTCACCTATGGTGTCGCCGATAACCGCTGCCTTGTGGGCTTCGCTTCCCTTTCCACCGAAATTGCCTGCCTCAATATATTTCTTAGCATTGTCCCAGGCTCCCCCTGAATTGGCCATCATTATTGCCACCATAAGCCCACTCAGCAGTGCTCCAACTAATAGACCAGCTACCGCCTCGGTGCCCAGGGTAAAGCCGACGATAAAAGGTATGATAATCACCAGTATTCCGGGGAGCAACATTGACTTTATTGCCCTTTTGGTAGCGATATCAACACAGGCTACATAATCGGGCTTAGCCTTACCCTCCATTAGCCCTTTAATCTCTTTGAACTGCCGTCTAACCTCTTTGACAATGTCGAAGGCACCGCTACTGACGCCTTTTATCGCCAGGGCGGAGAAGAGGAAGGTCATCATGGTACCAATGAACAGACCAGCAATTACCTCGACATTAGTTATGCTGGCGACACTAATTTTAGCTACGGCAAAGTAGGTGGCTAACCAGGCCAGGGCAGCCAGAGCCGCCGAAGAAATGGCAAAACCTTTACCCAGGGCAGCGGTGGTATTGCCGACGGCATCCAGGGCTTCGCATCGTTCCCTGACCTCTTTACCCAATGCCGCCATCTCGGCTATGCCAGCCGCATTATCGGCAATTGGTCCATAGCAGTCCATAGCCAGTAGCATACCTAAATTAATCAACATCCCCACCGCGGCAATAGCTATGCCGAGAAGTCCGGCGAAGTAGAAAGCAGCCACGGTGGTGGCCGCAATCAGAATTATGGGGATGACAGTACTCAGCATGCCTACCGACAGACCTTCCATGATATTAATTGCCGGGCCGGTTTCACTGGCTCTGGCTATACCCAGTACTGGTTTGTGCTCTGAGGTGAAGTATTCGGTTAGCTGTCCAATGAAGAAACCACAGAGTAAGCCGATGATTAGAGCCCAGAAGAGTCCCAGTTCACCCATATAACTCCTGATGATAAAGAAGCTAGCTATTATCATCAGGATGTTGCTGATATATACCCCCCGGTTCATAACGGCGTGTGCTTTCCTTACTTGCGTTTCAAAGCTGCCCTTGAACTCTCCGGGTCTAACAAAAAGGACGCCAATTATGGAGGTGATTATTCCGGTAGCACCGAGGAGGAGGGGTAGCATCATCCCCGTTGTCTGAAAGGCGATGACCCCCAGGACCATAGCCGCCGCTAGAGCCGAGACATAGGATTCATATAGGTCAGAGCCCATCCCGGCAATATCGCCGACGTTATCGCCTACCTGGTCAGCGATAACGGCTGGATTCCGTGGGTCGTCCTCAGGAATACCCTTTTCCACCTTACCCACAAGGTCGGCGCCTACATCAGCGCTCTTGGTGAATATGCCCCCGCCAACCCTCAGGAATAGAGCCACCGAGGTGGCGCCAAAGGCAAAGCCGAGCCATACATGGCTGTCTTCAAAGAAGATAGATATAATGGTTAAACCCAATAGCCCCAGACCGACTACCGAGAAGCCCATTACCGCGCCGCTGGAGAAGGCAATTCTCAGTGCCTTTGCCCAGCTTTCAATAGCCGCATTGGCGGTTCTGGCATTGGCTCTAGTGGCTATATTCATTCCGAGAAAGCCAGCAAAGGCGGAGGTCAGTGTACCCAGGAAGTAGGCCAGGGCTACCCACGGTTTTGGTTCGATAAGCAGGGCGAGAATTATAAACATTATCACGGTGAAAATGGTAAGGGTTATAAACTCCCGGCGGAGAAATGCCATGGCGCCCTGCCGTACCGCCTGGGATAGTTCACGCATCCTCTGGTTTCCCGGTTCCTGGCGCAATATGGTGAACATCAAGTAGGCAACGAAAGCCAGTGCCACTACCCCGGCAACAATTGCCCATATTCTTATGTCCATTAAGCTAACCCTCTAAATAAATTTTTGCCTTTATGGTAAAAAGAAAGGTTGATTTCCAACCTGTCTTTAATAAAAATGCTAAACTTTCTATTTTTGTTCTTGCTCGTGTAAGCCCAGTTTTTCTTCCAAGTCCTTTTGCCTTATGGCCAGTGTCAGGTCGCTACGTGTCCTTTCTAAGACACCACGAACCATATCGGTAGTGTGGCGCAGCCCACCGGTTATGGCGTCGGGAAAGTCCATAGTAGTTAAGGTAGTGTAAATGTCATCCATGACCGATAATAGCTCTTCACCACGAGACAGGTCTCCGCGTCTAAGACTATCCAGAAGGTAACGCCTTAGCTCGCCGACAGCTTCACCCAGTCCGTTTAAGTAGGCGGCGTAGTCGACACGCAGTTCATCAGGGTCGGGGAACCGTTTTCCAGTTATCAGAGCCAGGGTGATGCTCCCTTCGGCAAACTCCTTTTGCGCATCTCTAAACAAGCCAGTGTAGCTAAGCTCATTGTATTCGGCAGCAGTTTGCTTAATCTCATCGAGCAAGTTGCGGGCTGATTTAAGCAACTCTTTAGCCTGGCTGAACTCCTGGCGGTGCACGGCCCGGATAGCTTTGCTACAGTAGCGAATTACCTCGCGACATAGAGGCAACGCCATTTCTCTAGCCGCATCTTTGGCTAGGAAGCTTTGTCGTATCTGGTTGGCAATTGAATCTAAATTATCAGTCAATCTATTTGCTTTGTACCTCAACTATATCTACTAATTGTCGGGCGGCTTCTTCGGGAGCCTCGGCTTGGACAACCGCCCTAATCACGGCTAACGAGTCAGCGCCAGCCGCCATAACCTCAGCCGCATTGTCCTTATTAATGCCGCCAATAGCTACCAGGGGTAAGGTTACCGTCTGCCTGATTTGGCGCAGTCTCTCCGGGCCAACTACCTGTGCCGTTTCCTTGGTCGGGGTGGGATACATTGACCCAACGGCAATGTAGTCAGCCCCTTCAGATTCGGCAGCCACTGCCTGGTCTACTGTTCTTGCCGAGCGACCCAGGATTTTATCTATCGGCAGCAGTTTGCGGGCTGCTTTAACGGGGAGGTCATCCTGCCCCAGATGCAGCCCGTCAGCATCAACCGCCAGGGCTAAATCAAAATGGTCGTTCATTATAAAAAGTACATCGTGCTCAGCGCATAGCTTTTTAAGCTGTTTGGCGATGGGGAGCAGTTCCTTTTTACTCTGGATTTTATCCCGTAGTTGAACTACTTTGGCTCCGCCACGGATTGCCTGACTGGCTACTTCAACATGGGAGCGTCCTTTTAGGGCTGGTGTATCTATAATGACATAGAGTCCGGGTAGGCGCTTCACTTTATCCTGACGCAGTAGCCTGGACAGCAGATTTTGCTCTATGGTATACAGGTCAAATCGGGCTTGCTTGAACTTATCCGGGTCTAATTTAACATCGGGGAGCTTGGCCAGTTCTTCAATGGTTCTCAGCGATTCCTGAACCCTTCTGGAGTTAGCCACCACCATTGTGGTTAACTCCCTCTTTTCCCCCTCAGGAGCTTCAATGTTAATGCCGACATCGCCTTCTGAGTCTCGCGCCTGAAGAAGTTGCTGGTTAAATGGCCAATCTTTCTCCAATATCCCGTGGCGCATGGTCTTTAGCTGCTGGCTTAGGGTGGCATCGTTGAGTATCAGGCGAGCCAGGTCTTCAAGAAGGCGAAGCCCCTCACCAATGCGGTTCAGGTTAGCATCAATAATGCGCATGGTCTTTGATTCTGGCGAGGTCATATTTATGCTCCTTAGTGGTTAATTCTAGCACAGCCGGATTGGGAGGTAAAGCAAGGTTAATCCCCGCTTACCGCATTTTCAATAAGCTCAATTCGCAATAGCTTCCCCTTCTGGTCCAGCCCAATTGCCACAACATCGATGCGCCATAATGGAGGTAGCTTATCATGAGTTTGCTGATAGCGGGCAGCAACTGCCTTTAGCCTTTCCTTTTTGGTCCTGGTGATTGACTCTTCAGGGCTACCAAACTCCAGGCTCTTTTTGGTGCGCACCTCAATAAAAACGAGGGAATCCTTATGCTTGGCTATGATATCAATTTCCCCTTCAGGGCAGGAGTAGTTAGTTTCAATGATGCGATAGCCTCGCTTTTTGAGGAAATCCTTAGCTAACTTTTCACCCAGGATACCGGTATCTCTACGTTTCATTTCTCTTATAGGATGGCGCTCATGGCTAGATATATCTGCCCACCGATTTGGCAATTGGTCTGAGTTCTTCCATTAACCTGGTGAAGTCTGACGGCGTGAGAGATTGGAGACCATCCACTAGGGCTTCTTTCGGATTAGGGTGAACCTCAATGAGAAGTCCATCAGCACCAGCCGCCACCGCCGCTTTGGCTATGGCTGGCACCAGTGAGTAGTGGCCGGCGGCGTGGCTAGGGTCAACAATCACCGGCAAGTGGCTGAATTTCTTAACTACCGGTATGGAAAAGATATCCAGAGAAAAGCGAGTGCTGTCCTCAAATGTTCTGATTCCCCTCTCACAAAGAATGACCTGGTTGTTTCCCTCTGCCAGCAGGTAGTCGGCGGCGGTAAGCCACTCGGTAACAGTACACGAAAATCCACGTTTCAGGACAACAGGACACTTGCTCCGGCCAATATTAGTTAGCAGGGCGAAGTTCTGCATATTGCGGGCACCAACTTGAAGAATATCGGCATACTTGGATACCAGGCTGACGTCGTGAGGGTCTACCACTTCAGTGATAATAGGTATACCGAACTGCTCCCTGGCGCGTGCCAGTAATTCCAGTCCGGCTTTCTCCAGACCCTGAAAGCTGAAAGGGGAAGTACGTGGTTTGAAGGCACCACCGCGCAAGAGGCTGGCCCCAGACTCTTTTACTGCCCTAGCCACCTCCATAAGTTGCTCTTCACTCTCCACGGCACAAGGCCCTGCCATGACTACGATACGCTTACCCCCAATCTCAATCTCACCAATGGAAACCAGGCTGTCCTCTGCCTTGAATTCTCTGGAGGCGAGCTTGTAGGGCTTCATAATCCGGGTTACGCTCTCTACTCCGGGAAGCACAGCAAAGATATCTGTGGCTAACTGTCCGGTAGTGCTTCCCAGTATGGCGACCACCGTTTTGTCAGTGCCTAAATTTAGCTGGACGCCCAGTTCCAGTGACTTAGCCCTTTGCACTACGCCGTCTATCTCCGTTTGAGTGGCACCTGTTTTCATTTCAACTATCATAGCCTCTTACCTCCCCCCTTCTCTGGTGAATGCCCTCTGAATTATGTCCTTAACTGGTTGGAAAGACTGGCGGTGGATGGAGGACGGCCCCAGTCGGCGTAAGCAGGAAAGGTGTTCCTCAGTGCCATAGCCCTTGTGTTGGGCTAGTCCATAGCCGGGATAAGTCTTATCCAGTTTTATCATCAGTCGGTCTCGGGTTACTTTAGCAATGATGGAGGCACAGGCAATGGAGAAACATACACTGTCGCCATACTTTACTCCCCTTTGCGGTAGTAACACCTCAGGGAGAGACATATAGTCAATGAGGAGGGACTCAGGTGGTGGCGAAAGCTGGTCTACGGCTAACTTCATCGCCAGTTGCGTTGCCTTGATTATACCCCGGGCATCTATTACCTCACAGTTAACTATGCCAGTACCTACCGAGATGGCTACCTCATAAATGTGGTGAAACAAAAGTTCACGCACCGTTGGGCGTAACAGTTTGCTATCTCTTATCTGGTCTAGCCAGGGAGCATTTATATTGCCGGGCAGGATGACAGCGGCGGCTACCACTGGGCCAGCCAGGCAACCCCGCCCCACCTCATCAACGCCGGCAATAAGCTGGTAACCTTTTGCCTCAAGTATTTTTTCTTCAGTAAAGGACGGTATCTGGAGATTGCTTGCCAACCCTATCCCCTTTATCCCCTTCCCCTTCATAAGGGGAAGGGGAATTGGTTATATAAGAGAGGCTTCGCCTCTCTTTAATTCTCCTTTGGTCTTCTTTCCCTTCAGTCTATCTTATTATTGATTGTGCCTCCGCCCAGAACAACATCGCCCTGATAAAAGACTACGGCTTGTCCCGGGGTAATTGCCGATTGAGGCTGATGAAACTGAACCTCTGCCATCCCATTATTAGGGTGGAGTTTAACCGCCACCTCAGCTGACTTGTAGCGTATTTTGGCGGTTATATTGACCGGCTCTCGGGGAGCCTCGCCTGATATCCACCTAAGCCTACCGGCAAGGAGAGTATTACCCAGAAGCTGGTCTTTGGTGCCTACCACTAATCGGTTATTGGTGGCATTGAGCTTGAGCACGTATAGAGGCTCGTTTGAGGCAAGCCCTAAGCCATGCCGTTGCCCCACCGTATATTGAGCTAAACCAGCGTGCTTGCCCAGAATCTTGCCTTCAGCGTCAACGATGTCACCAGATTTGGGGGGAACATGCTCGGCTATAAATGACCGAAAGTCACCATCAGGGATAAAGCAGATATCCTGGCTGTCACGCCGGTTACTGGTGGGTAAGCCCAGCTTAGCGGCTAGTTTTCTTACTTCTACTTTGTAGAGGTCCCCCAGGGGGAATAACAGGTGTTGAAGCTCTCCTTGCCCCAGGGTGTAGAGAAAATAGGACTGGTCTTTACTCGGGTCAACCGCTTTCAGCAGGCGATAGCCGTTCGGTGAGTGGTCAATTCGGGCATAGTGTCCGGTAGCCAGAAAATCAGCATCCAGCTCCTTAACTCGCTGGAGCAGGGCCTCAAATTTAATATACTCATTACACCGGATACAGGGGTTTGGTGTCCTGCCCAGGCTATACTCCTGGCAGAAATCGTCAATAACCCTCTGGGCGAAAATATCTCTGAAATTCATTACATAGTGGGGGATACCCAATTTAGAGGCTACTTGCTTTGCCGTTTCTATTGCTTCCAGCCCGCAACAGCCGCCAAATCTGTCCGCCTCAGAAGCCTGCCTGTCCGAAGGCCAGATTTGCATGGTTACCCCGATTACCTCATAGCCGGCTTCTTTGAGTAGCGCTGCCGTCACTGATGAGTCCACCCCGCCACTCATAGCTACAAAAACTCGTCCCTTGCTCATACTTCAAGCCTCAAAGCAGTTGGTTTACTCTTTGCCAGATAATCTGGGCTATTTTCCTTTTTGATTGGCTGGCATCTACCACCAGCCAGCGCTCTGGGTCATTAGCTGCCATCTTGAGGTAACCCTCTCTTACCCTGCGATGGAAATCCAATAAATCCAATACCTGTTTTTCAAAAAGGTCTTTTTTGTTGGTTCCCCATTTTCTCGCTAGCCCCTCTTCTGGTGTCAAATCAAGTAATATAGTAAAGTCGGGCTTAAGCCCTTGGGTAGCAATGTTGTTAGCCATCTCAATTAGCTTAAGATCTAATCCCCGTCCGTAGCCCTGATAAGCAGTAGTAGAGTCAGCATGTCGATTACAAATGACGATATTGTCGTTTTTCAAATTGGGAAGAAGAACCTCTTCAACAAGCTGTGCGCGAGCAATAGTGAAAGCTAGCAGTTCTACACGAGGTGCTACACCACGTAAAACAATACTGGGGAGCACATGGTCTCCCATTGGTGGCTCAAGAAGGGATAGCTGTGTCTCCTCTTCAGGTAAGAGTGTGAGTGAACCTCCACGGCCGCGTAGCCACAATCTAAGCATTCTACCTAATAGAGTTGTACCAGGCTCTTCGGCGCAGATTACATGCCACTTTTTCTCTTTGCGCAGACGTTCGGTCAGCGCTTTTGCCTGTGTATTCTTGCCTACCCCCTCCCCCCCCTCGAAGGTGATAAATAGAGACATAAATGACCTCGCAAATAACTAACTCTGATACAATCTATAAAACTAGGAAAGCGATGAGAAATGCTATGATTGCTGCTATTAAAGATAACACACCAGCTACTATAAACCCGCTTGTATTTATTTGAGATGTCTCATCTAAGTATTCCTTTACCCTAGGGAAAATAAACTGATTTAAATGTTTTTGAACACTATCTGCTATGTAATTTGCATGGTCTATGATAGGTTTAAAAACTGGGCTCCGAATCCCACTACGCACTCCATTCGGGCCGATTGTTGTAGTCACTTCAAGACCGGAGCCACTTGTTGGCATGAATGGCTCCACAGACAACCTATCAATCTGAATATCTTTAAGACTAACTTTCTGCTTAGCTTTATAGGCTAAGTAAAAATAAGGAATAGCTAGAACGAAATAAATTATGCCTATTATCAACCATAAGATGTTCATGATAATATCTTTAAACGTTCTTTTTTACTTAGCTTGTCGCTTCTTTATAAATCTTCACCCGTCTATTGGGCTCCCTGCCCAGACTTTCTGAGGGCAGGGCATTTCTTTGGGCGATAAGGTGCTGCAGGCGGCGGATATAGGCGCTCTGGGGGCTCAGTTCTACTGCCTCTTGCCCCCTCTGTATCTGATTGACGGCTTCTTCCGCCTCAGCCAGGGCTAGC
>Ga0209978_10000577_pt1 | contig 14190 bp, 9 predicted proteins | sample BentaG_FD_182805 | JGI IMG/M metagenome (GOLD analysis project Ga0209978, IMG submission 182805) | Deep subsurface microbial communities from South Atlantic Ocean to uncover new lineages of life (NeLLi) - Benguela_00093 metaG (SPAdes)... | ecosystem: Environmental > Aquatic > Marine > Oceanic >...
TAAGTATATTAACGCTCTCCATTGCGTTTCCTATGGTCAGTGCATATGATTTGGGTGTTACAATAGAACAACAAATCATTACGATATCTATATCTGACAGCGGTCTTGCTGTTGAAGAAAACATCAAGGTCACAACTGCAGCAGTTAATGCTACGTCTCTAAGGTTTTGGATACAGCAGGACGCTCCTGATGTTGAAATACTTGCTGTCGAGTCAGGAACGTATCTTTCATCTATCGTCATTGGTAGTAACATACAGGAATGTAACCTCTCAAAACACAATCTCTCCATTAATCCTGAAGATACATTAGACATCAGACTTACCTATACGCTTCCGACAGACACAAAACATTTTATAAAAACAATTCTGTATAATACGGCCTATCTCTCAATAACCTATGAAGAGGATGAGTTATATCGAGGAGAACATAACACCGAATCCAATTCAGTACGAATCCTTCTGCACAGGCCAACAGATACTCTTGTAAACATTGTCTATATTATCATTATATTTCTCCTCGTTGTCATCCTTATTGCTTCAACACTTTTGCTGATGAGAAAGCAACGGACAAAAGCAAAAAAATCAATTGTTGAATCCGAAGAGACACTTACTACAAAAAAAGCACTATTGCTGTCGCTTCTCAAAGACGTTGAAAAAAAGCATAGATCAAAAGATATTTCAGATGAGACCTACAACAAATTAAAAGAAGAATATAAACAGCAAGCAGTCGATGTTATGAAAAAACTAGAAGACATCAAAAAATAACCTAAAAATCAAAAAGACTAGGCTGTTTCACCTCTTGCTTTATCTCTTTCTTTTCATCTTTTTCAACATCTTTGGAAGCAGAAACTTTGATTTCGGCTTGTTTCTCATCTGTTTTTTCAGAATATTGCAGGATATCATTGAGTTTATGCAGATATTTTTCACCGAGAAGATATTTTATTTCACTTTCTGAAAGATCCAGTCTTTTTTTCATTCGACAAGCAAAAGCCATATCAGTCTGAAATAAATATTTAAAATGAGGAAGTAAAAACTCTCTGCTTTTTTTATCTGAGTTATGACATAGTCCACCTATTTTTTTAGTGACAGAATCCCGCAGTATCCTTGTTGGTTTACTGCGTCCCAGCTCCTTCATCCATGTTGGCGCATAGTATTTAGGATTACTGTAATTATGTGTTTTTGCAGTAGATACACCTCCATTCATTACATCACAAGCATATGACCAAAACCCATAGTATTGTCTTCGAAAAACTCTCCCAAAAAACAGATCTGCTTTTGATAACGCATCATAGCCTTTCACAAGATCATTTACATCAACGTATTCTCTAGGGAGATTTTCAGCCACCCATAGTAAAAACGTTTCAGGAGGCATATCAACACGGGAGATGCTTTCATTAATATTTTGAATATTTCTTGTCTTAAATACATCTCGTAATGCGTCAAAAATTATTTTCTCACGATTCCTATATCCTAAAACATCTAACGCCTGAATATCAACCTGCTTTCGGTTTAGACATATTGATTGCAAATCATTTACTGCAGATCGCACGTCTCCTTTGCATCTATCAGCAATTGTCTGCAAAAGCTTAAGATCAGCAAGAATATTTTCCTTTTTACAGATATTTTTTAATAACTCCAGAACCTGAATTGAACTCACTTCATAATATGGAATCACGGTACATATCTGCTTTAAAACAGCACCGCTACCCTTTATAAGACTGTAATAGTCATTTACAATAAGGATGATGGGTTGATTTGTGATTTTTATAGTATCTACAATTGCTTTCTTACCACCTTTATCACTAAAATCACTCTCTGTCTTTGTTTTTTCAATTCTTTCATAAAGATTATCTGCCTCATCCAAAACAATAAGTTTTCTTCCACCTCTGCTTGATAGAATAAATCTGCCAAAGTCATCAAACGTTTCATTTACAGCACCTGATGTTGCTACTTTTTTGATTGTTTCTGCATTTCTTGCATCGGATGCGTTTAGTTCTATTACAATCCAGCCAAAATCATTTGCAAGAGCAAGAGCGCTGCTTGTCTTTCCAGTTCCTGGTTTACCTGATAAAATTACTGCTCGTTTCTTTGGAATTTCACCATTTTTCCACATATTCGCCCAGTTTCTAAGAGCAGTTACAGCACGCTCGTTTCCTACGATTTCATCAAGGCTTTTCGGCCTATATTTTTCTGTCCAATCCTCCATCTGTTACAGTGAAGAAGAGTTCTGTATTTAAATTTGTCTTGACATAAACTTTTTATCAAGTTGTCTCATATCTCTTCTTTCAAGCGGGGATGGCCCAGCCTGGCTACGGCGAAGGATTGCTAATCCTTTGATCTTACGATCACGGGAGTTCAAATCTCCCTCCCCGCGTTTCCATGTCCAAGTTTTCTACCAATATTTAAATATAATAACGTTGATATAATTTCAAAGGGGGTATACTATTGGATAGTGATATAATGGCAGAGCCCTTATATCACGGTAAGAACAATTGATGTTGAAAGAGACATGATTTATTATCTATTTGATTGGGGAGATGGAACATATAGTGGTTGGGTTGGACCTTTTGAATCAGGTAAAAAGGCGAAAATAAGTCATATTTGGAATGAGAAAGGGACATATACTATCAGAGTAAAGGCAAAAGATAGTAGTGGGGCTCAGAGTGAATGGTCTGATTCGGTTGAAATACGTTTGCCATGGGAACAGAAGGTGTCAAAAACTAAACTTACTAGCCATATTGAAAAACAAATTGAGCGTTTTCCAAACTCAGAAAAAATATTCCTCCTGTCCTTCTTCAGTAAAATACTAGATATCAAAGCAACATATCTTGTGTCTCTTTATGAATAGTTCCCGTCTTTCAAATATTTAACCAATAACGTTTGGACAATCCCCGTTCAATTTATCGATTTTTTTTAAAATAATAAATAGATAGAAAGGTAGAAATACAACATACTAAATTTAAATATTGTTCCAAGTTGATTTATATCGAGGGGGAGCAATGCCCGATACTAAAAATAAAATAACATATGCATTTGTAAAAAAAACAAGAAAGTTCTCTATTATTTTGATACTGGTAATGCTGTTTTCCAGTTTGTTTAATGCCATAATTGTTGCAGATGGAGATTTAAAACCAGACTTAGATATCTTATCGATAGATTTTGACCATACGGTTTATGAGGGAGATATTGTTGAGGTTAAGGTCTTAATTAAAAATGTTGGTACAAAGAATATTTCAGCTGGAACCAGAATAGAGGCAGAATTAAGAATTGATGATATACTAGTCTTAACCAACGTTTCTAATGATGGATTAGATATTGATAAAACTTGCTATATAAATATTAGTTGGACAGCTGAACGTGGTGATGAAACAGAACGTGATTTAGAAGTTGAAGTCAACGTTGAAGGAATGTCTGAATTAAGTTATATTAATAATTTCATATCATCATCTATATTTGTATTTGAAGGAAAAGTTGATCTTGAATTTGAAGATGTTGGAATTCTTATTGATGGAACACCACGTATGAATGAACCAATCAAAATCTATGCAAATGCTAAAAATTCCGGAAGAAACACTACAGAAAATATCAATGTAACTTTAAAAATTGATGGAAATTATTATGATGATCATACAATCAATGGATTACTAAGAAATGAAGTATATACTGTATCTTTTGTTTGGATTCCAGATGATTTTGGAACTGCAATAATTAATATTACAATAGATCCAAACGATGAAATTGATGAACAAGACGAATCAAATAACTATTTAGAAAAGGAAAATGTCCAGGTTGAACTTCCAAGACTTGAATGGTGGAATACTAGTTGGCATTACAGAAAATTGTTCAAGATGACAGAAGAAGGAAATGTATCTATAACCTTTAATTCAACTGAAATTTTAAATGAGCTACAGATCTCAGGTAATACATTTGAAAATGATACGGTAACTGTTGTGAAATATTTTCTTAATGGAACATTTGATCGAAAAGTAAGTAACTATTCTTTTAATGAAAGTGGAAAAAGGCTAATTTGGGAAGTCACTGAAGATTCATATTATTGCGTATATTTTGATGTCACAGAAAACATCAGAGGAAATAGAAGTAATGTGACTGAAATCCCAGATATGAACGAATCTGAAATTCAACCTGATTTTATTGGAAATGCTGAAGGGTGGTGGTTTAAACCTATTGAAGGGGAAGAATTTAGATCTTATTATATTCCAAGTTCCCGGACAGATCAGCTAAGTATATCTATGGAGTCTATGGCAGAAGTAAAGAATGCGACAGCAACATTATCGTATTTGGATGAAGAAACAGATTATACATTAAATCTAACAACTGATGATAATTTAACATGGTTTGAACAGTACATGTTTAATCTTTCTGAAATTGGAAACTGGAGTATAAAAGTGAAAGGTTATGATGATGCAGGATATCTCTCTGAAGCATTCAATTTTGACTTTTTTGTTGGCTCGCCTGATCTAGTTGCTGATAGCATCTCTATTGTATCAGATCTTCCTGAAGGTTCACTATACTATGTGGAAATTGACTATACAATAAAGGCAAATATACTTGTGTATAATGCTTCTGTTAACAATGTTAATGTAACTATGTTGATTGATGAAATATATTTTAATTCAACAATTGAAAACATATCAAAAAATCAAAATAATATGGTTAATTTTTTATGGCATCCTATAGAAAAAGGCATTTATAACATAACAATTGTAGTCGATCCAAATAATGAAATTGATGAATCATTATCAGATGAGAATAACAACAAGATATGGCAGATTATAAAAATTGAAGGAATACCAGATCTTGGAATTATTAATATATCTGTCCCATCTGAAGCAGTTGATGAGGAATATCCTGCAGAAATCTTTGTTAACATAATAAATACCGGAGAAGGAAATGCTTCAAACTATCAGGTAAATTTATATCTTGAACAACATGATGAAAATGAAATGAATTATGATGAATCAAAAGCTGAAATAACTATAGATATTAATATATCTGAAACAAAAAACATCAGTATAATATGGGATTCTGCAGATTATGGTCAACCTGAATATAATGGTGAGTGGATCGTTGGAGTGATAATTGTTTGGGATGATGGTCATCCTGACTCAAATACATCAAATAATTGGGGTTTCAATCGTACATCAAGATTAAAGGTAAATATAGGAGAATTCAACAAGCCAGAGATAACAATCATTGAACCCACTGGCGAATATGAAAGAGATACACCTGTTGAAATAATTGCTAGAGTTACTGATGAATCCGGTATAGGTAATGTGACAATTGAGATCACCAATCCAGAAAATACAACCTATAATACAACAATGACAAAGCAAGCAAACAACAAATATAGCTATACATTCGAAGATACACAAATTCTTGGAATATATAATTTTTCAATAACAGCCGTAGATAAATCAAAATATAAAAGAGAGCGTACTGTGAACGGTACTTTTGAAATAATTGAAGATAAAACTCCTCCAGACATAGACTTTGTAGGCGTGCTACCTTCTGTTCAATTAAGAAATAAGGAGGTGACAATTAGCTGTATTGCGTTAGATCCATCAGGGGTGGAATCAGTTCAAGTCACTATAATATATCCAAATGATGATGAAGAGGTAGAAGAAATGACAAACTCTCCTGATGATGATAAATATTATTATACTCAAAGTTACAAGGTGTTGGGTGGATATGAATTTGAAATTACTGCAAAAGATACATTAGGCAATGAGAAAACAACAATTAAAACAGATTTTTGGATTACTACAAATCTTGAGGATACGGATAGCGACGGTATGCCTGACTGGTGGGAGGAAAAATATGGTTTTGATCCATTTGATCCATCTGATGCAACAGAAGATGAGGATGATGATGGGTATACTAATCTTGAAGAGTATAACGAAGATATGGACCCTCTTAAACCTCTTTCTTTACTACAAAGAATAGTAAAAGAATCAAAGGAAAATTGGATATATGTTTTAGTATCTGGCATCTTATTTATTGTACTGATAGCTTTATCTATGTATGGGATTTGGAGGAAGAAAACATGACATTGACTCAACATAAACTTCTTTTTATGGTAATCATTCTCTTATCAATTGTTGTACTGTTTTCTTCTATATTTGATATTGTATTTGAAAAACAATGGCTTCTAATAATTCTTGCATTCTATGCAATTTTGATAATATTTACTATTGTACTATTATTTTTGAAACCAACGAAAAAAATAGTAGAATCTGGAGACATTGTTGAAGAATTTGAAAAAACCCTGGAAGGTAAACTGTATCATTTTAAATGTCCCAACTGTAATGGAATTTTTGCTATTAAAAAATCAAAACATAACAACAAAAAACCATTTACACTCACCTGTCCTGATTGTGGAACTGTTGGGAAGATATCTTCATCCCCATCTATAGTAGTTGAAGAAATTCCTGAACAGAAATCTGAAAACATTAAATTCAAATGTAGAAACTGTGGAGAGCAGGTATCTATTTGGGCGGAAGGAAGTGAATTATTTCAAGATATACAAATATATTCTTGCCCGTATTGTGGTGAAAAACAACCTATGAAAAACATTAGCATCGATGCCTGATTTTTACTGCCTCTCCATGGTTTAATTCCTTCATTTCTTTTCCATTCATCTGGGCTACGCCAACCCCGCATACTGTCCCCTTTTTTACGACAACTACTTCGTCACCGACTCTAACGAGCTTGTCTGCATCTTTTACTCCCGGTGCAAAGACAGATCCAACAAGTGTGAAATCATCATATATTTCCACCCAGTATTTGTGAGATGCAGCTATTTTTTCCGCTCCATCTAAGGTGAGAGAAGTCAACCCTCGTTCTTTAGTTAGCATTCCTAGTTGTTTGTTATTATGCATTATTTTTTGATAAGGATATTTCCCTCTTATTTTACAGTTTTTTAGAAGTTTTTCAGCAGGTTTTTTGCCGAACTGATATGATGTAAGAGCTTTCATATTTTCATATATTCTTTTTGATGGGTCTACTTGCTCATATCGACTTGTTTCTTTTGTAAGAACGTTGGATAGCTCATCTAGCGACTCTTTTGAGGTGGGTGTATCTATACAAGTGATTATTGGATTTTTTAGAAGATCAACAATAAAATCTTGAATGGCTTGAGGGACATGGACAATTGTTTTGTCGTAGTCGCTGGTTTCTAAATACCGCTGGAGAAGGGTTTGTATCATCTTTTTTTCATCTTCATCCCAACTTCCCGTAACAGCTATGTCATATCGAGATGCAGGATATGTTAACTCTAGCTCCCTTGGTACAATTCCCAATGGTGAGGTGATTATTACTTCGTGAACGATATATGGATTTTTTAAACTGAATAATCTCTCTCTGAACAGTTTATGGGTCTTTGAATAAGAATATGGTTTTTTTGCAGAGCAGGGGAGAAGAAGCAGTATTTTTGTACAACTTGGTTTTTCATATCTTGTTAAAACCCGCTCTTGAAATCGTCTTATTTCAGGTCTTTCTAAAGAATGTTTTGTTGTAGAGATCAGTTGATTTTTACGCGTTATCGGTATTCTTTCCTCTAAGAAATAATAATGATTTTGATCCAATATTTTCAACATCGCTGCAAGTGTTGGACTAGCTGCTACTCTGGTTTCAACCAACTCACGTAAATTACCAAAAAAAATTGCGTTTCTTACTTGTTTTATTTCATTAAATAAGGCACAATAGTTATGTTGTAGTATCTCTGAAGAACTCATCTCTGTAGGTTTTTCTTTTATCTTACTGCAGGATGGACAACTACATGGTACTTCATGTAAATCGTTCTTATTGTAATAGCCATTTGAAAAAAGTAAAGTATCATTTCTTGCAGCCATTATCGCTGAGGTTGAATCGAAAAAATCAACCCCCAAATACGAAAGTAATGCAAAACTAGATGGATCACCAATGCTGGGAAGATATATCGTTTTTTGATAGCCTATTTTATCTCTTAATTCTGTAATAAATTCAACAAATTTTGATTGTTGAAAGAACAGTTGAATTGCATTTGCAACGATAAACAGCGTTGCGTAATTTTCTTTTAAAATATCATCTACGACTTCTTTTTTTGCAGGGATTATACAACAAGCTGCATTCTTGTTTTTGTTGTATTCTACTGAACGTAAGTGCAATTCTTTTGGCAAATCCTTAGGATAAATCAAATAATTACTAACTGATAATTCTCCCCTGACTTTATCAGTTACCGATGAAAATGCTACATTACCGATACTAAGTGTTGTTTTTTCTGTTTTCAGGTTATCATTTGTTATCAGAATATCAGCAAAATTAGGTGCTTTAAACCTAGATGTATTTACAAAAAATATATTCGGAGTAACAACTGTTTTATCTTCAATTAAGAGTTCTCCGATTCTAGCAGGGCCGTCTCTAATTTTCACTTCGAATCTCATATAATGATAAATAGGGGTCTACTGTTTAAAACGTTTGGGAAATCCCAATCATTTTCTAACATTTTAAATAATAGAAAAAGGTTAATTGTTAGAGACGTAACATGAATAAAAAAATTGGCTTTGTTATAATTTTAATGCTGGTGATGTTGCTTGTTTTTCCAGCTGCTTGTGGAGATGGTGGTATAGTAGGGCCACCTCAGATTTATATACAAGAAAAAGCTCAGAATGCTATCGTTGCATGGAATGGTACAGAAGAGGTACTTATTCTTTCGGTAGATATTCAAAGCTCGGAATCTACAAAAGTTCTTCGTATTATTCCGTTACCTTCAAATCCTACTAATGTAACAGAAGGAAGCTTTGATTCGTTTACAAAACTTCAGGAAATTGTGAATGAAAAGTTACTGCAAAATTGGAATTATCATCGGGGAAAACTCGGTGGTGATGATGAAGTAAATGCTCCAAGCGCTACTGTTGAAGTAACCTTCCATGATACGTTGGGTGCTCATGATATCACTATAGTAAAAATTATTGATGTATCAAACTTTAGTAATTGGGCTACGGACTTTGCTGCATCATCAGGTCTTGCGAATATAACTTTTTCATCTGGATTTCAAAGTACTGTAGAAGAATATCTAAACGATAATATTTCATATTTTGTTTTTGATATTATTAATACAACACAAGACGAACATAGTATTAATCCTATAATTTATAGATTTAAAACAAGTTTTCTCTATTATCCTCTTAAGATTACAGCTGCTTCTGATGTCGGTGAAACCTACGCACGTGTGAACGTTTTCTGTATCGCAAAAGATAGAATTAAAGAGAAAATCTTCTCTGACATTTCATTTTATTCAAACATAGGTTATTATTGGTATTATGATGATTATTATAGTGACATTAATCTAACTGAAGATGAATTACTGGAAATAAGTCCAGATATATATGATCTTTTTAAAGATGATCCAATTCTTATGAGTTACAGATACGATGGATATTATAGTACTTTGGAAAATGATTTAATCGCTTCTGGTGATGATTTTGCCTATCCTGACTTTGACATTAGTACAGAAAATCATATTCTACTTGAACGAGGGGCAAAAAGCATAGTAAATCTTACAGCGGTAAATACAGGCAACACCGACCTTAATGTCAGATTGTATATAGAGGCAGGAATTGAATGGATGCAGCACGATTGGTACTCTATCAGCCCCTATTATTGGACTACTATAAATGAAGGAAATGAGAATACATTTGAGATTCTCTTTGACATTCCAAACAATATTCCTCTTGGGGATTACAGCCTAACCTATATTATAAGGTCATCAAACTATGAGCTTGAAAAACAAAAAAATGTAACTATGACAATATATGATAAAACGGAAGGAGGACCAGGATTGTATCAAGATGTTCAGGAGCTAAAAACTGGAATGAATTACGTAGTGATAAGTACCATAATTTGTATATTTCTGATAGCTGCTTTAATCGTTATTGTGATATCTACCGTCGTTAAAAAGAAGTAGACTATTTTCTAATGTCTGAAATACCTCTGACCTGAAAAAACCATAGATATACCATGTTCATTAGCCGCTTCTATTACTTCTTTGTCTCTAATTGATCCACCTGGTTGAATGATTGCGTTTACCCCTGCTTTTGCAGCAACATCCACTGCATCGCGGAATGGGAAAAACGCATCACTTGCCATTATTGATCCTTTGATGTTTTCTTTTCCTTTATGTGTCGCAATCCATGTGGCATCAACCCGAGATGTTTGGCCTCCACCAATGGCAACCGTACGAGTATCTTTTACAAAAAGAACCGAGTTGGATTTTACGTGCTTTACACATTTTACTGCAAATTCCATAGAGTCAAGATCTTCCTGTGAGGGTTTTTTTTCTGTAACGATTTTCCAGCTCTTTTTCTCAGAAAGCCAGACGTCTCTTTCTTGAGCTAGAAATCCTCCGACAACACTCCGGTAGTCTACGCCTTTTCTTTTGATTTTTTCATCCAGTCCTTTCAACTCAAGAAGTCGTAGGTTTTTCTTTTTCCCAAATACTAATAATGATTCTTCACTAAATATTGGTGCGATTATTACTTCTAAAAAATAGTTAGAAATCTCTTCAGCAACCTCTTTTGATACTTCTCTATTAAATGCGACAATACCTCCAAAGGGAGAATAGATATCAGTTGCATAGGCATCCTTCCAAGCCTGCAATAAATTATTTGAACTTGCAACCCCGCAAGGAGTGGCATGTTTTACAATCACACAAGTTGAATCAAAAAATTCTTTTATGCATTCTATAGTGCAATCTGAATCTAGGATGTTATTAAACGAGAGTTCTTTTCCCTGCAGTTGTTTAGCATTTGATATACAAGGTTCAGAAGCTATGGGAAGTGCTTTATAGAAGGCGCCTTTTTGATGAGGATTTTCACCGTATCTCATATCTTGAATTTTCCTCATAGTAACTGTATAATTTTCAGGTAGTACGTCCTCACTCCATCTGCCTCTCAGATACTGTGATATTATTGCATCATATTGAGCTGTGTGAGAATATGCTTCAATTGCAAGTTTTTTTCGAAGTTCTAATCCTATATCTTCATTTGATTTAAGAATCTCAATGATTTCAGAATACTTCCTGGGATTTGTTAATACTATCACGTCTTTGTAGTTCTTTGCAGCAGCTCTAATTAGTGTCGGTCCACCTATGTCAATGTTTTCTATAACTTCCTCAACGCTAACGTTTGGTTTTTGGATAGTCTCTTCGAAAGGATAGAGATTACAGACGACGAAATCTATTGTATGTATGTTATGTTTTTTGAGTGCATCTGTATGAAGAGTTTCGTTTCTTCTTGCAAGTATCCCTGCGTGAACAACGGGGTGAAGGGTTTTTACCCTTCCATCAAGCATTTCAGGAAATCCTGTTATTTCTGATACTTCTTTGATTTCAACTCCTGAATCTCGTAAAACAGTGGCTGTTCCTCCTGTTGATATAATACTGACGCCAAGTTTAGATAACTCTTTTGCAAAATCAACGATTCCTTCTTTGTTAAAAACGCTAATCAGAGCATATTTGTTTTCCATTACTCTTACCTAGGATGCATAGGAGGGTAGCTCATAAACGTTTGGGTTTAGTTTTTCGATTTTTCTTTTTCGATTGCTTCAAGTAGACTTATCTCTCCCTTTAAAACTTGTAACGCAGTTTTTTCTGAAATTGTGTATCTTCCTTCGGTGAGATGTCTACTATGTTTTTGTACATTTTTTATTGCTCCCCGGGTAGGTTTCAACGGCAGTGTTGTTTGCACCCTTCCTCCTGGTAATAATGCGATGGCTGCTGCTGCTTCTTCATCTCGTTTTGAACGTCCCATCTGATGGGATGGAGTTGTGCTTGTTTCATCAACGATTTCAATGGGAACATTCAAGGGAATAAGTGAATTGATTATTCGATTTCGTGTAAGAATTGATCCATGTCCTATTCGAATATATGTTTCTTTGGATGGATATAATTTCAAAAAACGCCGTATCGTATGAACAACTTCCTCAGGAGATTCCACTTGGATTTTTTGCAGCAACATATCGTTGCCAACGACGGCAATCCCTGGGCGTTCTCCAGGATCAATACCGATAAAAACCCACTTGTATAGTTTCTTTCCAGTTAATTTTTTCAAAGCCATATCTACTGCATGATCAACGGTATCGAAGGTATCGACAGAAACAATTTTTTGAGCTTTTATTTCCCGACTCTCAGCTTTAGACGTTAATACTACTCCAATTCTTTTTGGGATATTTTTAGGTGAGGAAAGTAAAACATAGGCTAATTTATGTTTCTTTAACGTTTTTAAAATATCATGATAAAGAGAAAAATCCTCGGTATAGACTCCTAATGTTTTCATCTGGATTAACTATTAGATATGAGTGATATATACGTTTGCATCGTATTCTTGATAGCTTTTTTGAATGTACTGTTTCATCCTAAAAAAGGGGGGCAATTGGGAATATGAGAATCATAATAACTATTGCAATAATAAATAATGCGGCCCAGACTATTCCATTCCATCGTATTACTTTCATGCCATCAAATGATCCAAATGGAAGCAGGTTAAATGTTCCCAGTAGAGCATTGATTAGGCAGATAAATCCTAAAAACTTCCCGAATGGTGTTTCGAAGAAAACAAACCGATACAGGAGGTATGTTATTGCCGCGATTACTATATTTGCGAGTGGCCCTGCGGCAGCTATTCTTCCCATTTCGAAGTTTCTTGTTTCACCACGAAACATTACTGCGCCAGGTGCTGCAAATACAAATCCTGTGAAAACTGCAAAAAATAATGACAGAAGAAGCCATCTTGGATACATTCTGAATTCTGACCAGAGACCATATTTTTGTGCCATGAATTTATGGGATAGTTCATGAACAAAAAATGCAGTTAAAATACCTAAAAAAGAAATGGGGAGTGCCAACGGTAGCGCTTGTATATTATTAAAACCAGAACGGAGACTACTTCCGGTAAATGCAAAGGAAAAAGCAATGGTTAAAACACCCATTGCAAGTAGAAGATGAGTTATTTCTGTTTGACTAAATTTCCCTGGGGATCCTGCATCAAGTGTTCCTTTTGGAAAGTACATGTATTCGCTCGGTGAGAGTTCATGAAATGATGTGTAGATTTTTCTTCTCTCCTGCATGCAACCCTCAATTGATATTATGGCTTATGAATGTTTTGAGAATCAACTTCAATTTCAGCCAAATCCAAGACTTATAATATAAGGCAATGCAACAAACGTCCCAATCATACTTCCCAAGTTTGCAAGTGCGACGACCATAAGAAGCCGTATGACTTTGTTGTTGAAGAAATCCTTTGTGCTATCCATCTTACTGAGAGTCTGAAAATCTTTTACAACAGGTTTTCTCAACTTAAATTCCACATAACCGGCAACCCAACCGGCAGCAATCGCAGGATTTAACGAAGTAAGAGGTGCTGCAACAAAAGCGGTGAGAATGGAAAGGGGATGTCCTCGTGCAATCAATGTTCCAAGTGCTGAGAGACTTCCGTTAATTAAAAACCACATGAGAAGTGCGTCTGCGGCTCTTCCCCATCCTCCAGTTAGGAAGAGATATACTATTAATGCGACAAAAACAACAGGTACTGCATAGCCAACGGTTTTTAAGATGCTAAAACGTTTTTTAGGAACATACTCCAGCTTTTTTAAATCAACATCAAATTTTTTTGTTTCTAGATGTTTTTTGATGCCTTTGATATGTCCTGCACCGACGACTGCGACAACCTTTCCTTTTTTGCTTTCATCAAGGATTTTTTTTGCTATGTATTCATCTCGTTCATGAATAAGAACTGTAGAGGCACTTGGTGCTATCTCTCCAAATTCCTCCATCATAGAAGAGATAACGTCTTGATTCATGAGTTCTTTAAGGTCAAGCTTTTCTAATTCTTCTTCGTCATATCCTAAGATTGCTTTAAGAAACTCCCAGGTTAATCGAAATTTCTCTCGAATCCCCATTTTTTTCCAGGCTCGCTTTAAAGTAATGGAGATATCCCTGTCGATGAGTGCTACGTTGAGGTTGTGTTTCTTTGCTTCGTTTAGTGCTGCAATCATTTCAGATCCAGGCTCGACTCCATATTCTTTCCCGAGTCTTCTCTGAATGGATGATAAAAATGTTTGTGCAAGCATGAGATATGCATTATTTGATTTCAAAAGAGAGGTGATCGGCGTGTTTTCCCATTGATCTTTTTTTGTT
>Ga0209978_10000578_pt1 | contig 14177 bp, 15 predicted proteins | sample BentaG_FD_182805 | JGI IMG/M metagenome (GOLD analysis project Ga0209978, IMG submission 182805) | Deep subsurface microbial communities from South Atlantic Ocean to uncover new lineages of life (NeLLi) - Benguela_00093 metaG (SPAdes)... | ecosystem: Environmental > Aquatic > Marine > Oceanic >...
ATAAAGATTCCCGATATATCTAAAGCAGATTTTTCACCGGTTTTCATCTGGCGAAGCCCGATTCTTTGAACTACATCTTTGCCCTCAATTTCCTCAACTACAGTATTCCACGAGAATTCTATTTTGGGTTCAGCGAAGGCTTTCTCCTGTAGAATACGGCTAGCGCGGAGTTGGTCACGGCGGTGTATCACGGTGACTTTGGAGGCAAACTTGGCAAGGTAGAGAGCCTCGGTAATAGCGGCATTACCACCACCCACCACGGCTACTGGCTTTTCTTTGAAGAAGGGGGCATCACAGGTAGCGCAGTAAGAAACCCCTTTGCCAGTGAATTTTTCTTCTCCGGGTATATCCAATTTGCGCCGTTCCGAGCCGCTGGCTATAATCACTGCTTTGGCAGTAAAGTTGCCTTCGGTGGTCTTTACCACTTTTTGCCCCTCATGAAGCTCGATACCTGTAACCTCAGCCAGCAAAGTTTCTAGTCCGTATTTTGTTGCCTGCTGATGCATTAGTTGACCCAGTTCAAAACCACTAATGCCTGCAGGAAAACCGGGGTAGTTGTCTACCCGCTCGGCATCTGCTATCTGACCACCGACTCCCCTCTTCTCTATAAGCAGACTACTGAGCCTGGCTCTTGAAGTGTAAAGCCCGGCGCTAAGCCCAGCCGGACCACCACCTATAATAACCACCTCATATTCTTTCTTCATGGTTTAATTTCCATCTCGGCATCAATGGCATCCAGGAGCTGGCGAATATCAAACTGCCCTGAAATCCTAGGCTCACCATTAATAAGTAGTAGCGGTAACGAGAGGTTTTTATTCCTGATTCGTTGGTTCAATTCTAAGGAATGGTGGTTAGTCATAGGCTTGGACAGGTCAAGGTATTCTAATTGTATCTTGTCGCCAAACCTGTCTTTAATTCGCTGGCTAGCTAAGGCAATAGCTTCTGCCGAAGACCAGTCTACCCCGCAGTGAGCGTTACACTTCTCACCCTTACTATCATCAACGATGGTAATTTTAATAGCGTGCCTAATCAAGGGCGTCATCCAAGTCTCGTTTTAGCTCTGCTTTGGGTTTATAGCCGACTATCTGGGAGGCCGGCTGTCCGTTTTTAAAGATAATGAGATTGGGAATAGCCATTATGCCATATTTGACAGCAGTTCTTGCATTCTCATCAACATTCAACTTGGCAATGGTTACCCTACCGCTATACTCTTCAGCCAAGTCTTCTAGCACCGGGGCAGCCATAATACAGGGTCGGCACCAGGGCGCCCAGAAGTCAACCAGCACCGGCGTCTTTGACTGTAACACAATTTGGTCAAAGTTACTGTCATCTATGGCAATCGGTTTACTCATTTACTTTCCTCCCTAATTATTTGCGAGATGCCTCTTTCTGCCGTCTTTTTGGCTAAACCAATAGCATTTTTAATAGCCTTAGCCTGACTGCGACCATGAGCTATGATGACATTCCCTTTTACACCCAGGAGACAGGCACCACCATATTCTTGGTAATCCAACCTTTTAGCCCAAGAGTCCATGCCAATATCACGGTGCAAAGCTTGCGCTGGAAGGCGATAGGCTTTGGAAAAGATTTGCCCGGCTTGACTAAGCGAATATAGCCAATTATCACTCATACCCTCAATAGTCTTGAGCACTATGTTGCCGGTGAAACCATCGGTCACGATGACATCGGCTGCTTTTTTCAATATATCCTGGCCTTCCACGTTGCCGATAAAGTTCAAGTTAGTCTTTTTGAGAAGTTGATAGCTTTCTTGAACCAAACGGTTACCCTTTGTTTCCTCTCCGCCGTTGTTGAGTAAGCCCACGCGTGGCGAGCTAATACCGAGAAGCTCCCTAACATAAACAGAGCCCAGGTAGGCAAACCAGACCAAGTGTTCCGGTCGGCAATCAACATTAGCCCCGGCATCAATGAGAAGGGTAGGTGCTGATGGAGTAATATTAATAAAGCTACCTATAGCTGAACGCTCAACGCCTTCTATTTTCCCCAGGTTAAGCAGGGCAGCGCCCATTACGGCTCCGCTGTTGCCCGCAGAGACAAAGGCTGAGGCAGTGCCATCTTTCACTAGGTTAATTCCGACTACTATTGAGGAGTCCAGCTTGCTGCGGACTGCCTTCATTGGCGGCTCGCGAGGCTCAATAACTTGGTTAGCCTCAATGATAGTAAGCCCCGGTTTCTTTAGATGGCGTCTTGCCAGCATCTGGAGTATGGTTCTCCTGCCCACCAGAGCAATATCCACTTTATATTCTTCAACTGCTTTTATTGCCCCTTTGACTATTTCGCGGGGAGCATACTCACCACCGGCAGCATCAACGGCAATTATCATCTATTTTCCCCTCTCCTTTTAGCTACCTGGGGTTCTTTCCCACAGGTCGCAGCGACCACCCCAGCGGGCAAGAACCTGACCATTAACAGAAAGCTGAGCTACCTCACAGAGGTTGGGACAGGCTTTGCATTCAAATGAGGAGGTGTGATACTTTACCTCGCTCACGCTAAATCCCTTAAACTTGCTTCCATTGTTATTATCTGACATCTCTTCATGTGCCAGTAAGGCGACTCCTATCGCTCCCATGAGCTCATGGTGAGGAGGGACAATGACCCCGGTATTAAGTTCTTCTTGAAGTGCCTTCACTATACCCTGGTTAAAGGCGACCCCACCCTGAAATACTATTGGCGGTTGAATGTCCTTGCCTAAGCCAACATTGTTAAGGTAGTTGCGCACCAATGCCTGGCACAGTCCATAGAGAATATCCTCAATTCGATGTCCCATTTGTTGCTTGTGAATCATATCTGATTCAGCAAAAACGGTGCATCGCCCGGCAATACGCACCGATGCTCGACTGTCCAGGGCTCGCTGAGCAAACTCCTCAATACTCATATTAAGACGCAGCGCCTGGTGGTCAAGAAAGCTACCGGTGCCGGCAGCACACACCGTATTCATTCCAAAATCGGTTACCACCCCCTCCCTAACAATGATAATCTTACTATCTTGCCCTCCAATCTCAATAATAGTTTGCACCTCAGGGATGTGCTGCAAAGCAGCCACAGCATGGCTGGTAATCTCATTCTTGACTAAATCGGCACCAACGATAACCCCAGCTAGGTAGCGGGCACTGCCGGTGGTAGCCACACCACAAATGTCAACATCTTTAGGCAATTGCTGTTTGATTTGTTTTAGGCATTGCTGCACCATCTCGATGGGCTTGCCTTGCGTCAGCAGGTAGATGTGAGTAACCAGCTCATCATTTTCATCTAGCACAGCAACCTTGGTAGTTACTGAGCCAACATCTATACCCAAATAGGCTTCCATAGATTTCCCCTTATCGGCTATTAGTGCGCGCCCGTCGTCTGTGTTCCAGGAGGTCGACGAAGGCTTCTAGCCTGGTTAACATCCTAGGCTTGGCTGTTTGCTCATCACAAAGTATGGTCAATACCGGGATATTCTCCTTGGTTGATGGCATAATATTCTGAGCCATTATTTCCGGCATGCAGGTAAAGGGGGCAAGGTGTACTAGCCCGTCATACTCTTTAGCGTGAAGCACCTTTTCCCCTACTGATTCCCAGCCGTCACCACCAATATCCCGCTTAAGATAAGGTAGAGCCGCCTTATGAATTCTATCCGTCTCATCTACACCTAGAGGGTTGAGGAACAGGCTGAATTTAGTCCACTCTGAAAGAAACAGCCGCCGTCTTACCTCCACCCCCAGCTTACCCAGCTCACTCTCCACATCTAGGTTAGAGAAGGGCTCCAGTACTACATAAATTTCACCGATAATACCGACTATCAGGGGCTTATACTGAGTATCCTTATCAATTTGAACCAGCTGGTCAATGTAGTCTGCTTGCACCTTCTTCAGGGTATTATAATCATCAGCTTGGTCAATAGCGTTAATGGCTTTGATAAATAGCCTATTGGCTGTCCCCTTTATTCGCTCTACGGCACGCACCTTTTGAACTACTCTCTCTATCCCATCCAGGGCATTTAGCTTAGCCAGACCAAAGCGCAAGGCAGATATAATCTTAGACCATGGGGCATTGTTTGACAAGCGCTTAATCAGTTCCAGCAAGCTGAATAGCTTTCGCTCAGAAACCCCTAAGTTGACTAGTTCAACATTATACCCCAGGTCGTGAAGGATTTGCTCCTGAATCTTAGCGTAGTAGCCTAAGCGACAGACGCCATAGCCGCCAGCCATAAGCAGGGTGTCTGCTCCCAGTTCAGCAGCCTCAATCAGGTTGCCCAATGTCAGCTTGAATGGGATACATAACCCCTCCGGCGAATACTTGACCCCCAGGGACAAGGTTCGCTGGTTATAAACTGGTGGTACCACGTAGTCAACATCAAGCCTTTGGAATAGGGCTTTAAGGGGTATGTAAATATTGCCCGTATGGGGTACGCCTACACGCATACTTTTACCTGTCTCCTTTTCTTTCTGTATAACATATCGACAAAGGCTTCAAGACGATTTACCATCCCTGCCTTCCCGGTATGTTCGTCATAGATGATATTAAGCACCGGAAGCCCGTCTTTTAGTGAAGACATGATATTTCGAGCCGTAATTTCGGGCAGACAACCAAACGGTTCAAGGTGGACCAGCCCGTCCCAATCTCCAGCGTGTAACACCTTCTCGCCCACTGATTGCCAGCCGTCCCCACCCACATGGCGGGAAAGATACGGCGTCGCTGCCTTGTGGCTTCTGTGCTTCTCCAGCAAGCCAAAGTAGTAGACGAAGGGGTTAAACCTAACCAAGTCTCGGACGAATATAGAGCGCCTGACCTCAACCCCTAGCTTTCCCAGCTCAGCCTCTATGTCCATGTTAGCAAAAGGGTCAAGCACGACAAAAAACTCACCGGCAACGCCAACTTTCAATGGAGCCGGTGAAGTTACAGTCGGTAAGTTCATAAGCTTTTGTAGATACTCTCGCTTGACCCGGTTAAGAGACTGATAGTCTGCGGCGTCATCAATAGCCCTAATGCCCTCCTTATAGATTCGGCTGGCTTCACCCTTGTCCCACTCTACGGCTCGTATTTTGTGTACCATGCATTCCAGTTCGTCCAGTGCATTTAGTTTGGCTACACCGAAACGGAAAACGGCTATTATTTCCCGTAGAGAAGCTCCGTTGGTAAGATATTTCAACATATCCTTTATACCAAGATCTTGGGTTACCATGTGAAACTTATAGCCTAGCTCGCGCAGAATTAGCTCGTGAACCTTATGATAGTAGCCAAAACGGCAAGGACCAGCCCCGCCTGGCATAAACAGAGTATCCGCCCCCAACTCTAGAGCCTCGAGCATATTGCCGAGTTGGAGTTTGAACGGAAGGCACACCATCTCCGGTGAGTATTTGACGCCCAAATCCAGGGTGCGCTGACTTGTGGGTGGTGGAACGATTAGGTCAACGCCTAGCTGGTTAGCCATAGCCTTTATCGGTATATAAATATTACCCATATGGGTCAGGCCTAGACGCATACCTCTCTCCTTTTTCTTCTATATATCATATCAAGGAAAGCTTCTAGTCGGGTAACTATACCAGCTTCGGCAGTGTGTTCCTCCAGAGTCAGGCTCATAAAAGGGGTAGTCCTCAGCCTGGCCGCTTGGCGGTGTACCCTGTCCATCATTAATGAATCAGGTCCACAGCCAAAGGTCATTATACCAATAACACCATCGGTTCCACTTTGCAAGTAGTGCCCTCCAGCGCCGATGACCTCATCTTCATATGTCCAGTAGGCTCTGCCTACCAATCTGACTATAGCTGATTCAAGCTCCTCGGTAGTGGGCATCTCCGGAGTTAACACCGTATAGCCAGCCTGCTCAAGGCGGTGGATAAGGCGGTAATTTATATACTCGTCGTAGAGGAGGTATGGATGCCCAATGACGGCAATGGTGCTTCGTGTCGAAGTTGAGTAGCTGGAGTGCGTTTTTGGGTTTGCCTCAAGTGTGCCTGATATTCTTTCCATTGCCTGCGGAGGCGTCAAGCTATGGCTGGACATTAGCTGCTTATAATTCAGGTGGGCTTGCCAGGCGGCAATAGCGGCTTGCCTGACCTTAAATGGATTACGGGTAAGATGCCGGCCTAATTGGTAAATAGCCTGATACAACCTGCGTTTCCCCTTGTTAACATCAATATCTATATCCAGGATGGGGGGAGATTCAGGGATGACCGCTTTAGTCATATCAGGTAAGCCAAGGAACTTAGAACAGTTGTAAATCTTCCTGCTCACACTGCGAATGGCGGGGATAAAAACATAGTCGCACTTCCCTACCAAGGAAAGAACATGACCCAAAAAAACCTTTACTGGCAAACAGGTGTCAGCGACCACCCTTGACGAGCCTGATGACAGCATAGTGGGAGTGGTTAGTGGTGAAACCACTACTTCTGCCCCCAGTTCCTCAAAGAAGGTCTTCCACATAGGGTAATATTGGTAGTAGAGTAAAGCCCTGGGAATGCCTACCTTAATCATTTACTTTGCCCAAACTCCTCTTTAACCTTGATAGCTATATCAGGATTGACTACCAGATCAACAACAGTCATAGCTAAAGCCTTGGCAGCATCAAGCAGCCCCTTAATACCCGCCTCTGAGGCGGCTGCCTCAGTAAACTGGGGGGAATGGACTAGCACTTCTTCTGGAGCTATAGCTACCTGGGAATGAATACTAGGCACCAGTTGACTGACATTACCCATATCGGTGCTACCGAAGGCTTGACTGGGGTCGGAGAGCTTAACCTTGCGCCCTAATGATTGCATATTCCACCTAAATAGTCGAGCCAGGGTTAGATTATTACGCAGAGGAGTATAGCGTATGCCTGCCCACCGATATTCCAGACGGGCTCCGCTAGCCGTGGCGGCTCCGATGAAGCAATTTATGACCCTCTGTTTTAGTTCATCAAGATAGGCATCATCCTCGGCGCGGACGATAAAGTTTCCAGCACTGTGGGCTGGGACAATATTAGCTGCTTCGCCACCATCGGTAATGATACCATGGATGCGGGCTTTATCCTTAATGTGCTGCCTGAGTGAATTGATGGCGGCGAAGGAGTTTAGCATGGCGTCTAGAGCATTGATACCCACCTCTGGTCTAGCTGCGGCGTGAGCCGCTTTGCCAAAGAATTCAACCCCTAGAACCTGGCAGGCAAGGGCTCGGGTGGTAGCGGCATCATGCCCCCCCGGGTGCACCATCATTGCCATGTCCAAATTATTAAAGGCTCCCCTGTCAGCCATCATTGCCTTGCCCCCGTATAGCTCCTCAGCCGGCGTGCCGACAACCAGAATACTGCCCCCAAATTGGTCAACAGCCAGCTTAGAAGCTACCGCGGCACCAACAGCACTGGCAGCTATTAGATTATGACCACAAGCATGGCCAAGCTTAGGCAGGGCATCATACTCAGCCAGAATAGCAATAGCTGGTTTTCCTCGCCCATAGCTGCCTCTAAATGCCGTTGGTAGCTCACAGATGCCCCGTTCTATAGAGAAACCATTTTCCACCAGATATTGAGTTAACCAGGCGACTGCCTTGACCTCACAGAAGCCTAGCTCAGGGCTGGAGTGAATTTTCAGACTCAGCTCCCTAAGCTGGTGGCGGCGAGCATCTATTTCACCTGTAACTGAAGCTTTTAATTTTTCTATATCCAAACTCTTCCTCATTCTGAGAATGGCGTTCCAGTTACAACACTGGGGGCTTAATTATAGCCTAACGGAAACAGGATTGCTAGGCTTTAACCCATTTAATTTAACCCCTTACTGCCCAAGCTATTTCAGCCAGCTGGTGAAGATAAAGGTGAGGTCATAGAGGGGGAACCCCCAGAAGAGGCAGCGTTTAAACTAGTCCTGAAACTCAGGGAAGCCCACTTTGGTAATCATCGGGAACTGGAAAAAGGTAATACTACCTTACCAATAAGCTTTAGGAGCTACTGCTGGGCAAAGTTAGGGCTTTTTGGCTTGCCGCTCAGCGATAATCTTTTGACTAACGTGAGGTGGTGTCTCCTCGTAGTGGCTAAATTCTACCGTGTAGCTGCCCCTGCCCTGAGTTATTGATTTCAGGTCTATAGCATAGCGCAAAATCTCAGCCAGCGACACTTGAGCCTCAATAACATTGATTCCACCCCCGGGGTTCATGCCTAGTACCCGGGCTCGCTTGGCATTAAGGTCGCCAATAATATCACCAGTGAATTCCTCTGGGATTTTCACACTGATATTCATTATCGGTTCGAGAAGGATAGGTTGTGCCTGAGATAATCCCTTCTTCAGCGCCCCTGCCCCAGCAATTTTGAAACATATTTCGGAAGAATCTACCGGGTGAAAGCTACCGTCATATACCCTTGTCTTTATGTCAACAACCGGATAACCAGCCAGCACTCCTTGCATAACCGCTTCATTAACCCCTTTCTCTACCGCCGGAATATAGTTTTTGGGTATGCGACCGCCGACTACCTTATCGACAAATTCACGACCACTGCCACGAGGTAAAGGCTCCAGCTCCAAAAGGACATGCCCGTATTGACCATGCCCTCCTGTTTGCTTCTTATGCTTATACTCAGCCTTGGCTGGTATAGTAATAGTCTCTTTATATGGAACCTCGGGGGTTTGCAACTCCACACCCACACCGAATTTACGCAACATCTTCTCTGCTGCCACTTCAAGCTGAGTCTCACCAAGCCCGGATAGAATGGTTTCATTGGTATCACTATCTCTATGCACCCGAAGAGTAGGGTCTTCCTCAGACAGCCTGGATAATGCCGGTCCCAGCTTATCTAAGTCAGCCTTGGTCTTGGGACGCACCGCTTTACTAAAAATCGGCTCAGGGAATGAGCTAGGGACAATCTTCACCGGCTTATCCTGACTACACAGTGTATCCCCGGTGTTGGTTAGGCTCAATTTGGCTACCGCCCCAATATCTCCCGCCCTAAGCTGAGATACCGGCTCCTGGGTCTTACCTCTTACGATAAACAACTGACCTATACGCTCTGCCTCGCCTCGGGTAGCATTCCACACCTGAGAATTGCTATCAATAACGCCATGGTAAACCCGAAAGTAGGTAAGTTTGCCAACATATGGGTCAGCGCTGGTCCTGAACACCAGGGCAGCTAAGGGAGCGTCCTGGCTTGGTGCCATCGTCTCCTGTTTACCAGAATCTTCAGCAACAACTACATCTCGCTCTTTAGGTGATGGCAGGTAGCTATTTATGGCGTTCAATAACGAAGTAATCCCTATATTTTGTAAAGCTGAACCAACCAGGATTGGCACAACCTTACCAGTTACCACCGCCTGCCGCAAGCCATCATTGAGCTCCTTCAAACTGAGTTTTTCACCGCCCAGATACTTCTCTAGTAACCTATCATCAACTTCAGCCGCCGCATCTACCACCTTCTCACCAAAAGACTCAGCTTGGGCTTGCAGTGATGAGGGTATTTCAGCCTCCTTGACCGGGAAGCCGACATAGCTTTTCATCGTCAGCAGGTCAACCACCCCTTGAAACTCACCCTGGGCACCTATGGGTAACTGCAAGGGTAGGCATTTACGACCAAACCTTGACCGAAGCTCCTCCACAGTTCGGTAGAAATCAGCATTCTCACGGTCTATCTTATTAATAAAGATAAGGCGAGGAAGGTTAGCTTCCTCACTATATGCCCATACCTGCTCACTACCAACTTCAACACCGGAAGCGGCACATATCACAATTATTGCCCCCTCACTAACCCGTATCGCCGCCTTAACCTCACCAACAAAGTCAGAATAACCGGGGGTATCAATAAGGTTAACCTTGACCCCGTCCCACTGGCAGGGAAGCACAGTCAGGTTAAGGCTAATCTTGTGTTTCACTTCAATGGGGTCATAGTCTGAGGTAGTAGTGCCATCGTCAACCTTGCCTAGGCGGGTAATTGCCCCGGCGGTAAACAAGATAGCTTCTGAGACTGATGTCTTGCCAGCACCACCGTGAGACAATAAAACAAGGTTGCGAATATTCTCCAATCCATATTGCTGCATCTAATACCTACTTCCTTTAACCTATTCCAGCATATTATAATCCACAGTTTGCAGATATGACAAACACATAAAGGCTAGCGAGCGCGCCTCCTTCTTCTAAACAGCGACATAAACCACAAGAACCCAATCACACCGATGAAGGGAAATGGTCGGGACGTAGCACCCCCACCGGTTCCAGCAACGGCAACCGCTGGGGCTGTAGTTGGTTTTGCCGGGGCTATTGCCTCTTCAGATATTTCGTATGCAGCTAGCTCAACATTGATAAATTCTTTAGATGCCCAGCCCAAAGGGTTGTTTTTGCCTGTTGCCTCAGCCCAGACCCACCCTGGCTCGCCCTCCAGCTTAAAAACTATCGGCGCCTTTTTATAGTCGGGTAGATAGACCAGCGCTGCGGTATGACCTGAGCCGACCACTATAGCCGAGCGGTAGCCAGCACCTTTATACATTACCGCCAGTAGCACAGCACTATCTTCACAATCACCATAACCAACCCCATTCTGGTCAATAGCTATAGCCAGCTCATCCGCGTTTTGGGCAAACTCCTCATATGGAAACTGGTCTATATCAGAGGTATATTTTACCCTGTCCCGGACAAAATGAAATACCGCCTCTGCCCTCTGCAATGGGTCTGGATATTTGCCGGCAATCTGCTCACCTAGACTATAGGCTAGGGCAGCACCTTCCCCCAGGCTCTCAAAAGCTATAACCGGGCGAAAAGCTGTCTTAGATATTTGATAAAAACCATCTTCGCCAGAGGCTCTGGTTCTACATATTTCCCAGTCATCAAATACCTCACCATCTCTCTCATGAAAACCAGCGGATGGGGCTGCCGACACATAACCAGTGGCAGCTAACCCGGCTACCAATACCAATATCAAGCTTATTAAGACCTCAATCCTCTTCATAGTGGTCCTGTCAATGCGGCATGGAGTATCAAGCCAAAGAAGACGAGATAACCAAAGACATAGATACCAACCGCCACCGGACTCTTGTTGATGCTTACAAATGGTATTTTAGGTGTTAGCTTATCAACAATGTGGAATAGGGCTATCCCAATGAGGAGACTTACCACGAAGCTTATAGCTAATACACCCCATGTTCTAAAATCAAAGATGTATCCCAGTATTGGGGCTACGACCGTAGTCAGCGCGGTAATAGCTCCGTGGATGACAAGACCAACCAGAATGAAAAAGCCAGCAATGAATAATCCCGTGGCAACCGGGTCTTTTCCTATTAGCTGGCGCTTATGAATATTAGGATTTAGAGCATCCAGTACTCTAATTCCAAGCCAGGCGAGAAGAGTGGAGATAAGAGCTAGCAATATAACTTTGGCTAGCCATATCAAAACAATTACCCAATAAGGGGCTACCAAACCTAGCTCATACATAAAATATCCTCCTTATTAAGACTGCTGGAAAAGCCCTTAGACTTTCCCACGGTTTAATATCAGGTTAACAGCAATGGCGTGACATATGTTTCAATAATAGCCGCTGGCAAGAGTAAGGCAAGTGCTATTACCAGATACTTTAAATTCTGCTTCAGACTGGGCACTAGTTGACTCCTCCGCTCCTTTTTGAATAGGGCTAGTATCACCACTGCACCAAAGCTAAGAGCTGCTGCCTCGCCCATAATTAGAGCCGGGAGTTCAAAGACACCATGAGGCAGCAAACCGGCCATTACAAAGCCAACGGATTTCTCCTGGCTCACCAAAACCGATATGAAGCCAAGAAGCCAACCATTGATAGTCAGAGCCAAGATAGGTGTCAGACAAAAAATTGGGCTAAGGGCAAAGCTTAGCAGCAAAGCCGAAGCGTTCTTAATAAAGATAAATATGACAGTAAGGACGGGTGGAAGGGAGGCTAAGAAATCAACAAGTTCTTCAAGGGCAGCAATATCTTCGGAAATAAGGCTGGCGGAACTAGTCGGCGTAGACAAACCAAATACCAAACCAATGCCGAATAAGAAAATAGCGACGAAAACCCACCTTTTATAGCTCATATAAATAGCACCCTATTTAACGCCATGTCTATCATAGAAAACAATTTTATTCTTCCTCCCAGGCATCCTTACCGATAAGGGGGACAAAGCGGCATCCGCCTAAATTCTGAACTATAGTCTTCTTTTTGCGTTTGGTAATTTTATATAACTCTTGCACAAAGCGTGAGCCTACAGGAATTACTAGCCGCCCCCCGATGGCTAGCTGAGCTAGAAGGTCAACCGCTACCCGGGGAGCGCCAGCGGTAACCATTATGGCATCGTAAGGCGCCTCAGCCTGCCAACCCAGGGTCTCCTCAGCCAGATGCACTGCAACATTGGGATAGCCCAGGCTATCCAATACACCCCTAGCTTTTTCAGCAAGTGCCGGCAGACGCTCGGTGGTAATCACTGACCGAGATAACTCAGCCAGAATAGCTGCCTGATATCCACTGCCCGTCCCTATTTCCAGCACCTTCTCTTTGCCAGTAAGCTCCAGCGCCTCAGTCATAAGGGCAATAATAAAAGGTTGTGAAATGGTCTGGTCGAAACCAATGGGCAGCGGTCTATCGTCATAGGCAAATTGCTGACTTTCCGGTGGCACAAAACACTCTCGAGGAACGCGTGCCATGGCCGCTAATACTCGCTTATCTCTAACCTCACTACTAAGGTGCTCAACCAACCCAGCTCTTGCCGCTGCAAAGTCCATAATAAGTCCTACTACCAGAACAAGGCTAGGATAAAACCAAAGCTAGTATGGCGAGAATAATCAGTATTATCCCTGCCAGAATACCAATCGTCCGTAACTCAGTAGCTACGTAGGGATACCGAACAGCAGCCAGTTTTGCTATCGGGGTTGGCACACTCACCGACGGAGCAGATACTTCAGGACGGGAAACCGGCTCACGAGTTTGAGCCACTGCTGGCTGCTGGACAACTGTAGCTAAAAAGCGCCGTCCGCTTTTTCTTTTTTTACTTTGAGGCAGATGCTTTCCCTTCCTGCGCCGTGACTTACCAGGCATCTAAAACCACCTTAGGAGTTTTTTAATCAATCTTTCCCCGGTTCCCTAGCCCTGGGGTGTGATCTCTCATAAGTGCGCCGAACATGCTCTGAAGTAAGATGGGTGTAAACTTGCGTAGTAGAGATGTTGGCATGACCCAGCAATTCCTGAACCGACCTAAGGTCAGCCCCACCACTCAACATATGAGTAGCAAAACTGTGTCTCAGGGTATGCGGGGTGACCTTGGTATCCAGCTCGGCTGATTTAGCATAAGCTTTTAATATTTGCCAAAAGCCTTGCCTGGTCAGTCTCTCGCCACGAAAATTAACAAATAGGGCTCTCTCATCACTATTCTGTACCAGGCGAGGGCGGGCTTCTTGTAAGTATTCTTTTACGGCTAAGACAGCCCGAGGAGCAATGGGGATACGCCGCTCTTTATGCCCCTTACCAAAGCAGCGCACATAACCCCCTTCCATATCTACATCAACTAAGTTCAAGGATACCAATTCACTCACTCTCATACCACTGGCATACAATAACTTCAGCATTGCCTCGTCTCTTTTTGCTTCAGGTGTAGACAGCTTGGTCGGTTGCTCCAGTAAAAGCATAGCTTGGCTAATTGAGATGGGCTTCGGTAATGACTTACCCACCTTGGGCGAACTTATATTCTGCATCGGGTTGTCTTTTATATTGCCCTCAGCCACCATAAAGCCAAAGAAGGACTTGGCAGCAGCCACCTTACGGGCTTGCGTAGTGGAAATATAGCCCCTCTCCTTAAGATTAAGCAGGTAGCTAAGCACCCCCTGCCGGTCAAAACCAGCCCACGATGGAATGGAGCCATGCTTAGCCGCCTCTTCTTCAACAAAGTTAGCTAATTGATACAGGTCATTGCGGTAAGCAACTACCGTGTTCTCAGCAAGACCTCTCTCTACAGCCAGATAAGTTAAAAACCTATTAATATCCTCTTTCACTAAACCTCCTCGCTACTAAAGATAAATAACCTCTAGGTAATTATTCATTTTAACATAACTAGAAAGAAAATTCAGCCTCTTGCCATCGAGATTGATTATTGACCTCACCCCCTTAATATTTATTTGGTAACCTACCCCCTTTATCCCCCTCCCTTGGTAAGGGAGGGGGAATCATATGTAAGAGAGGCTTCGCCTCTCTTCAACTCTTCTTTAGTATCTACTCATTTATAGGGGGA
>Ga0209978_10000579_pt1 | contig 14175 bp, 8 predicted proteins | sample BentaG_FD_182805 | JGI IMG/M metagenome (GOLD analysis project Ga0209978, IMG submission 182805) | Deep subsurface microbial communities from South Atlantic Ocean to uncover new lineages of life (NeLLi) - Benguela_00093 metaG (SPAdes)... | ecosystem: Environmental > Aquatic > Marine > Oceanic >...
GTAATGCAAGAAAAATAATAAGAATGCTAAGAAGATATCAAAAAGGATACGGAAATTTTTATCACCTGATGATTCTTTAGCCTTAATATCATTCCTAAAGTAACCTTTCATCATTTTCATTCCTATTTGTAAACTTTCCTTAACTCTTGATCGTTGGAGTATAAGTAAAATTAAACTAATTATTAACAAAGGGCTATAGATGAAAATTAGGGATTGTATAATATTACCTCCCTGCAAAAATTCCCATATAATCACGCTCGATATTACTGAATTAATGGTTTTTGCAAAAATTAACGGAAATAACCACTTTCTTCTTATCATAGTCAAAGATAATACGAGACCTATTATAAAAGATTTAATAAACCAGATGACTCCAAAATAGTAACTAACTGTAAAAAAAGGGGTATAAAATAAAACTTCAACAAACGTGAAGGAAAAGGTTGATATCATTACAGCCGATATCTGATTAAAATGTTCACTCCCTCTTTTTGTAATCAAACCTCTAAATATTGTTTCTTCTGAAAATGATATGCTCAATTGTATAACACATGAGGAAAATAAAAATAGCAAGAAGTTATCTAGGAACAGATATGAATTCTCATATTTAAAAACTAACGAAACAGCACGATAAGATACAGTCTGAGGTAATGTAAATGAAATTAAAAATTCAAGCGGGGTTAGTATTAGGAAGAACAACAATAAACTATACAAGAATTGATAAAAATAATTTTTTTTCGTTATCTTGTAGAGTTTTAGAAACCCTATATGTAGTGCCAATTCTTTGTTAGCAGGTTGTATTTTTTTTAATCTATATCTATTAGAAATGAAAAGAAATAAGATTATTACCAAGAATATCGCTAACGCTCTGATCAGGTAAAAAAGCATTCCATATAACGCTGAAGCTGGATTTACTATAAGTCGTAGTAAAACCCATTCTGAGATTATAATGGCAAAAATTAACAAGAATATCAGAAGAACTTCATAAAAAAGAAATTTGAAGCGTTTTGTAGCCATTTCTCTTCGATTAGCAGATATTAACCTACCCATAAATGTCCCTCGTTTCTAAAACATTAATTAAAATAAATAAAGGAATATAGTTTAAGAATTTAATTCCTTAAAATTTAATCCCTAATAAAAGCATCAAATTTAGGATTTTAGAATCTTATTCTTTGTTTTATAGAAGAATTTCCGAAAATAGTAGGAATTGAACCAAGCAATATATACTACTTTAAAAATCTGGATTTTCATATTCCGGGTTAGGATATTTATAGAAACCTTGACCAGTCTTTACTCCGAGATGTCCTTTATCAACGAAATTAGTTTTAAGATATTCATAAATTGCCATTGCTTGTTTATCCCCGGATTTTAGTGCATGTTGTTTTCGTAAACCCAAACCTACATCTAAACCAATGCTATCCATAATCCCGAAAATTCCTATTCTCATTTTCATAGTGCTCATCCAAGATTTGTCTACTTGTTGGGGTGTAGCGATTCCATTTACCACTAATTCAAGTGCTTTATTTATCAATGCTAACAACAATGCATTGGTGATATATCCTGGATGCTCTTTGTCAAGAACAATTGGTTTTAATCCAATTCTTCTGCTAAATTCAATTATCAAAGAAAGTACTTCTTTTGCTGTACCAGGGTGCCCCATAATATCTGCGGTTTTAGTAAGAAATATAGGGTTATTGGTGTGTAGCGCTAAAAACCTTTCAGGACGTCCTGTGCTTTTAGCTAACCATGAAGGTAAAAGCATAGATGTGTTTGTAGTAAATATTGTGTGTTTTGGACACAATTTGTTAAATCTTTCAAATAATTCTCTTTTTAAAGAAACTATTTCCGGGACAGACTCCGAAAGTAAATCTACATCTTTTGCTGCATCTGCGGGATCGTTTGTTGTATATATTCTCTTTAGCATTTGATCTGCTTCTTCCCTGCTAATTACTTCTTCGCTTACAATCCAATTCGTTCGCTTTTGAATATCATCCCACACTATATCGTTTTTCGCTGGATTTCTTATAAAGATGCTCACATCGTATCCATGCATTGCTGATTGTATACCCATTTGGACTCCCATAGTCCCTGATCCTAATATTAAAATGCGCTTTATATCTTCGATTTTCATAATTTTCAATCCTTTCCAACTTTTTTATGTTATGGGTGAAAATTGGCCGGTTGTAAGAGGATACACACTATCGAAACATGGTATCTTTAATGATAGATTTATCTCAATTATTGCACTAACAACTTATAAAACCGTGTTTTCTCTTTATCTGTCATCTTAGCAAGAATGGGTACTCCATATTCTGTATGGGGAAAACCCTTAAGCTCAGGTGAATGCTTAAGTCGTCTAGCGGTAATATTATGAAGTCCCTCGCCATCAATCCCCATGAGTGCTTTTCCAATCGCACGTGGGAATATTGGCTCACTTTTAAACAGATTTGTGTTCTTACGTATTCCGACCATTTCTAATTCTTTGAATAATATTTTTTCATCTTCCGTTCGCTTCTCTTGACCCTTAAGGTCGTAGATATAAGACGACGCATGTGCTATTAATGCCCACTCAATAGCGACATGAAATCCACGAAGTTCTAGACATTCTTTTGGTAATGATGCTCCTCCGCTGACTTTTCCGTTGCGGAGCATAAAATGCCAACCTACTCTATCCCGTCCAGCCAAGAGACGTTTAGGTAAATGTGTATATTCCTCGCTAAATCCCCAATCAGGTTTACTAGGATCTAATTTACCTTGTTTAATAAGTTCCACACCTGTATTTGCAGCAAATTCACACCACTCTAAAGAACCAAACTCCCACTTCTCAAGTTCATTCATATTTTAACTCCTCTCAAATTAAAACTAACGGTTAATTCTTGTATTTTTTCTAATATTTTAGTATTGATTTGTGTAAAATAAAAATTTTAGGTTTCAATATTATTACTGAGATTTGCTTACATTTTATATTTGAAATAAACTTATTAAATGCACATCGTAAATTTAAAATTGTTAACTTCACTTACTCAACTATAAATCAAATCGAGGATTGAAATGATGTTTAAATATATAATGCCAATTGACGCTAAAGATGTCTCCTTGGAAATTGTTGGTGGGAAAGGTAAGTCACTAGCAAGGATGGCATCTGCAGGAATGCCTGTACCTACTGGTTTTTACCTGACGACATCCGCATATAAGGATTTCGTAGAAAAGAATAACCTACAGAAAACCATTATAAATTTAGCAAAACCTGAAATTATCGGTAAGACGGTATCATTCGAATCGGCATCGAAGAATATTCAAGAACTGATTAAGGCTACGGAGCTATCTAATGAAATTATTAACGAAGTCCAACAAGCATATAGGGATTTAAAAGGAGAGAATCCAGCAATAGCCGTACGTTCTTCAGCCAATGCTGAAGATCTTCCAGATTTATCCTTTGCCGGACAACAGGATACTTATTTAAATGTTCGCGGTGCTGAGGCACTAATAAAAGCGATACACGATTGTTGGGCATCTCTTTGGACACCACGAGCAATCAGTTACCGACACCAAATGGGGATTGAACAGGATGTAGTCGCTATGGCTGTAGTAGTTCAAATCATGGTGCCATCAGATGTATCGGGGATATTATTTACTGCTAATCCAGTTAATGGAGAAAGATCAGAATTCATTATAAATTCGAGTTTTGGCCTAGGTGAAGCGGTAGTTGGTGGACAAGTAACACCAGACACTTACGTGGTAGATCGGAAGACCTATACTGTAAAGGAGAGAATAATTGGTCCAAAAGCGCAGAAAATTGTTTCCAGCGATAAACAAGGAACAATTTTGCAAGATGTATCTGAATACGAGCGTAACCAATCGTCTTTGTCAGAAAATTTACTGAAAGAACTGTCATCTATTGCTCTTGATGTTGAAAGTCTCTTTGACGGAGTCCCTCAAGATATCGAATGGGCTATATCTGGTGAAAAACTCTGGATGCTACAATCCCGTCCTATAACAAATCTTCCCCCACAGCCCATAGAGGTTTCTTGGGAACCAACTCCCCCATCAAAGATTCTCGCCCGGCGTCAGATCGTAGAAAATATCCCTAACCCTTGTAGCCCGTTATTTGATGAATTGTATCTGACTGAAGGTCTGGAAACCAAGGCAAAAGGCGTGAAACGTAAGAGCTTTATGGAAGGGGGTGGCCCTCTGTTTGTAACAGTGAACGGCTTCGCCTATCAACGTTTTGATTTTCCACAAGTTGTAACCATACAGAAAGAAATAGACAAAGCTATAACAAGAGAAGCGAAGGAGGACAAAATTGCACGGATTGAGCAAAAATGGGAGGAAATGATGGAACAAATGAAAAAAAGCGATCCCAAAATGGAACAGCATGACTTGGATTTGTTCTTGGCAGAACTTTCAAGCGAGGATTTAGAGGCATTTAATGAATGGGCCATTAAAGCAAATATTAAAGACCTTGCACGTGTGGTGACCATGCCTGAAAGTAAACATCCGACATATGCTGCCGGCAACAAAACCGAAGCTAATGAAAAACAAATTAAAGAGTGGAAAGAAATAACAATGCCTGAGCTACTAGCCACTGTGGAAGAATGGGAAAAAATTGATTATAAAACAGCACCAGATGAGGATTTATTGAGAGGAATTAGCGAATTGGCCATTGCTGGAGGAATGTATTGGTCATCGAATGCATCACACACTTTCGGCATAGCAAAAGCAACCGACGACCAGTTGCAAGCATTTCTACGAGAAAACCTACCAGATCATAATTTCACCAGTGGTCACTTCCTAAGTGGTTTTAAATCAAAAACTTTAGAAGCCAATGGGCACATGTATAAAATTGCGAAACAGATCCAGGCAAATAAAGCACTCTATGAATTGGTAGTTACGACACCGCCCAAAAAAATGATGAAGGTTTTACAAGATCATCCAGACAGCGGTCCATTGGTTAAAGCTATTGAGGAGTATCTCAATATTTATGGACACTTAGGCTACAGCTTAGACTTTGTCGAATCACTTCCACTTGAAGATCCTTCAGGGCTTCTTAGCACCTTGAAAACTATGGTAACTGCCAAAGATTACAATCCAAAAAAACATGAGATCGACGCTGCAGGAAAGCGTGAGCAAGCGATGCAGAAAATAGAGAAGCTTCTCGATGGATTGCAGTATTGGCAGTTCCGATATCGTAATTGGTTCACCCATCGTTTTTATTTCATCCGCGAGGAAGTTATGTTTTACCTAACTAGTGGTTGGCCAGTTCTTCGGCTTTTAGCTCTGGAACTCGGAAGGCGCCTTGTAGATGCCGGTACAATTAATGTTATGGATGACATTTTTTATCTTGTTACAGAAGAATTGACAAAAGCCATAAACGCTCGTAAAGAGAATAAAACGATACCAGAATATAAACAATTGACGTCGGAACGTCGAGAGCTGAGAGAAGCACGCAAACGACTACATCCGCCAGGAACAATTCCTGAAGACGCCAGCAATAATCCCGGTGTAGCATTTAAAGAGACACAAGCAAAAAATGATCCTAATAGTGATATCTTACGAGGTATCCCCGTAAGTCCTGGAACGGTCACTAGTCCAGCCAGTCTAATTAATTCACCAGCAGAATTCGAAAAAATGCAGCTAGATTCTATTCTAGTTTGTTCCATGACCAATCCCGCGTGGACACCGCTGTTTGCCCATGCAACAGGATTAGTCACAGATATGGGTGGTATTCTAGGGCATGGATCCATCGTCGCGAGGGAATATGGCATCCCTGCCGTTGTGGGGACTGGAAGTATCACCCAACGCGTTAAACATGGCCAGACGATCAAAGTTGACGGTGATGCTGGTACTGTCGAGTTAATTCAAAAAGAAAATTAAAGGAGCTTAAATAAAAAAATCATCTTTCATGTCTTTTTTAAAATTATTGTTTTATATTTTTAGGTGGAAAAAATATGGAAAAAACCAAAATTATTGATACAAAAGCAGGTAAAATTCAGGGGATTAAAGATGAGGGAATTGAGATATTCAAAGGAATACCCTATGCCGAAAGGGTGGTAGGAGATTTACGTTTTAAACCTCCTGTTCCCGCGAAGCGATTTCCAGGAATACTTCAAGCAACTGAATTCGGTCCTGATTGTCCTCAAGTTATCTCTCCAAAATTGCTAGGTCCACCGAATCCTCAAAGTGAACCCGATTGTCTCAACATGAATATTTGGACCCCTTCCAGCGATCGGGATAAACGCCCAGTAATGGTCTGGATCCATGGCGGGGGATTAACAAGTCATAATGCACGTCCATACGACGGTTCATTCCTAGCCAAAAGGGGAAAGATGGTAATAGTTACATTTAACTATAGACTAAACGCTCTAGGGTTTTCCTTTATACCAGGTGTCGCTACCGCCCCATTAGGATTACTTGATCAGATTACAGCTTTGAAGTGGGTTCGTGATAATATCGAACATTTCGGAGGTGATGCTGAAAATGTAACAATTTTTGGTGAGAGCGCTGGAGGTTGGTCAGTTTCAACATTATTGGCAATACCCGAAGCTAAAGGTCTTTTCCATCGAGCGATAGCTCAAAGTGGAGCTTGCAATCCTGCAGGATTCAGAGCTTCTGAAGGTAAAGATGTAAGCGAGCGTGTGTTATCAGAAGTGGGGATTAAATACGGTGATCTTGATGCTCTTCGGAAAATTTCCGCGTATGACCTTGTTGATGCTGAAGCAAAAGTACGGGAAGAAAAACTAAAAGAAAAGCATTGGCCTCTTACATGCGCTCCCTACATAGATGGGGAGTATATTCCCGAACACCCACTGAAATTGATCCGTAAAGGTGCTGCAGCAGAGGTTGATCTGCTAGTTGGAACGAATTTAAATGAATCCACATCAATGAAACCAGATGATTCTAATAATTTCGAGGAAGTAAGTGAAAAGGGGATGCATAATTGGATAAAACTTGTATTGAAAACTCTTGGTCAAAATGAAGATAAAGCTGAAAGCTTAATAAATGCTTATAGAGAAACGAGGAAACATGAAGGTTTTTTATCCGCCCAAAAAGTCCTCGATGCTTTTTTAACCGATTTTGAATTTCATATTTCTGCCATTCGAACAGCTGAAGCTCAATCTATACAAAATCCCAATACTTATATGTATTTGTTTACATGGCCATCTCCATTTATGGACGGAAAATTTGGAGCCTTCCACACATGTGAAATACCCTTCGTATTTGGGATATTGGATCATCCCGATTGGAACCTATTTTCGGATACGAGCGAAGAAGCGAAGAAACACAGTGAAAAAATTATGGATTCATGGATAGCCTTTGCTCGAACGGGAAGTCCTTCTCACAGTGGTATACCAGATTGGCCAAAATATGACGTGGTAAAGAGGAGCACAATGCTTTTAGGAAAGGAGATAAAAGTAGTCGATGATCCATATGGAAAAGAAAGAAAAGCTTGGGACGGAATTATGTAGGATTCAGGGTTTCTGATATTCTAAAGGTCTTATAGCTACAAATTTTTAATAAGAGTAAATATTTGTTTTTTCTGTAAAAGAAGATATTAAATCTTTACCAATTGTTGCTCGCGTTTTTCATACTTACATAAATGAGTTAAACCCAATCTTCTAGTTTTTTCAATAATTTCTTCAAACATGTATCCAACATAATCAGGTTTATGAGCATCTGAACCTAACAGTAAAGGAATATCGCGTTGAATCATTTCTTTGAGAATTTCATCATCTGGATGTTGATTCCCGATTTTTTTAAGAATTCCCGAAGTATTAATCTCAACAGCCATTCCCTTATTTTTAATCTTGTCTAATAGATCTAAGAGCTTTTGCCATATAGATTGGGAATATTTGGGATTGTTTGGAAGGAACATAACACGATAAAAATCAAAATGAGCAATAACATCAAAAAAATTAGTATCTGCCAGCTTTATTAACTTGTTAAAATATTCTGATATGATTTTATCTTCACCATACTCTTTCAGAAATTTAGAACCTTCGTTTGGATTCATGTAGATTACAGGAGAATCGTGCCATTTTATATTATGTACCGCTCCAATTATATAATCCATATCATCAATAAATGGTTTAAGTATTTTTTTTTGCCGAGATAACGCTTTTCCTGGCGTGTAAAACCCAACTTCTGTGGATATTCGAACATTTATTTTATCTTTATATTTTTCTTTCAGTTTTTTTATCTCTTCAATATAGCTGGGGAATTCCTCAACTTCCATTGACGCTTTTTTGAATAATTTTGTTATTTCTGGATCGTCAAATATCGCTCCTACTGGAAAATGATCTGATATTCCAATTTCTTTAAGATTCTTATCAATCGCAATTTTTATATAGTCCTCGATTTCACTTAATGCATGTCCACACCGTTTGCTATGAGTATGATAATCCCTTAATCTCATTATCTGAACCGATTTTAAAAATATCCCGTAATAATTGATAATTAATGGTATTAGAAAAAATTATTGAATTCGTGAGGATGATGGATTTCCCACTTAACATAGATAAAATTTAAAATTTATTTGAGTTATTATCAAAAATAGATTTTAAAAACTCAATTCTCTTTGATTTAATTTTATCCATATCTTCTCCGATCCACATGAGATGACCCCCGTGTGTCACAAATAGCTCAAAATCCCTGAGATTGGTTTGGAGATATTCTGCATTTAACCATTTAACGTCGTTATCTTCTTTACTGTAGATTAGTAAAGATTTTGCATTAATATTACCAACTGGAATCTTCTCGATTGATGTTAAAAGCTCTAGATCATGATTAAGTCCAAGTTTTCTTATGCTCATTGGAACGGTTGTATCCACAAGTTTTTTTAACCACATCTTTCTTTCCTTATCATTTGAAACCAGTTCAGTAAATTTGTTAATTTTTTCCTTATCAAGAAGAGTTTCTATCTTTAGCATACTCTTGAATACCATTTTGAAAGCTATTTTAATAGTTATTACTGCAATCCAGCTCATAAAATCTTGTATTCTATTACTCATGAATAGTTTCGCCAAAAATGAATCCATTACTTCCTCACTTGGATTCTCAAATATTGTACTAACACCTGCTTCCATTACTAGAGCATATGTTCTCTCGGGATAATTATTTGCAAAGTAGAGTGCAAGAGGACCGCCCGCAGAGTATCCCATGACAACCACCTTATCGATTGTTAACTTGTTTAATAATTCCACATATTGATCGATTTGTTCCTCGTAAGATAGTGGAACAAAAGGTGTTCTTAGATATCCAGGTCTTGAAACAACGAGTAATGAATATCCTTCCTGAACTAGATCATCAATAAGAGTTACTTGGTCAATTCCTCCAGGTCCCCCATGCATAAAAAATAACACTGGTCCCTCTCCAATTAGATTATAATGTATCTCCCCATTCGAGGTCTTCATTACGTCTCCATCATCCATTACTCTACTCTTGGACTTCTTCCACCTTATGAAACTAATTGTTAAGAAAATAACGAAAACTATTATTACAAGTAGTACAGATATTAATATTTGCATAGTCATATACTAAATAGTAATTTGAGTTATTATTAAAATTTGTAAGTTATTAGTTACTGCCAAATTGAGTTCAGCTCGTGAACTTCCATTTTAATAAGTTTAGTTTTACCTCCTTCACTAAAAACAAAAATATTGCTTTTTTCTATAATGATAGGTTTAAAATATGGCATTAAATAATTGACTTTGTGTGGATATAGTTCAAGAAACTCTGAAATATTAAGATCTGTTCCCCATTTTGATAAGTTCTCAGAAATATCTGAAATTTTAATAGATGTACGGAGCGGTATATAGATTTGGCCATCGTTGGCGAAAATCTCCAATGTTGTGCGATCAACAAGGATTCTCAGTTTAATTTTACCATCTTTAGGTTTTAATGGCGCATAACGTTCTTGACAATATAGCTTTTGCTCATTGATTTCGTAAGTAATTTGTATATTTTTAATTAAAAGTCCAAATCTTTCGGCACTCCCAATTTCAAACTCAACTGATATATCGTATAAGCCATAATCAACACCTTCTTCCATAATTGAATGGTGACCTTCCTCGATAACTTTTTCTTGATATATCCAGTTCTTGCCGTAAATTTTCCTGATTTCATTTATAGGTTGAGCAAACATTCTCAGACCATCTTCTGTAGTTCTTAGTGTAAGCTCAATGGGAAAGAGCATCTGTTGATTAAATGGCATACCGGGCATGGGACTTATTCCCCATGCCATCTGAATACATCTACCATCTTCTTTAGGAACATTGTTAAAAGTCTGTGATGCATAGAAACAATTACCATAGCTAAATTCAATTTCTTTAGTTTCGGGAATAAATTTCTTCCCATCGAATTGTCCTATGTCGTAACGACCGTTGCCAGCATACAGAATCCATTTCTTGTTCTGTTGATTTCCATCAATAGCTAATTGGAATAATTCCGGGCATTCTTGAAGATTTTCTCTTCCGTATTTACTTTGAAGTTCCCAGGATTTAAGGTCCTTGGATGTGAAAAATCCCATAATACTATCTTCCAAGTATAACACGATTACCCATTGTTTTGTCGGTTCATACCAAATAACCTTTGGATCGCGATTATTTGGTTCAATGATTTCTTGAACAGGATTTCCCTTATATTTGGTGAAAGTTCTACCTTTGTCATTACTATATGCGATCGACTGTGTAAAAGGCTTATCTTTTGACCACGGAGTCTTACCACCTGCGGAAGTATATATACATACAATAGGTTTATCGTCACCACTTTGAAAACCCGTGGTATTAAGCTTATCAACAACTGCCGAACCAGAGTATATTCCACCTAGGTTATCTGGATGAATTGCATCGGGTAATTCTTTCCAATGTATTAAATCCTTGCTTATTGCATGACCCCAAGCTTTATTTGCATCTGGGCCATATATCCATCCGAAGGGATTATGCTGGTAAAACAGGTGATATTCTCCGTCATGATAGACGAGACCATTTGGGTCGTTGTTCCATCCTCGACGCGTTGAGAAATGGAACTGAGGTCTTAGGTGCTCTTTGTAGAGGTTTTCTTCTCCAGGAAATGAATCTGCTTGATAAATCTTATTGAATGCTTCATTATCCTCAGTTATTTGTAAAGTTATTTTTTTACTTTTAAATTCAGAAACATCAAGAAACACCCAAAAGTCTGGCTCGCCTATCGCCAGGGAAACTTTGAACTCACGTACAATTTTACCATCAATAATGAATTGCATCAAACTCTCTTTTGTTCCCTGTTTAACGGGAAAATTAAGATACTGTTTTTCAATCGTAAACTCTCGAGAAATAAGTTATCACTTTTTGGTAAGTAATTTTTAGTTATTTTTAGAAACGAAATTTTAAACTTAAAGTTTACAATTTCAAATTTTGATTATTAAGCTTGGGGATTCGTAATAAAGAATTGAAAAAAATTGAGAATCGGACGCAATTTTGAAGGCTATCACCATCCTTTAGCACCATGTTTTAGAAAAAAACAAGAAGAGATTAAAAATAGGAAGTATACGAATAAATATGAGTTTTAAAAAAAAATATAAACCAACTTGGAATTCTTTAAAAAGGCATAGAAATCCAGAATGGCTCGATGATGCTAAATTTGGCATCTACTACCATTGGGGAATTTATTCCGTCCCTGCATTCGGGCCAAAAATTGCAAAAAATGGATCTTGGTACGGTCATGAGATGTATTCCGAGGGAACCCCTCAATATAAACATCATACAAAAACTTACGGTCATCCCTCGGAGTTCGGATACAAGGATTTTTTACCCTTATTCACAGCAGAGAAATTTAACCCTGATGAATGGGCAAAACTCTTTAAGCAAGTAGGAGCAAAATTTGCAGGACCAGTGGGCATTCACCACGACGGATTTGCAATGTGGGATAGCAAGGTGACGAAATGGAATGCAGCTCAAATGGGCCCCAAAAGAGATACTGTAGGTGAAATGGAAAAAGCAATCAGAAAACAGGGTTTGAAATTCATGGTAGCATTTCATCATGCCGAGAACCACTGGTTTTTCCCTCACTGGAATAAGAATTATGATACAGCAAATCCGGAATATTCGGGATTATATGGACCAATCCACGATGAAAATTCAAAAATAAACTTACAATGGAGATGGATTCATCAAGCCAAACCAAGTAAGGAATATCTTGATAATTGGAAAGCAAAAATCATTGAAGTTTTAGATAACTATAAGCCCGATCTCATCTGGTTTGACTTTGGATTAGGGAAGCTCCCTGATAAATACAAAAGAGAAATGCTTGCATATTACTTCAATAAAGCTGAAGAGTGGGGAAAAGAAGTTGCCGTTACTTACAAGAGGCATAATATACCTCCAAATATTGGAATTCTTGATTATGAATTGGGTAGGGCTGATGAATTAACATATCACAAATGGATAACCGATTCATCTGTTGACGATCAAGGAGCATGGTCCTATGTAAAGGAGGCGGGATACAAATCAGGAGACATGCTTGTTCATAATCTAGTAGACCGGGTATCAAAAAATGGGTATCTTCTACTGAATTTTGGACCGAAAGCAAATGGTGAAATTCCTGATCCCGCGAAAAATTGCCTTCTTCAAATAGGAAAATGGCTTGAAGTTAATGGAGAAGCAATTTATAACACAACTCCATGGTTTGTAGCTGGTGAGGGAAAAACAAAACTAGCTAGAGGAGGAATGATCAGCGAATCAGCAGAAGTAAAGTATACCGATAAGGATGTTAGGTTTACCGTGAAGGATAATACAATTTATGCCATTACTCTCGGATGGCCTGGTGAAGAACTTAAAATTAAAACCCTGAGGAAATCTTATAGAAAAATTCTACGACAGGGTGAAGCGATACCATTTTATTACCCAATGGAGGAATCGGACATTAGATCCATTAAGATGTTAGGCGTTGATAAAGAATTGGAATGGGAACTAACGGACTTTGGGCTTAAAATTAAAACTCCAAATGAAAAACCTTGCGAACATGCATATGTTTTTAAAATTTCAAGAACTTGAGTATATTTTTTTATGTAAAACTGATTTTTTTCAATTTTTATTTATATTATAATATCAAATTGGTTTTTACCTAAATAATCTTCATCGATCATAGCTCTTTTTGAGTAGATCCATTACATCATCTGCTGTTGCCACTTTTGCATGATTTTCATAATCGGGTAGTTTAAAAGTATCTTTCCCAATATCATTTAATGCACTTTCAGGCACATTTTTATCCTTGAAACTCATCCACATTCCGATTTCTCTTAAGAAATTATCCATCTCATCACATGCTTTTTCTGCAGCTACCTTATCCGGTTCATCCTTTAAGTCAGGATTGAATAGTCTACCCACAATTGCATATTTTTTGATCTTATACTTCCAAGTCCAGCGATTTATTTCAGGATACACTAAAGCCAATGCTTCACCGTGATGGATGTGAGAAGCATTACCGCCTATGGCCATTCCTATCCCATGCGGTAAAGTTGTACCTGCATTAGAAATAGAAAGTCCCCCAAGGGTGTTTGCCCAATGAAGAGCTTCCCTTGCTTCTCGGTTTTGTCCATCCTTCATTGCTATTGGTAAGTAATTAATAACAAGTCTCATACTTTCCAAAGCATGCATATCTACATAATCACAAGCACTAGTGTGCGAAGTAAAACTTTCAAATGAGTGGCAAAAAGCGTCCCAACCGGTTGCTGCTGTAATATGAGCCGACATTGTTTTTGTTAACTCAGGGTCAATTATAGCGACATTTGGGCATAATAATTTGTCTGCTAGTGCAAATTTCAAAGGTATGGTAGGATTTGTTATTACAGAAACCGGGGTTACTTCCGTTCCTGTTCCTGCGGTAGTGGTCACTGCTATAATTGGTAATAGTTTATCTTCTATCGCTTTTCCATCAATTATACGGTATTCCCATGCTTCACCATCGTGAGTAACTCCTACTGAAATTGCTTTTGCTACATCAATAGGCGAGCCCCCTCCTACGCCTAGAATTACATCCACATCATTTTTTTTAGCTATTTCTGTACCAATGTTTACTATATCAGTCGTCGGATTAGTAGAAACACCATTATAACGGATAACATTGATCCTCTTTTCTCGACACAGTTTTGTTATTTTTTCTCTTGTGGGTTCTAAACTTTTACCTGACCCTGTTACCATTAAA
>Ga0209978_10000580_pt1 | contig 14160 bp, 11 predicted proteins | sample BentaG_FD_182805 | JGI IMG/M metagenome (GOLD analysis project Ga0209978, IMG submission 182805) | Deep subsurface microbial communities from South Atlantic Ocean to uncover new lineages of life (NeLLi) - Benguela_00093 metaG (SPAdes)... | ecosystem: Environmental > Aquatic > Marine > Oceanic >...
ATTAACTCAGGATGTTACAGATTGTGCCCTGGTGCTAAATGCCATCGCCAGCTATGACGCCAGGGACTCTACCTCAGTTCCCTATTCCACACCCGATTATACTCAATGCTTAACTACCGAACTCAACGGGCTTAATATTGGCGTCCCCAAGGAGTATTTTGTTGAGGGAATGCAGGCGGGGGTGGAAACAGCGATAAGAGCCGCCATCAACAAGCTTGGGGAGTTGGGAGCAAAGGTGGAAGGGGAGGTCTCCCTCCCCCACACCCCCTACGCCCTGGCGGTATATTATATTATTGCTCCTTCCGAGGCTTCGGCTAACCTGGCTCGCTATGACGGGGTAAAGTATGGCTTCTCTTACCTGGAAACCGACAATATGTGGGAGGCGCTGGAGAAAACCCGCCAGTATGGCTTTGGCGCCGAGGTAAAAAGGCGCATTATGCTGGGCACCTATGCCCTTTCCGCCGGCTATTATGATGCCTGGTACCTCAAAGCCCAGAAGGTGCGCACCCTGATAAGGCAGGAGTTTGACCAGGTGTTTGAGAAGTTTGATGCCCTGGTAACCCCAACCTCCCCCACCGTCCCCTTCAAGATTGGGGAGAGGGTGGATGACCCGCTTCAAATGTATTTATCTGATGTCTGCACCCTGCCCATAAATATTGCCGGCTTACCGGCTATTTCCATCCCCGCCGGCTTTGCTGATGGGCTTCCCATAGGTATGCAGATTATCGGCAAGCCCTTCAGTGAGGAAACACTACTCAAAATCGCTTACGCCTACCAGCAGGCAACCGACTGGCACAAGAAGAGACCGAGTATCTAAGAGGAGAGAGCATCATCGGCAGGATATCAAAATGGTTCACTACTTTATTGAGTTTAGATTTCATGGGTATGCTAAAAAGTATGCAAAGAGCTTAATCCATGAAGTTGCAAGAAAATTTAGAGTTAGGGGTGTTACACGAAACCGAGCAGTACCTCACATTGCTCTCTTTGGTCCATTCACTACTAGACATGAGGAGAAGATGGTTTCTGAAGTAGTAAATGTTGGAAGAGAATTTTCTTTGGTTCCATTCATAGTTAGAGGTTTTGACTATTTTGATAAGGAGCACAAAGTCATCTATCTTGATGTAAATCCCTCGGTAGAACTGAAAGAATTACGACGGGAGCTAGCTCAAAGATTAGGTAAGATCTCTGATTCACAGCCGTGGGACAACCAAAAGCAGTTTCAATTTCACTCAACAGTTGCATTTAGGGATATTGACAGGAAATTCTCAAAAATCTGGGGATATATAAAGGAAAAGGAAGAACCAAATATCAAACAACATCTTCTAAGAATTACAATTCTAAAAGGAAAAAGAATACTCTACGAATATGACCTGATGCTCAAAAAACTGCTCAATCGTAGGCAAGCGTTAAGCAGGTACTGGCTTAATAAGACGATAAAGAATTATAAGGGCTATCTAGGTTCTTAAGTTAGGAGAGTTAAAGAGAGGCGAAGCCTCTCTTATATAACTAATTCCCCCTCCCTTATCAAAGGGAGGGGGATAAAGGGGGAGGGTTACCTTATAAAGAATAACCAAATTATACCGGATACTATGGAAGCTCACAGCGATTGGTATAATCGTACTGCCAAAGCAATTAATCTCCATAAGGATACATTCACCAAGAAAGACTCTAAAAAATATAAATTAGACTTGCTTTTGCGGCTGGCCAGAAGAATTGACGATTTCTCGGCCATTTGTGGGGAATGCCAGATGTTTCAGCCAGAAATTACCAAACTTACCGAAGGTCTATACTATGTATTTAATATGCCCGAAGAAGAAAGCAAGAGTTACTCTAAGACGATTAGCAATATTACCAAACACCTTCAGAAACAGCACAAGCTGGTTAAGGAAGGACAATATATGGGAATTGGGATAGCGATTGGCATGGGAATTGGTGCTACCCTTGGTGCCATCCTTGATAATCCTGGCGCCGGGACAGCCATTGGCATTGCTACTGGTGTAGCCATTGGAAAATATATGGATAATAAAGCCAAAAAGGAAGGCAAGGTTATTTAGTATTAAGGAGAGTTGAAGAGAGGCTTCGCCTCTTTTATAACTTCTCCCCCTATCAAAGGGGAAAGGTTACCTAATAAAGACCCAAAGAGAACGAGGTTGAACAATCTTAAAGTTAATTGCTATTCCGGTCATACCTATGCCGAGAGACCACGGTCTTTTCAGTGGGAAGGCATAGAATACGAGGTTGAGGAGATAGAAAGAGCCTGGCAGGAGCCTGAGGAGAAGCACTTTCTGGTCCGGACGAGAGGCACCAAATTGTTCCAACTCTGCTATAATGAGACGGAAAAACAGTGGTCGCTAACTGAACTGGAGCCACGGCTAGATTGAATTTCCACGTGGAGGCATAAAGTATTAAAACAAGGGAAATTTCTTAGAAAGCAGGCTAAAAGAAAGAATGCCAAAGTATCGTAGCCTTACCTCACAGCGAGTAGACCAATTAGCCCCTTCCGGAATACGGAAGTTCTTCGACCTGCTGGCTTCGATAGAAGGGGTCATCTCACTCGGGGTTGGCGAACCAGACTTCGCCACACCGTGGCATATTAGCGAGCAAGCTATCTTCTCGCTGGAGAAGGGCAATACCAGGTATACCTCAAATCTGGGGGTGCCTGAGCTGCGCCAGGAGCTATCACGCTACCTGAAGGATAACTATAATCTGGCATATGACCCCGATGGTGAGCTTCTGATTACCGTCGGCGTTAGCGAAGGATTAGACCTGATAATGAGAGCCATACTTGACCCAGGTGATGAAGTTATCATGCCTGACCCCTGCTATGTTTCTTACAACGCCTGTGTTACTCTGGCTGGAGGCACACCAGTTATGGTGCCTACCAACCAGAAAAATGATTTCGAGGTTAGTGCGGCTGATATCGAGGCACGAGTAACCGGCAAAACTAAGGCCATTCTTATTGGTTATCCCGCCAATCCCACCGGAGCGGTGATGCCCAAAGATAAGCTCCAGCAAATAGCCGAGGTAGCCCAGCGCCACCACCTGTTAGTAATCTCCGACGAGATTTATGCCAAGCTAGTCTACGGTGTAGAACATACCTGCTTCGCCACTCTACCCGGTATGAAGGAGAGCACCGTCTTTCTGGGTGGATTCTCCAAGGCTTATGCCATGACCGGGTGGCGGATTGGCTATGCGGCGTCATCTAGAGATATCATCGCCGCAATGACCAAGATTCACCAATACACCATAATGTGCGCCCCCACCATGGCTCAGGTAGCCGCTATAGAGGCATTAAGAACCGGTGAGCCCAGCGTGTTGGAAATGGTGGAGGATTACAACCGGCGACGTCAGGTTATAGTCAAAGGATTAAACGATATCGGTCTACCCTGCTTTGAGCCAAGGGGGGCATTCTATGCCTTCCCATCAATAAAAGGCACCGGTATGACTTCAGAGGAATTTGCCGAAAAGCTCCTTGTTGAGGAAAAGGTAGCGGTAGTCCCCGGCCCAGCCTTTGGGCAGTGTGGTGAGGGATATGTTCGCTGCTGTTACGCCACCTCGCTAGCTGATATTGAAGAAGCCCTATCCCGAATGAAGCGGTTTGTGACTAGACACAAGAAGGGTTAGTCTCCAGATTTTTATTAACCCTATTCTTACATTCTTTCCGGCGCGGTCATTCCCATAAGGTGGAGGGTCTTAGCCAGAACAATCTTGGCTGCCTCTACCAGCTTGAGGCGAGCCTTGGTTAAGGCTTCATCCTGAGAGACGACACGGCACTGCTTATAAAAGCTGTGAAAGACGGTAGCTAAATCCTGAGCATAATAGGCAAGATGATGCGGCTCCAAGGTGCTGGCGACTACCTCAACTACCTCGGGCAGGAGTAACGTTTTCCGTATTAAAGTTAATTCAGGCTCAGTAGTCAGCAAAGAGACATCCCCACCCCTGAAGTCAATCCCCCGCTCTTGAGCCAGACGAAGGATGCTGGCAATGCGAGCATGGGCATACTGGACATAGTAAACCGGATTATCCTCCGATTGTTTCTTGGCTAATTCCAAATCGAAGTCCATCTGACTATCAGCAGTACGGGATAGAAAGAAGAAGCGGCAGGCGTCGCTTCCCACTTCATCTATTACCTCACGCAGGGTGATAATATCACCACTGCGCTTGGAAGCACGAACCAGCTCATTACCACGACGCAAGGTGACCATCTGAGAGATTATCACTTCTAGCCGCTCGGGGGGGATGCCCAGGGCACCGATAACAGCTTTCATTCTGGATACATGACCCTGGTGGTCAGCTCCCCAAATATTAATCACCTTATCAAACTTGCGCTCTATAAACTTGTCGTAGTGGTAAGCGATATCGGTGGCAAAATAGGTAGGTGAACCATCGCCACGCACCACTACGTTATCCTTATCCTCGCCCAGGGCAGTAGACACAAACCAGGTAGCCCCTTCCCTTTCCGCTATATAGCCCCCTTTACGCAGAAGCGACATTGCCTTATCATATTGCCCGTTACCATAAAGGCTCTGTTCACTAAACCAAACATCAAAAGTCACCCCCAATAACTTGAGGGCGCTCTTGATTAACTCTATCATCCTCTCCACACCTAGCTGCCCCAATTGCGACACCGCTTCTGGCTCAGGCAGGGTAAGGAACCTGTCCCCCTCCTCGGCAATAATCTCCTTAGCCAGGTCAAGCATATAGCCACCCAGGTAACCATCGGAGGGCATCTCAGCATCAATTCCCAAACCCTGCTGATAGCGAGCATAGAGTGAGCGATAAAAGGCGTCTATCTGGCTGCCGGCATCATTAATGTAATACTCTGTCTCTACTTCATAGCCGGCACCGGTAAGCACGTTAGCCAAAGTGCTACCCAGAACACCACCACGACCATGCCCCACATGCAGCGGTCCGGTGGGATTGACGCTGACAAACTCTACCTGCACCCGTTTACCCTGACCCAGGTTGATATTACTATAAGAATCACCAGCGGTTAGAATTGACTCAACCTGGCTGACCAGCCAATCACTTTTAAGTATAAAATTAATGAATCCTGGTGGCGCCACGGTAATGCGGCTAATCTCAGGGCCGGGAACCATAAGCCCCACCATATCATTAGCAATAGCTATTGGGTCAAGCCCAGTCGCCCGAGCTAATTTCAAGGCGAGACTTGAGGCATAGTCCCCATGCTCGGGGTTCCGCGGGTGCTCAACCACCACTTCAGGTAAAGTTACTGGAGATAGCTTGCCTAACTGCTCTGCCTCACTTGCCGCCCGTTTCAACAGCTCGATAAGAGTCTGTTTAAGCATTAATATCCCATTCATAACTAGCTCCACCGCTTTGTGATTCAGCCTTGGAAAGTCTTGGAAGCTAAGAGCCGAAGACCGGCATTAGCTTTTTGAGTTTATTCTAAGTTATGCCCAAATTATAGCACAATGCTGGTCAAAAGGGGGAACCCAGGCGCACTCACCCGTTTCCTAAGATTAGAACAAGAGTTAAAAAACAACTCAAATTTTTGATATTTTAGCACTAAACCGTTCACTTTTAGTGTTGATAAACATTCTCCCCTCTTACATTTGCAGTAGATTCTTAGACAGGATATAATGATATAACTTGCCAGTGGACTGGCTTTTTAATAGAAGTGATTATAGTAAAAAATTATGCGCATTCTGCCATTGAGGTCCCATGATTAGAAGTGTGTTCAAAGCCTTTCGCCTTGTTTTCTTCACAACTTTACTGGCTGGAGCTTTAGCATCGCCTAACGTCAACGCCACTTCCCAGTCAATTGAAGTCTTGCACGTTGAGGGCATTATTGTTCCTATAGTTGCCGATTACATTGACCGCGGGATTGAGCAGGCTGAGATCAAAGGGAGCACTGCCGTTATCATCCAGTTAAGCACCCCCGGTGGGCTTATGGATACGACACAAAGGATAGTTGAGCGGATTTTGAATGCCGAAGTCCCGGTAGTGGTCTATGTTTCGCCAGCCGGAGGCTGGGCAGGGTCGGCAGGCACCTTTATTACCTTAGCCAGCCACGTAGCCGCTATGGCACCGGGCAGCCGTATCGGTGCCGCCACCCCGGTAACTATGGGGGAGGTAGAATTAAGCGAGGAAATGAAGAGAAAGGTAACCGAGGATGCTGCCGCCTGGATTAGAAGCATTTCCGAAATGCGTGGTCGTGACCCTCATCACGCTGAATTAGCCGTAAGAGAAGGTAAATCTTATTCGGTTACTGAAGCCCTGGAAAATAACCTTATTGATTTGCAGGCGGATAGCCTTGAAGGTCTTATTTCTCAACTTAACGGTATGGAGGTAACCTTAGCCTCCGGGGAAGAAATAGTCCTTGATACCGAGAGCTACGCACTGGATATGAATGAAATGACCTTTATCGAGCGCTTTCTGCATGTCATTAGCCACCCCAACATTGCCTATATTCTACTTACCCTGGGCAGCATAGGTATTATTGCTGAGATTTACAATCCGGGAGCACTCTTCCCCGGCATCATAGGTGGCATTAGCCTGCTTCTTGCCTTCTACTCTTTAGGTGTTCTTGACGCCTACTGGGGAGGCATATTACTCATCCTGCTTGCCTTCGGTCTATTTGTCGGTGAGGTACTTACCACCACCTTTGGTCTATTCACCGCTGGGGGCATAACCGCCCTGGTTCTCGGCTCCTTAATCCTGTTTCCCGGGGAAGCACCAATACTACAAGTCGACCCATGGCTGATTGCCACCGTGGTAATTATTGTTACCGTCCTCTTTGCCTTTGTGATTAACCGGGTAGTTGGAGCCCACCGCCGCCAAGCCAAAACAGGCCGGGAGGAACTGGTAGGCAAGACAGCCCTAGTCAAGCAAGCCCTTGAACCTGAAGGAACCGTCTTTTTTAAGGGCGAACGCTGGACAGCAATATCAGAGAAGGGCCGGATAAAACTGGGGGAGGAAGTAATTATTACCAGGGTTGATGGTTTAATACTATATGTAACCAAGAAATAATGAAGGAGGTCTCTATTGTTTCAATTCGAAATGTTTCAATTTCGAATAGACCCGTGGCTGATTGCCATATTTGTCATTGGTTTTGTTGCTTTCCTTGCCGTGGCAGTTATTTGGGGGGTACGCGCCCACCGCCTCCAGGTATCTGCCGGCAAGGAAGAGTTGGTCGGCAGGACTGCCGAAGTCGTAATAGCCATGGAACCCAAAGGAGTGGTTTTCATTGAAGGTGAACGGTGGACAGCAGTATTAGAAAAGGGCCGAGGGGAACCTGGCGAGGAGGTGATTATAACCAAGGTTGATGGCTTAAAACTATATGTAACCAAGAAATAATAAAGGAGGTAAACAAATGAACCCAATTGTCATCGGTATATTAGTTTTAGCTGGATTCATAATTCTCTCTATGGCAATTAAAATTGTCAGTGAATATGAGAGGGGAGTCATTTTCCGCCTGGGGCGACTAATTGGGGCTAAGGGTCCCGGCCTCTTTCTCATCATTCCTTTCGTTGACCGGATGGTAAAGGTAGACCTCCGGGTGGTAACTATGGATGTCCCGCCACAGGAAGTAATCACCAAGGACAATGTTACCGTCAGGGTCAATGCTGTAGTCTACTTCAGGGTGGTCAACCCTGAGGACTCAGTAGTCAAGGTCTTAGACCACATTAGAGCCACCTCACAGATATCCCAGACGACACTACGCAACATATTGGGACAATCTGAGCTCGACGAGCTGCTGACACAAAGGGATAAACTCAATCAAATGCTACAGAAGATAATTGACGAGCATACCGACCCCTGGGGAGTGAAGGTCAGCACGGTAGAGATTAAAGAGGTGGAACTCGCTGAACAAATGAAGCGAATGATGGCGGCTCAAGCTGAGGCAGAAAGAGAAAGGCGAGCCAAAATCATCCATGCCGATGGTGAGTTTCAGGCTTCAGAAAAGCTGGCTCAAGCTGGAACTATCATCGCCAGGGAACCGGTCACACTACAACTCCGCTACCTGCAGACACTGACCGAGATAGCCTCGGAAAAAAACAGCACCATAATCTTTCCGTTGCCCATGGACTTTCTTAAGGCATTAACTCGCATTGGCGTAGCACTACCCGAGGGAAAACCAGAGGGAAAGACCAAATAGCCATAGGGCAAAGGGGTCTTATTAAGAATAACTGGAAGGGGTAAATCCCCTTCCAGTCTGGTTTCTATTTGGTCTGCTTTTCTATATCGTGTTTCAGTCGTGAAGGTATTGGCCGGGTAGTTTAGCTTTACAGGACGGGATATTTGGGCTAAAATATTTAGGCTTTGAGCGGGAGTAGCTCAGTCGGCAGAGCATCTGCTTCCCAAGCAGAGGGTCGTGGGTTCGAATCCCATCTCCCGCTCCACCCCACCGAATTAACTTCAAAATCTGCCTCCAATGGGGTTCGTGGGGGTATTGACAATCCTTTTACTAAGGACTAAAATCGAGTAATAACATGTGAAACAACCTGAAAACATAATAATAGTATTGGTTTAAGGAGCTAAGCTGATGAACCAAGGGCACTAGAAACCGCTGACTTAATGGCAGTAGCTGGTGCCCTTTATAATTTGTAGAATTTTAAAATAGGCGGATTATTTAATCCATATTTAATAAATCTTAAAAAAAGGAGGTGTTATTTAGTAGTTATAAAAGGTTATCCTCCGATTTGGCAAATCTCAAAGAAAGTGGAGTGAGGAATTGGCGGAAGTAAGTTAACAGCCCACTCTACTCGAGAAAAATCTTCTTAGGAGGGATGAATGAACGGAATAGTATTCATAGTAGTGGCTCTTGTACTCTATTTCTTGGCGTACCGCTTCTATGCTAAATTCCTATCCGAGAAAATCTGGAAGTTGGACCCTAAGGCGGTAACTCCTGCCCACAAGTTTGATGATGGGTTCGAATATGTCCCAACCCGGACATCCGTCGTTTGGGGACACCACTTCACCTCGATAGCCGGTGCCGCTCCAATAGTGGGTCCAATAATCGCTGCCATCTGGGGCTGGTTGCCCGGTCTGCTCTGGATCGTATTTGGCACGATATTCATGGGGGCAGTTCACGATTTCGGCACGCTGGTGACTTCCCTTAGACATGGGGGCAGGGGAATTGCCGATTACCTGAAGGATCTGATGGGGATCAGGGCTATGCAACTAATGTACGTAGTGGTGTTTTTTGTGTTAGTCTTAGTGGCTGCGGTATTCATCCACGTGATTGCCACATTTCTCTCAAAGTTCTCAGAGGCAACGTTGTCCATTTGGATCGAGATACCTTTGGCCATAATCATAGGCTGCATAGTCCACTATAAATGGAAGGTGAACCTAATCGTGGCATCGCTTTTGGCAGTGGCGATAATGTATGCCTTTATTTTGGTAGGAGTCCAGTTTCCTATAGCTGCAACCTACACAACTTGGGTAGTCGTTCTGCTTGTTTATATGCTCATCGCGGCTCGCTTACCCGTTTGGCTCCTGGTTCAGGCAAGGGATTCCATCAACGCCTATCAACTGTTCATTGCCCTTGGAATTCTTACTATAGGAATATTTGCTCTGGGCGGGGCTGCACAGGTAGCTGCTCCAGCAGTTAGGATCGCCCCTGAAGGTGCACCACCCATCTGGCCTTTCCTGATGATAGTCATCGCCTGCGGCGCTATGTCCGGCTGGCATTCGTTAGTAGGCAGTGGCACTACACCCAAACAAATCGATAAGGAAACGGATGCCAAGGTGGTTGGCTATGGTTCGATGCTCGGTGAAGGATATCTCGCCGTAATAGCTTTGCTCACCGCAGTTGTGGGTCTGGGCGTAGTTGGCTATAATGAAAGCTACGCTGCATACGGAGCGGCTAGCTGGCCCCTGATATGGGCTGAAGGCGGCAAGACCTTCTTGATGCCTTTGGGAATACCCGCAGTGTATGCGACCACATTCATGACCGTAGTCGTGGTCAGCTTTGCCATGACAACTTTAGATTCAGCAATGAGATTCACTAGAATTGCTGTAGCTGAAAGTGCCAAGACTTTCGGTTGGCCCAAGTTCCTGCAAGGAAGGACTGTTTCCTTGCTCCCAGGCATTGCGGTGATCGCAGCGCTGGCACTATCGGGATATCAGATGCAACTCTGGCCCCTCTTTGGTGCTACCAACCAAGTTATGGCTTCACTAGCATTGCTTGCCGCTGGAGTTTTTCTATGGACGCTGGGAAGACGGAGCCGATATTACATCATACCTTTCTTCATAGCCATAATAACCTCGATGACAGCTATGGCTTTCATGGTGATAACCACGTGGATTCCAGGAGGACAATGGGTTCTTGCTGGAATTGGAATTGTGATTTTCCTGTGTGCGCTAGGAGTAGTCATATTGGCTTATCAAACATGGAGAACTAAAGTCAAGGCAAAGGTGTGAGTGATACCAGCGCATTAAGTAAGCCTCCTGCCCTTAAAGGGCAGGAGGCTTTTCTTATTGCCGTCACCAAGGAAAATGAAACCAACTTGGCGTCTTGACAAAACCATAGCACTCAACTAAAGTGTCGATTGCTAAGTCGTGTTAATTGTGCTGGCGGCTCACAGTTGCACCTGGAGCAACTAACCGCCAGTACAATTTTTCCTGCTACTGGAAAGTAAGGAGGCTTATGATGAAGGCATGTGAAGGGCAGATAGGTCGAGTTTTCGTGATACGGCTTGAGGATGGCGATGTGGTGCCCGGGTGTATTGAGCGTTTCGCGGAGGAGAACGGAGTATCTGTCGGGCATGTTATCCTGGTGGGTGGAATCGGAGAAGGTGAGGTCGTTGTCGGCCCGCGGCGTTCGGAGGAAAGACCACCGCAGCCAGTGCTCCTGCCTATCAAAGGCGTACACGAGGTAGTGGGGGTAGGAGTACTTGCCCCTGGTGAAGACGGGAAGCCGAGCCTACACATCCACGCTGCTCTGGGACGGTTAGGGAAAACCATGACCGGGTGCCTACGATTTGGCGTCACGACTTGGCTAGTAGGGGAGGCCATCCTCTATGAAATCCTCGGAACTAAGGTGGCGCGTGTCAGGGACAAGGAGAGCGGCTTCGCTCTTCTGGAGCCGACCACTCCGGGTGGTGGGTCTGATCCATCCTGCATTGCTTAATCTGTCTAATTGTTAGCAGTTACTCAGTTCTCCGTTCAGTGCATTTTGGTATATCCCTTTCATCTCTGAAGGCGCCCATACCTTCCGTGGATTGGTAGCGACGTTAGGGTCGGAGAAGGCGTTTTCGGCTACAGCATTCAGGTGTTTCTCAAAATCGTCTCGGTTATTCGCCAGTGCGTCTTTAAGACTAGTGATTCCTAGTAGCTGTCCTAATCTCAACACTTCGTAGACTAGTTCAGTAACCAGACCTTTCTCTGAACCCTCTTTGAGCCCAATCGTACTGGCGACTTCAGCATACTTGGCCTCAGCATCCGGAAGGTTGAAGTCTATTACGTAGGGCAGCATGATTGCGTTGCCCAGACCATGAGGTATGCCATAGTGTCCCCCCAACGCATGAGCCAGAGCATGGGTGATGCCCAGCGAGGCATTGCTGAAAGCCATACCCGCCATCAGATTGGCCTCATGCATTTTTGCTCTCGCCTGTATGTTATCGGGCTGAGTGTAGGCTATAGGCAGATATTGGAAAACATACTGGATAGCTCTCAGGGCTAACCACTTGGCTGGCGTATTCTCGGTAGTGGAGACATATGCCTCCATGGCGTGGGTGAGGGCATCCATACCGGTGTTGGCGGTGAGGTTAGGCGGCATGGAGAGACAGAGCTCTGGGTCATAGATGGCTATATCCGGCATGATGTCAAAGCTTCTTACCGGATATTTCTTTTTGCTGGATTCGTCAGTGATGACGGATCCCCGGCTAACTCCACTGCCGCTACCGCTGGTAGTCTCAATAGCTATCAGCCTGGCCTTGTGTCGTACTGGAGGCACGGCCTTTATTGGGCCTTCTCCCCATTCTTTTACTTTGTCGGCTACATCCAGTCCCGGATGTTCATAAAAGAGCCAGGCTGATTTGGCTAGGTCTATAGGGGAGCCACCCCCAAACCCCAAAATCCAGTCAGGTTCAAATTCAAGTAGTTTCCCCTTAAACTCGATGACTTGCCAGATGGGAGGGTCGGAAAGTACTCCGGCCATCAACTCTACCTCTTTACCCGATTCCTTCAATAGCGGCAGCACCTTCTCCTCAGCCATTCTGGCGGTAAAGGTTCCACCACAGATAACTGCCACCCGACTCATATCCATTTTGGCTAGATGGCCGAGTGAGCCGCAGCCGAAGGTTATTTCTCGTGGTAACCTGAACCAGCTTGCCATTTTTCCTCTCACTATGACAATATGAACGATAAAACATTCGCACTCCTAGTGTCAATAGCTTCACTTGATTGCACTTTCTAACGGATCGCTTACTTCATCCACTTTTTAGCCTTTCACCTCCTAGGCATACAAAAATCCGCCGCTGATTTATAATAGGTTATTGACAAAAACGGCTTAGCTACTTAGAGTGTCACTGAGTTAAGCTAATGTTGCCGGTGCTGGCATGAACCAAAGCGACCGTAATACAATAAGAGCGTTTTCTGGCATGTCAAAGGCGTTGGTCAATGAAAGAAAAGGAGGCAATTTGTCATGTCCGAGATTTCATATCAAAAACTGAATCCCCCATACCGGATTCTCCTAGGTCCTGGACCCAGTAATATCCACCCCCGCGTCCAGAAGGCTATGCAAGCGCCCATAGTGGGGCACTTAGACCCATACTTTCTCACCGTAATGGATGATACCATGGAGCTCCTCCGCACCCTCTTCCGGACCAAGAATAGGCTTACCTTCCCTATCTCCGGTACCGGGTCGGCTGGAATGGAAGCCAGCTTCTGTAACTTCTTAGAGCCAGGAGATGTTGCCGTTATAGGGGTCAACGGTCTTTTTGCGGAACGGATGGTGGACATAGCCCTGAGGTGTGGTGCTGAAGTTATCCAGGTACCCGCAGAGTGGGGACGAATCGTTGAACCTGAAGCCATTGAAACTACATTGAAACGCCAGAGGCGGGTGAAGCTACTGGCCTTGGTTCACGCTGAGACCTCTACGGGCATCCTTCAGCCCCTGACTGAAGCTTCCCGACTGGCCAAGCAATATGAAGCCCTGTTTTTGGTGGACACCGTTACCTCCTTGGGGGGACATGAGGTGGCCGTGGATGAATGGGGCATTGACATCTGTTACAGTGGTTCGCAAAAGTGCCTAAGCTGTCCTCCAGGCCTCGCTCCCTTTACCGCTAACCAAGCGGCCATGGCCAGGTTAGAAGCACGCACCCACAAAGTGCAGAGCTGGTACCTGGACCTCTCACTGCTCTCCACCTACTGGTCCGAGGGTAGGTTCTATCATCATACTGCGCCTATATGCATGGTCTATGCATTGCATGAGGCTCTGGTGCTAGTTGCCGAAGAAGGGCTGGAAGCCCGTTGTCAACGCCATCTAAGGCATGGATCAGCACTACAGGCTGGTCTTAAAGCTATGGGATTAACGCTACATGCTCAGGAGGGCTATCGGTTGAGCACATTGACCTCGGTACGCATCCCTCCAGGCATCAATGACCAGCGGATGAGACAGAGGCTTCTCAATGAGTTCAGCATTGAAATTGGCGGGGGTCTGGGACCGCTAAAAGGACAGATCTGGCGCATCGGCCTCATGGGGTACTCCTCCACCGAGGAGAACGTGTTACTATTACTGAACACCTTGGAGAAATTGCTGATTGCGGAAGGTTACTCATTGGAATTGGGGACAGGGGTGACCGCAGCTATCAAAGTACTGAAGAAGACATAAAAACCTAAAAATCTACCAAGTTTCGGATTAGTCCCGGAAGTAACATTTGCTTGTTTCGTTACCCGATTGCACAATTTGACGTTTTGTTACCTCAGTGATACAAGGGTCCCTTAATTTGTTTTCTGAGATAGATTGTTGGCAAGTAATTCATGCCCATAGCACATATATCCCACCTGTAGTAAAATATTCATGTGAAAAGACACGAAATAACCAAAGCTGATGGAAAGAGGTATACAGTGGAATGTATACTTTGTGGCAGAAGATTCGATATCCCTGTGACTCAAGGTCCTGTTGTACCCTTCCATCTTAGCCCAAATGGTCCTCGCTGTCCTGGTGCATACGACCGTGGCAGAATAGTC
>Ga0209978_10000581_pt1 | contig 14137 bp, 11 predicted proteins | sample BentaG_FD_182805 | JGI IMG/M metagenome (GOLD analysis project Ga0209978, IMG submission 182805) | Deep subsurface microbial communities from South Atlantic Ocean to uncover new lineages of life (NeLLi) - Benguela_00093 metaG (SPAdes)... | ecosystem: Environmental > Aquatic > Marine > Oceanic >...
TCAAAGTCCAGTCCCAAGGCGTCAAGAACCTGATCAAAAGTTGAGTGTAAGTATCCCACATACTTATCCACATCTATCTCACTGTTAGAGGCTAGCTGAACAGGCTTAACACGGGGCTCCTTCACAACTTTGACAAAACTTATCAAATCTCCAGCCTTCAAGTCGTGCCCCATTTTCTTAAGGACAAACGCGGCTCTCACATGCTGAGGTATAGTCTTGGTGTATGCTTCCGGAACTTTGCCGAGAACAACATGGAAAGCCAGTTCGTCTGGACGATCTCCCCAACGACGTTGCTTCAACCGTAAGTAGCGGTCTCGAATAATTTTCCGAATCTCCTTTTTGGCTTCCTCAAATTCTGCTGGAGATTTCACCTCCCCTAATCGCTCTTCCATCTGGTTGAAGGCCTTCTTGATGAAGACGGGGATGTGCCTCTTTTTTCCCGTCATTCCTTTGACGTCAACGCTTCCATCTGAGAAAATTCCTAGATAGTTCTTTTTTCTGGAGCTGAAGACTGAATATCGATAAAACTTGTCTACGTCCAGTTCCATTCCCAGCTCCTTCTCCGACCAGTCTTCTAGAGTTCTAATCTGTTCTTGGGAAGGCCCCTTCAAGAAGATGCTATCTGTGTCTCCGTAGATGACATCGATCCCCAACTCCCTAGCCTTGTTTATCGTCTGCGTTATGACGTGCCTGCCGATAGCGGCGGTAGCCTCGGCCACTGGCGGGCAGTATAGGTCGAAAGTTTCGGCGCCGAACACTCCATAGCTTGCGTTGAGAATAACCTTGAGCGCACTTTGGATAACGTTATACCAGCTCCGCAAATCGTTGGTTAATGTTTCATCCTTGGATTTGGGCTTGTACCATTTGACCCTAAGGTCTCTAAGTGCTCCTATTAACAAACTTTCAAGCGCCCTCTTTCTCGTGCAAATCCAGTGGGGAGTTTCAGGAACCTTATTTTCTTTGCATTCGTCGTGGGGACAAAGAATGGATTGGTAGCCCAAATTGTGAACCTTGATTATTGACGGATATAGGCTGGCGAAATCCATCACTGCCACGTTGAAGTGCACGCCAGGCACAGGCTTGACTACAATAGCCCCCTTGTATTTTTTTCCTTTTATAATGGCTTTTGTGGCGGTCAATCCTTTAAGGGCGAGTATGTCATCGGCGTTTGGAATCAACATGTTCCTCCGTCGATGTTCATGATGCAGAAAATTTCGTATCCATCGGGAAACTCCCTGGCGACTCATGTCTTCCATGGGCATGCGGGCGATCCTCGTAATAGCCAGAATCAGTTTCATGACCAGATCGTCGTCAAAGGTGGTGAGAGCCAAGGTGATTTCAGCGTCTCTAAAGTTGTATCGAGCGAGTTCCGTGTAGACTAATTCGGACAGAGGTTTATCGAATTCAACCTTTGCAAGTCCCACCAAGGCCTTGCCAACTTCATTTAGGGTTATGCCCCGATACTTCTGACTAAAGGCGTAAATCTGGATCGATCGGTTAAAGAAGAATTTGTAGAGGTCGATGTGAATCCCATATTTAAGCAGACATACTCTTCTCCCAAGCTCTATGGGAATCTGGCTTCTCTTCAAACCAAAATGATTCAGAGCCCTGTGGTACAGATACCGCAGATCGAAATCGTCTCCGTTGAAAGTGAGGACGAAGGGATAATCCCAAAGGGCTTCAAAAATTTTAAGAATTAATTTTTCCTCGGAATCACAATATTCAACGTTTACGTCGGAAGGCAACTTTTCAACGCCTTCCTTAACGCCCTCACGCTTCAAAATCAAAATCTTCTTCTTTCCATCAGATCCAAGCAATGTTGCGCAGATAACCTGGTATGCGGCTTCGCGAGGATCGGGAACACGAGTTGGAATTGGTGAGGCAACTTCGATGTCGAGGGCAACTCTTCGAAATTTGGGAGCTGGGTATTCTAGGAGGCGTGCCCACATTTCTACTCGTTGCATGAATTCTTCTGGTTCGTTTTGGAAGAGTTCAAGAATTTTTCTAACAGTGTCGTCGGATGGTTCATGCTTGGCTGGAACAAGTTTGCCTTTCTCGATTTTATATATCATGCCTGGAGCTAACTCATTGTCGTAGATGTAGGATTGATAATATTTGATGGCGGCTTCCCAAACTTTCACCGGTTGGTCTAAGCCAGTTAGTTTAGGGTATTCCTCGGGTATGATGTCCCTTATGCAACCGATAGGACGACCACCTATCGCCAACGGGTCCTTAGCCACAACCTTTGTTATCGTCACCTGCCGATCTAGAAGAGGATCATACTTCTCCACAGATTCGAAATGGTCAAAACCGGGATGAGACATTAGGCGGCTGATTTTTTCGAGTTCACCAGCCGGAAGGTTTGTGAGACAGTAGGGTTTGTGACCAGTCGTGTCGTACCAGAAATAGATTTTTTCGGATTCTGGTTCATACAACTTTATGGAAGCGCATCCTTTTTTCCCGTCGTATGTAGCGGATACGAAATATGAAGGCGGTAATTCTTGGGAAGTTTCGGGGTGAACAACAATGCTTTTTCTTTCCTTAAGAGGCTTTTCAGCGGAGGGTGATTCTGCTGGCTTCTTTTCCACCTTTTCAGCAGCTTTGAAGAAGTCGTCTAAACTCCTTTTCATCATCTTTCTTCGTATCCGTTACAAGGGTATGTCCCTATTCCTTTAAAAATACTCTTTGGGTTAAGATTTGCTTTTCTAAACGCCTTTGTGGAATGCATGCTGCCATCAAGCTTTTATTAGGCACCCAGCTCAGACTCATAACACGAGGGTTAAATTGTTACGAGATGCTTGGACGCTCGCCATTGAAACGTTAAGTTGGATTGAATTGCAACGTTTAGGCCAGCGCTTAGCGTTGGCTAAGGCAGCAAAGCAGCTGGGAATAAAGGACTCTAGGGTTATCGGGTTAGCTCATAAACTGGTATCTGAAACTCTTCGGAGAAAAAACTTCATCGATTTTCTCCTGAACTCGACGCTAGCTCCTCGGTCCCTCAGCGATTTTAGGCTTGGTCCACGGGCTTTTCTTCGCTTGTACTTGTATGAAACAAAGATGGTGAACGCCGATTTAGAGAAGGCTGTGAGCATAGCTAGAATGGGACGTTCCATTTTGGGTTGGCAAGAACTAAAAGAGGTTGAAGAAGTTTTCGGTGAAATACTGAGCATCCAGCCTGATTCTGCCCTAGAGGGAATAGATGACGTAGAGAAAGTGGGACTCCTAACCTATCATCCCACATGGTTTGTAAAGTACTGTTTCCGACTTTTTGGAAGAAAAGAGGCGCTAAGATTCTTGGAGAAGGCTGTAGAAATTCCACCAACCTATGTAAGAATAAATACTTTGAAGGCGTCGGAAGAAAAGTTGCTCAAAAGAATAGAGGACGATGAGATTATTCTTGAAAAGGTGCAGCAACTCAAGCATACGTATAGGGTGGCCCAAAGCCAAAAACCTCTCACCAGAACACAAAGCTTCCGCGAAGGACTTTTTTACGTTCAAGACAAAGCCAGTTGCCTAGCCGCAGAAATCGCAAACCCTGAAACTGGAGCGACGGTGCTCGACGTTTGTGCCGCTCCAGGAACAAAAACAACCCATTTGGCTCAGTTAATGGAAAACGAGGGTGCAATCTATTCTGTTGATTACTCAAGGCGGAGAATGATGGTTTGGAAAGGAGAAACAAAACGTATGGGCGTCAAGACAGCCTCTCCAATTGTTGGCAACGCACGGAAACCTCTGCCAGTAAACCTTTCCGCCGACTTGGTGATTTTAGATCCGCCCTGCACGAGCACCGGCACCTTCAGCAAGACGCCTTCCGCCAAATGGAGGCTAACGAAGAGGTCAATATTGGGCATGGCGAAGGTTCAGTGGGAGATGCTAGATCAATGCGCAGAGTACACGAAGGAGAGGGGCTTTCTAGTCTATTCCACGTGCAGCATAACCGTGGAAGAAAACGAAATGTTAATTGAGAGGTTTCTGAAGTGGCACCCAGAATTCAAACTTGTGGAGACTTTGCCAAAGATAGGCTTACCTGGACTGCGAGGACAAACTAAATGTCAGAGGCTTTATCCACACCTTCACGACTGTAACGGATTTTTCGTTGCAAAGCTTTTGAGGGAAACCATTTGAGTTGCATGAACTAGCTTTTAGAGATATAGCTGGAGATTTCCCCCGCAATTTCCCTTTTTTACGATTTTCATGAAACTCTTTATGCAAATAATTAAAAAGTTGAACAGTGTGAGAAATAGAAGCAGAGGTAGATTGTATGCAAGTTAAGAAGGTAACCTTAGATGATTTAGACGCAACCTATTGTTGCATGAGCGAGGTACCGCCTGGTGTTTCTTGGACAGAAGCGTTGCCCGATTCCAAGAAATGGTTCAAAACTAACATAGGCAAACACGTTGAAGGCTATCATTTAATAGATGACGACAAAGTTGTTGGTCATATCTACTATGAAACATCAGAGAAGGCAATGGTTCCGTATGAAATAGAGCCAAGAGTAGCCTGCATTTACTGCACCGAAATGTTGCATGATTATATGCACAAAAGATACGGCAAAATGATGTTCGACTACGTGAAGGATGACCTAAAAAAACAAGGGTTTAAGGGCATAATAGTTGACGCAACAGACCTCAAAGAATACATGTACTACGAACACTTTCTTAAACAAGGATTCAAAGTAACCAAAGAACATGGCCCCTTCAAAATTATGTATTTTCCCCTCACAAAGAAAAACATCAACGTCAAGCCTTTAGAATTGAATTATACGCCCTCAAGAGACAAGGTTGAAGTCACCTTGTTTAACAACTTCTTCTGTCCTGTAGGAGCCTACATGTATCATCTAATAAAGAAAGTTGCTCAAAGCTTCGGCGACAAGGTTAAGATAGTTGAAATTGAGGCAACACCCGAAACAGTGCGGAGATACGGAACCACGGATCCCTTAATCAACGGCAAAATCAAAATATTTGGTCCAGCTTCCGAAGAAGATGTGAAAAAGGCAATACAAGAAGAAATTAACCAATTCAAGCATTAAAGAGGGGCAGAACACCGGTAAACTAGCTTTTCTGCGCCTTTTCCACGTAGCATAACACTTCAAAAATGGTTTTTGCGGCTTGTATGGCAGTTATGCCCTTGTCATAGTGAGGTACCACCTCCACCAGATCGAAGGCGACTATCCGGTGGTCGCAAACCTTGCCTAGAAGATCTAGAAACATGTGCGTATCGAGTCCGTCGGGTTCAGGATTTTGAACAGCTGGTACAAAGGCGGGATCAAGGACGTCCATGTCGATGGTTAGATAGATTTTTTCACAGTCAGCGAGAAGCGTATCAATTTTTTTGGTTGTTTTTTCAACGCCGTCCCTTCTGATTTGCTGAACCGTTAAAAACTTGATATCTAATTTCTTTGCATAATCAAGCTCTTCCTTGCATACGGCCCGGGTGCCAATCTCCAAAATCTTGTGGGGATTGATCTGCTCCTTGATTCTCCGCATGAAGGTGGTGTGGGATGTGGTTAGGCCCAAGTATTCGTTGCGCAGGTCTAGATGAGCGTCGAAGCTCACCAAGGCGACGTTTTCACCAACGCTTCGCATAACGCCTAAGGTTACGGTGTGTTCGCCTCCAATGACCACCGGCACTTTCTTGGCATCCAACAGGTCCTTTGTGACCAACTCTAAACGTTTTAGGGTTTCATCAACTTCCCCAGCGATATGGAGGTCTCCTAGGTCGTGGATTTTTAGGTCTTCAACGTCCATGCGAGTCCTGAAGCTGTAGGTTTCAATGTTGAGGGACGCTTCTCTAATGGCGAGGGGCGCAAATCTCGCTCCGGAGCGATAGGTGCTGGTTACGTCTAAGGGAGCCCCCAGAATCACGTATTTGGCCTCTTCAAAGGTTCTCTGGATGCCGCTGAAAACTGGAGACGGAGAAACGAAAAGCTCACGGTAACTCATGCCTCATCAGCCTCTGTAGGATTTTGTTTATGAGAAACACTGAATCTAAATGTTTTCTATCATTCTTTACAGAAAAGGTGGGAGTAAAAGGAGTGGTGATATCTCATGGAGCAGATAGAGCATGTACAGATTTTCGGCTTCCATTGTTTCTTTGATGCTGAATTTCTTCTTTGAGCCTTTCGATTTCCTTTCTCAGACTCATAACTTCAAAGAGGAGAAACACGTTGCCATGCCTGAAGAATTGGCTTACTTTCTCAGAGATAGTTCGTTCACTGATTTTGTCTCCGACCTTGCAGGATATTTCCTTCGAAAGAAGTTCTTTCGGATTCATCTTAATCAGAGTCAGATTAATGTTAGAGATGATAACCGTTATGAAAACAGGATTATTATTCAAAATCTCTGTGTCAAACAGACAATAACGCTGGGATGTCCAGACGTAGTTTCATCATACCGGCTCAACAGTCTTTGTGTAAATGCTTGCAAAGATTACGAGGAAAATTAATTTATTACCTAACGCATTATAGCGGTAGTGCAAGGAATGAAAGATGACGTTGAAATCGAAGCTCAAGGTTGAAAGCCCCGCAGTGTTTCTATTCTCAGTTTTCTACATCATCGCTGGAGCGGTTGAGGTTTTCTACCTAGTGGTCGAAAATTTCGCTGCACCCCCACATATCGGTGTTCTAGGGCTTTTAAGCCTAATTACGGCCTACGGCCTTTTTAAAATGAGAAAATGGTCTGTGCTACTTGTAACTGCCCTCTTCTTTTCAGGGATAACTTTTGGCGCAACCACCCTCTATAACTCAGTTACATTGCAAACGCTTGAAGGGGCGCTGCTATTCCATACGGCATTAATCGCTTACATGATTATGCTATTAATAGCCTTCGTATATGTAGTAGCGAAAAGGGAAAAATTCGAATAATGCGCGCGCTTCGGAGCAAAGGGGTGGGGCGACGATATTTGGATCCAAATAGGCGAACTATGTTGAAAACCTAGAGGGGGGTAGAGAGCATTCGCGCGCGCGCAAGATTTTTATCTTCTGAGCTTAAGTAAGAACAGAATTCCCGTAGCATTTATAAACACACTAGCCACGAAGGGAACCCAGTGTCCTATTTCCCACAGAGCCCCAGCCATTAATGCTCCTAGCGATCCTATCGTCATCGATATCGCGTCTAGTGCTCCCATGGTTGTACCAAGCTCTTTCTCGGATACGTAACTCATCAATTCCCTTCTCGCTGGCATGTCCATAGCTCCGATGATCCCTAAAGTCGTCATAAGTAGGATTATTATGCCGTACGAATTTAATAGTGGATAAATCCACCAAGTCATACTTGAAAGAGCTAGATGCCAAGTTAACATGTTTAACCCACCAATTTTATTGGTTATTACTGCAAAAGGAAGAAGCGCCAAGGCGCTACCTACGCTAAACAAAGCGAGTAGTATTCCTATAGCGGTTTTGCTCAAGCCCTGATCAACTTCAGCCACAAGGGGGATAAACGTATAAGACATGAAAAAACCCATTGCGTGAACTGACAAAGCAATGGAGAGGTATTGCAGTCTCCTCTCAGATCTTATGATCCTTACTCCGTGCTTCAGATCTTCGTAGAAATTCAATGAAGCATTTTCATTGTGATGTCTTTCCTTGTAGCGAAATATTAAAGTCATACTACCAATTGCCGTGGCTCCAGCCAAGAGTAGTGTGTTCGAATACCCATAGTTTTGTACTGTCACGCCCGCTATGATCTGTCCCAGAACCTTTGCTACACTGATTGAGGTGTAGTACCATCCGAATGCAATGGCTGTTTTACCGAGAAGCGCCATTTCTGAAACCGCCGCAGAAGCCGCAGGACTTTGGAAGGAAAGACCAAGCCAGATGAACACTACTAGAATAGCTACGGCTGATTGATTCGTCATAATGCTCATGGCTAGCATAGCTAGAGCAGTCAATGCAAACCCCCAAATCATGGGCCTCTTTCTTCCAATCCTATCTGAAAGAGAACCAGTGGTCATCATCGCAATAGAATAAAGCAGCCTTGAAAAAGTGAGTAGGGCCCCAGCTAGAAAAGGGGAATAACCCAAATTGACGAGGTAAAGAATTATAAGGGCTGTGCCTATAACAAAGCCTAGGTTATAAAGTGCAGAAGAGGTTGATATCAACGCTATGTTGAATGTGAGACCCAATTTCTTGTAACCCATTCAGCTACACCCCCTAGTTGATTTCTAGCACGCGGATAGGCATGCAATGACTCAAGCCGTTTATTTAAACACTCATATGGGGGAATGGAGGATAGCGTGCCATAGCTTCTAGTATTCCTTCGGTGATGGTTTTTTTACTCAGTTGTCGTGCAAAGTCGGAAACGACGATTATTCCGACCAATTTATGTTCCTTTACCACCGGAAGCCTTCTAATCTTGCTCTTCAACATCACCCTAGCCGCCTCTCTAATTGAGGAGTCGGGATCAATGGATATCAGGGGTTTCGACATCGTCTCGGAGATTTCGACGTCCAATGGAAGTTTCTTCGCCACCACTTTTCTAACAAAATCTCTTTCGGTAACTATTCCAACAGGCACTTCGCCATCCATGACTACCAAACAACCTACCATTTTCTCACTCATGAGATTCGCCGCATCAAAAACAGTCGTGTCTAGGTCTATGGTAGTGATGTCCTTTGTCATCAGGTCCCTAACCGATGGCATAAAAGACATTTTGTTTATTATAGCTTTTAAACACTACCGTCTTCTTCTATAAACGCGCGCGCGCCCGTTCAGTTGGCAACCTCAGGCGCGTGCGTATGTTGAAATGTTACTTTTTAGGTTCGCGCGCACGCTCACTTCTTTTTTGCGACGTACATCCTAAAGGTTGATCTCCGCAACAAAACATTTTTGCCACAACTACACTAATGGTCTCCGTAAAACTTTTTGTGAGTCGTTTTTGAGAAGAGATGGACGTTTATTACGGTCCCGACATCTATAAACTGCTGTTTCTCCGGTATTTCAACGAAGCCATCGGCTCTTGCCAGTGTGGTTATGGCGCCGGATAGGCCTACTGGAACCGGCGAGGCAAGTAGCTTACCTGTTTTATCGTAGGTTAGGTTTACCATAACGAAGGTTCTGCGTCCCTTTGCTGGAAACATTTTTGTTGCAGCCACCACCTTGAGCATGGATGGAGTTTCTTCTGGTCTGCCAGCCATTTTGCAGATTATGGGACGAACAATCATGTGAAACATTAAAAGAGACGACGTCGGGTGACCGGGCAGAGAGAAAACTGGTTTTCCGTCAACTACTGCGATGGTTGTAGGTTTTCCTGGCTTCACGGCTATTCCAGATATGATTACGCCAGGCTTTCCCAGCGTATCCACTACTTGAGGAATAAGGTCTTTGGGGCCAACTGAAACCCCGCCTGAAGTTATGACGGCGTCCGCTGAGTTTAACGCCTTCTTAACCGCTGCTTTCAGTTGATTTCTGTCATCTGGGATAATTCCCAAGTTGATTGGCTCTCCGCCGCATTCTGAAACCGCTGCGCTGAAGGCGTAGGCATTGATGTCATAAATTTTTCCAGATGGAAGAGGTTTTCCCGGTTCTACAACTTCCGCGCCCGTGGAAAGAATAGCCACCCTCGGACGTTTATAAACATCAACTTCTGTCAAGCCAAGCGCAGCTAGAACCCCTATTTCACGAGAAGACAACATTTGATGTTTTTTCAGAATTTTTTCACCCTTACGGATGTCGGAGCCCGCTCCCATCATGTTTTCTCCCTTTGAAACCGGACGATGTATGAAAACGTTGTCGTCCCTTCGAGTTGAGTACTCCACCATAACAACAGCGTCGGCGCCCTTGGGTAAAGGTGCCCCCGTGGCTATCTCAGCAGCCATGCCGCTTTCCACAACTATGCTAGGAGATTCGCCCACAGTTATCTGGCCGCAAAAATTGAGAGCGACAGGTCTGTCTTCATCCGCGCCAAAGGTGTCAACAGCTTTCACAGCATAACCGTCCATGGTCGATCGGTCGAAGGGAGGAACATCCATTGGCGCCACAACGTCCCGAGTTAGAACACGATCATGCGCTTTTGAAAGGAGAACTCGTTCCACTCCAACTGGTTTAGGGGAAAAGTGCTGTTTGAGAATCTGTTTGGCTTCGTCGAGGGAAAGTAGTTTTCTAAACACGCTATGTCCCTTCTATCTTGTCGAAGAGGTGGACAATGACGGATTCCCCTTCTTCTACGCCCTCACGGTTTTCAGGAATCTCCACGTATCCGTTCGCCTTTGTCATGGTTGAAAGGACGCCTGATCCCTTTATTCGAACAGGCTCGGCGAAGAACTCACCGTTTCTTTCAAAAACGTGAACCCTTAAGAAAACTCGCCGCCCCAAAGACGCCGCAACTCTCCGGGTTAATGTCGCTTTGAGTATGGGTCTGGGCTCCCTTTCAACTCCTAATAGCTTGAGAAGAAGCGGTCGAGCAAAGACTTCGAAGCCTATGATCGCTGCCACAGGGTTCCCAGATAATATGAAAACGGGTTTGCCTTGAAGGATTGCCAGCGCCGTTGGCATACCAGGTCGCATAGCTATACCGTGCACGATGACTCCAGGCGTTCCGATTTGGTTGACCGCCATAGGAACCAGGTCTGGGTATCCAACGCTCGTCCCTCCGGTGGTGATGACTGCGTCTGCCCGCTTTAGGCCTTCACGAATTTTGGCGCTAATCTCCTTTAGGTCGTCTTTTGCTATGCCTAGTTCTAAAGGCTCCGCGCCCAACTCTTGACACATGCTGGAAAAAATCAGTCGGTGCGTATCCACTATCTGGTTGGGCTTGGGTTTGTGACCCAATTCTACTAGCTCGTTTCCGGTGGATAAAATGGCAACTTTAGGCTTTTCTACAACATTAACATGGGTCTCACCCAACGCCGCCAACAACCCCAAGTGATAAGGCTTTAATCGTGTTCCCGCTTCTATCGCCACTTCTCCCCCTTGCACGTCCTCTCCCTTTCTGGAAACATTTCCGCCAGGAGTAACCGTGAACCCTACCTCGATTTTGTCTTTAATCCTCTTCGTATACTCCAACATAACCACGGCATCAGCGCCCCTAGGAAGGGGGTTTCCGGTCCATATCTGCCTCGTCTCGCCTTCACGAACTTCTTCATTTTCAGTCAGCTTGAGAATCTTTGGGTTGAATTGGGACACTCCAAAGGTGTCTTGCGCCCTTAAGGCGTAGCCGTCCATGGCGGAGCGATCAAAGGGAGGCAGATCGTTTTTAGCTTGGATGTCTTCTGCCGTAACTCGTCCCAATGCCGCGTGGATTGGGATTCGTTCAGACTCCAACCGTTCTGGTTTAAGTTTTTTTAGGAGGGTAGAGAGTGCTTCGTCGATGTTTGTGAGTTTATCGAATCCTTTAAGCCGCGCCAAAGTTTAGTCCCACAAAGAGCAATAGAGTTTGTGTAGAAAAAGCTATCGTAAGCCGCGGTAACCGCATGATGATGCTAACGTTTCCTTTTCTCTTCCAACTTTTTTAACACGATGTCTCGTATCTTTTGGGCGTCCACGTCAAGAATGGGGCTTTCGCTGATTATGACGGGTGTCAAACCAAGTTCCGCTATGAGGGTTGCCAAGGGCTCAAAGGGGGGTCCATACTCGACTTCATCCATGATGTGATGACGTTTCTCTCCTTTGCCCGTGAATTCAACAAGGGTGTAGTGGCAGTGCAGATTTTTCATGGCATCGGTTCCCAGTCGCTTCTCAACAGTGCCCAACGCTTTCCGGAAGTCGTCTACTGTCTTCATTTTACCCCCTTCTCTAGCATGGATATGGGCCCAGTCTATCACCGGCTCCGTCAACTCCACCCTTTCGCACAACGTTAATACCTCGTCTAAGCTTCCAAACTGTGAAAGTTTACCAGTTGTTTCAGGACCAAGATGCACCTTCGTTATTTGAAGCGACTTCATGGATTCTACGACTTCGCTCATCGCCTTCACGCAGAGTTCAAGAGCTTCCTTAGGTGGTCTCTTGCCATAGAATCCGGGGTGAAAGACCACCACGTGGGCGCTCATCCAATCCGCAGCCGTTGCACAGGCCAGTAAACGTTCTTTACTTTTCATTATGGTTTCCTCGGTGCCACAAAAGTTGACGAAGTAGGATCCGTGAACCGTCAACCATACGTCATGGTTTTTGGCGTTGATTCCCAGTTTTTCTGCGTCATCCTTTTTCATCTGAGGTTTGGGTCCCCAACGAACCGCTTGATACTCAAAGGCGTCTAACCCCTCGTCATGAAGGTATCTGGGTACCTCAAAAACTGGACTTTTTGTTATTTTAAAACCTGAAGGAACTCCAGCAGGACCGAACCTTGGTCTATCTGCCATTTCATCACCATTTCATTAATTGGCGACACATACGTAAATAACTGCTTGGTTCAGAAATTGTTTATCTTGGTTTGCGGATGCGATACACGCGGGAGTTATATTCTCCATACGCTAGGGCTACGATTGCGGAGATCCATGCCGCAGCATTTTGACAAAGGGCGTATTTCCACACGAGATCTAGGTTGGTTAAAGGCTCCGTTATAGATGCTCCCAATCCTCCGATGGCGTTTCTAAAGCCTGGCGCCACAGCACGCAGTGCTCCATTTATGGTTGATGCCAACCATCCTATGGGAGACAGGGCTTGCGCGATCCCTTGCGCTATCTCAATCGTTTTCAACACGAACCCGTGGAAAGATGGATTTGCGGTGTAGAGTTCGATGGCTAAATCGTGGAGGAGATTCGGATAGACCAGAATATACAAGGCAAGAACGGACACTAGAAAAACTGTTAGAACAGTTGCGGTGCTGTTGACGGCGGCTCTCGCGAAAAAAAGTCGCCGCTGCACATACGAAACTCCACGGATTCGAAGAAAAGTGGCGCTTATTCGACGCGAAAAAGCTTTGATAGCTCGATCAACCCTTCCGAATTTTTTGCCTATCTTCCCGAAAAAGTTTCTAAACGACTTGAAGCGGATTTTCCGCGCCCTTCGGGGCTGTCTTCTATGTCTTTCTAACGGCTTCTTGGCTGGCGACATTCTACGGGGCACCACCGCTATGTATTTTGTGAGATACATCCAACTTGAAATAAGGACAAATATCACGCCGAGGGGCATGAGGTGAAACAGAGGGCTGATGGTTATGGTGAAAAAATTGAATGTAAAATTGTCCGTTAAGCCGGAGAACGTGAAAAAATAGATCATAAGATACTCGAAGAGGAAGGCTAGGGCAAAAAATAACATTATTGCGATAAATCCTTTTGAGCGTTTCCCTCGTTCCTCAGAAGCCACAGTAACTCACCTGACGGTAGTTTCAATTCACCACTCGACCATTTTCCTACGCATTTAACTTAGGATAACAATCTTCTTATTAATGTTGACTCGCTTTCTTTCGATCTCAGCCAAATGCTTAGCCACAGGTAACGAGTATTGCGAGTTCAAAATTCAGAGAGAAATATAGAACAAGAAAATGTTAAGGCGCATTTATCTTTTTCATCTGTCACCCAAGTCTTCGAGCGTATTTTCTGTAAAGATTGGAGTAGGCACGTCCTTGTGAAACAGGCAAGGGAAATTCGTGGCTACATTTTGGGCACTTTGCCATGCCGCATTGGACAAGCGATGGACATCCTGAACATGCGAAGGTTCTGCCGTAGCTTATGTCGAAGGTGAAGCCACACTTAGGACACTGAATTATTCGCTTTCCTTGAGACACGATAAATCATTTCGGTTTAATTTTCAGAAAGGGGATTCGCTCATGGTATTATTAAAGGATTATGGGAAAGGCAAATCTAGAACAACACCAGTAAAGATGCCGTAGCATGTTAGAACAAGAGTTAGAACTTCAACAATCCATAAGAAAATTGTAGTTAAAGGAGGCCTTCTCTTCTCTAAACTCAAGTCTTCCACCTCTCCTATGAATAGTCGTTATGAGTTTTTAAAATGTAAGAAATGTAGTAAAGTTATGGCAGAACCAAAAGAATTAATTAGAATTGAGAAGAAACCCTTTGAGAGGTTGTTGTGAATGAAGAAGAGAATGATGAGCCTTCTTTTGGAATTGTTGAAGGATTCCAAGAGAAGTGACAGGGAATTAGCAAAGGTTCTAGGAGTTTCTCAACCAACTGTAAGCAGAATGAGATGGAGACTTGTAAAGAGAGGAATCATAAAAGATTTCACCATAATACCAGACTTTGT
>Ga0209978_10000582_pt1 | contig 14134 bp, 15 predicted proteins | sample BentaG_FD_182805 | JGI IMG/M metagenome (GOLD analysis project Ga0209978, IMG submission 182805) | Deep subsurface microbial communities from South Atlantic Ocean to uncover new lineages of life (NeLLi) - Benguela_00093 metaG (SPAdes)... | ecosystem: Environmental > Aquatic > Marine > Oceanic >...
TTTGTCCCTCCTGTCACCACACCAATTTTTCCATCCAGGCGAAATTTATCCAGTACCATTTTCAATCCTTCTCATGGTGAGATATCAAGTTTCACCCTTTCATCCTATCTCCCAGAAGAACATGCTTTCTAATATCCGACCGACAATCTTTTCTTTCCTACACTAGCCCCAAGCTTTCAATATTACGGTCTGCAATCTGCTGTATCTTAGCCACTCGCTCTTCGCCTTTAAGTAAATGTCTCAAGAGCGTTTGGGTTATGGAATATCAGATTTCATTTCTAAGAATTGCCACATCTCGGTTAAATCTTTAAAAATTAAATAGAGAAGCCAAACACCCCGTAGATAACTTGCTATAATAGCCGAGTATACCGATGCTGACCTGGTGCCGAGAGAAATACTGGAATATTTAGCTACCAATGATTTTAGCCTGAATGATATTTAACAAAAATACCGATAACTCCTTGGGAGGACGATTTATTAATTTCTTATTCCAATACTTTATGTTGAGCCAGTGCACCAAGTGGGATAGGCTTGAGCGGTGGCCTGGGTCTCAAATAGGTAGATTGTGTAGAGCCTAGTTCCTGGTATCTGGATATGACTTCAAGCATCGCAGGTCCACACATCCGGCCCTGGCATCGCCCCATTCCTAAACGAGTCATGCGCTTGACTTCATTTATGTGAGTAGCACCACTAGCGATCGCCTCTTTGATTTCCTTTAGGGTGATTTCCATGCATCGGCATATAATCGTATCATCACGGGCTAGTTCATAGAAGCCAGCTCGCGGCATGGATATTTCATTCAAAATTCTTCTCAGCCGATTTAGCTTTTTTAGCCGTTTCCGAGAAGGTTGTAAATACTTGCTGGTATCACTGGCTGAAATGTACCCCAGTGAATGGACTACAGAAACTCCAGCTATGCGCCCCTCCTCGATAGCTACGAGACTCCCTGCCACCCCGGAACCGTCACCCACAGAGTAAACCCCTGGCACACTAGTCTCCATATTATCTTGTCGTAGTGGAATCCAGCCCCCCAGCAGCGGCTCATATATGTGCTCGCATTGGACTAGTCTAGTTAACTCAACGGAAGGCACAAAGCCATATCCCAAGCAGATGGTATCTACCTTCAAGATTTGCCGACGATTAGCCTTGGGTCTCCAATCTTTATCTGTTTCTGCAATCACCGCTTCTTCTACTTGGCCATCGCCTCGTGCTTCGATGATCATATGTCTCCGCATCAAAGGAACACCAGCTTTTCGAATGTCACGCCAGTATTGCCAACCATCGGACAAAATTTCCCACTGGTCCCAAAAGCCCCATAAGAGAGGCAGCCAACGATCAATATTGCTAGCTTCCAAGATGGCTTCAATCTTTCCACCGGCTCTCATAATTTGGCTTGCCAAGGTAAGCTGCAACGGGCCAGTACCCGCCAGAAGAATATTATCCCCGGGAATAACTCCCTGCATTTTGACCAGGTTTTGTGCACCTCCTGCTGTTAAGACGCCTGGTAAAGTCCACCCAGGAAACGGTACTGGCCTATCATATGCACCTGTACCCACGATTAGTCTTTTATATTTGATACCAAAAGAATTATTGCCTCGCTGGAAAGCGAGTTCATGTCCATCGAATAATCCCCAAACCACGGCTTCGCTAAAATATTCCACTTGGTCTTTGCACTCGTTGAATTTCTTTAGGAGCTTCCGGCCTCTTTCGAAATCTGGTCCCAGTAGTGCAGGGTTGGTAATATTTAGACCTTTATTAAATTGCCGATAAATCTGTCCCCCTACTCTTTTGTTATCATCTATAAGTATTGGTGTTACTCCAAATTTTGCAGCCTCTATTGCGGCTGCAAGGCCACCTGGTCCTGCACCAATAATCACCAATTCCACTTCTCTCAATTTTCATTCTCCCTCTTGCCTAGGCTTTCTTGGGTCTCCACATGACATCCAGGTGTAGCTAATGTCTGACATGCTCTAGTGTTAGGGACACCATCTACCACCATCATGCATTCGTAACACAGTCCAATACCGCAATAAACACTTCTTGGTTGATTTTTCTTGGGGGTCCTGCGAAATGTCCGCTTGCCCGCGCCTATGAGAGCAGAAGCAATGGTTTCTCCTTCAAAAGCGGTAATTTTTTCCCCATGAAATTTAATCCCTTGTTCGGTCTCAATATTAATTACTTTTGTCATTCCTGTAACTAATCCCTTTTTCACAATTCCACTAATAACACCCTTAACCTCAACATCGATTTTATCTGTAATTACCTCATCACTTTCTTCTATTTTAGTAATTGTTAGGCCCAAGTCAGCAATTAGAGTTTCCATGGAAATTTTAAAAGAGTTCAATCCTGGTCCTCTCTCTCTTATTTTCTTGTAGCACTCATCTTTTGTGTCACCTATGCAATAATTAGCAATAGATGCTGGGCCTGATTGACTCAAATCATATTTTTGCATGCCGGAAATGGATTCAATAGTATGGTTGGCTCCTGTTAAAAGGCTAATTAAATTAACTCTAAAGACATCTTGAAGACCAGACGCAGTGAGAGTCACACCGTTTTCTTTAGCTAGCTTATCTAATTCTGTTGTAAGTTCGGGAGAACTCGTCCATGAATAAAGGGCTTCCTCTGATGAAGTTATTACATTTATCCCATTTTCAATACAATTCTTGAAAATCGGATACATTCGTTGCAACTGGCTAAATATAGCTACACTTGCAACATCCGCCTCTGATGTTGATAATAGTTCATCAGCATCATCATTGATTATCACGTTTAGATGACGACCTAGCCCAGCTACCTCTCCGAGATCTTTCCCCACCAAATCGGGATTAATATCGATGGCTCCCACTATATCAATGCCATTATCTACCATATATTTGGTGACGAGCTTACCTATAGCTCCCACCCCATAAACAATTGCCTTAATCTTTTTCATTACAAGCCTTCCTTTTAAAATATTGAAGCATATTATGGAAATTTCGGTACCCTACGGCCTCAAATCGTCCACATACTTTTTAACTTTTGCTATCTCGGTGATTCTTTCCTCAGCCATCCGGTCAGCCGCCAGATAAGTGGGAATCTTCTCCCTGTCAGCAATCTCGAAAACCTGCACCATGTTGTCATAGATACGGGATACCTTTTCCTTGCCCCGTTCGTGACTTACGCCACCGATGCCCAACCTGTCAGTGTCATAGATAGTCCCACCGGCATTGGTGATGTAATCAGGCGCGTACACAAAGCCCTTTTCCTCCAACAGATCGCCATGGCGTTCTTCCTTGAGCTGATTGTTGGCACTGCCGCAGATAATCTTGCAACGCAGCCGGGTCAAGGTGTTGTCGTTGATGATAGCACCTAAGGCACAGGGGCAAAATATATCGCAGTCTACATCGTAAATGGCCTCGGGATCCACCCTTTGCACGCCGTACTTCTTAACCATGGCATCCACCTTATCTGGATCGATGTCGGCCACCACCATTTTTGCTCCCAGGTCATGAAGCTGGCCAACTACGTTGTGCCCTACAGCCCCCAAGCCCTGTATGGCTACCCTTTTGCCCTCCAAGCTGGTGGAGCCGTATACACGATTGCAACAGGCCTGCATTGAGCGAATGGTACCAAAAGCCGTCATAGGAGCAATGTCTCCAGCACCGCCCAGATAGGTTGGGAGGGTTACCACGTGTTCGGTCTCCATGCGGATGTATTCCATGTCCTTTAAGGTTGTGCCCACATCCTCACCTGTAATGTACTTGCCCCCTAGCCGGTTGATGAATTTCCCCAATGCCCTGAACACAGGCTCCCGGTCCTTACGCTTTGGATCACCAATAATGACGGCCTTGCCGCCACCGAGGTTGACACCCGCTGCTGCGTACTTATAGGTCATACCCCTGCTCAGTCGCAAAGCGTCCTCAATGGCGTCCATCTCGCTGTGATACTGCCACATGCGGCAACCGCCGGTGGCGGGTCCCAGCGTGGTGTCGTGAATGGCAATAACGGCCTTGAAATCAAGCGCCTTGTCCTGGCAGAGCAGTAGGTTCTCGTAATCATACTTTTCCATATACCGGAAAATAGACTCCATGGTGGCCTCCTTTCTCACAAGGTATTATCATTACTCGGTCTTATCCAAACCCTCTTCGGCATACATCCGCTTTACCTCAGCCCTGCCAGCGATAATCGCGTTCACAACAAGGGCATTGTTGGGCGGGCAGCCCTTCACATGCCGTTCAGTCTGGCTGTCTTTGGGCGTACACTTGCCCACGGTCACGATGCCCTCCCGCGGAGCACCTTCAGGTAGTGGAGCACCACCAGTCACTACCGTGACACCTGGTAGGTACATCAACTGGTCTGCATTGCGCATATCAATGAGCGCACTCATAACCGTATTGCGGCAGCCCGTGCAGGTGGCCTCCCCTTGTATCAGTTGGAAATCCTCTACACCCTCTACAGGATTATCCTCAATAGAGCGAAGAAAACGCCGCTTGACGCTTTCCAAGGGCTCTCCAACCACCTCTATCTGATCTGGATCTATCACGCCCAGTCCCCGTGCCGCTGCATTTACTGTCAGCAATGTCTCACTGGGCTCATAACCAATGAGCTGCGCGCAGGTGGAGTCCACAGCTACAAGGTCCTTCCCCGCTAGAATGAGGTTCATCTCCACGGGTTTGCCGAAGATCGGCCCGAGCCCTTCCTGACAGACAATGGCATCCACCACGGCCAGTTGGGGTTTCGCTGCAGACATAAGATCAATGACTGCCTCGAAAAGCCCCTCCTGGTGGTTGGCCTTCTTTCCATTGTCAGTTAAAAGCCCCTTGAGGTTTTTGATGGCACAGGTCATCTCTGTTTGATCGTGGGTCTTAAGCTTGGGCACACTGACAACCACATCGGCCTGTTGGACCAGCTCCCAAAGCGGCAGAGTCTCAAACACCTTGCCATTGGGTATGGGAACGTCCACGTAAGGCGTCTTCTTCAAATTGACCACCTCATAGCCCATCTCTCGAAGCTCTCTATAGCCCGAAGCTTGAATGAGCTTCTCTGTATCAACCCCCACAGCCGACGATTCGGCAATCACCGGACGGGCCCCCAGCTCCTTTACCATATTGGCAAGAGCGCGCGGCACCTCTGGAATGGTGATGCATCCCGCTTCCCTGTCCACCGGAGGGGCTACCCAACTCGGGTTGACCAGAACCAGATGCCCGGGCCTGATAATATCCTGGATACCCCCGATCAGGTCGAGCGCCTTGTGTACGGCATCTCGAATTTCCGGATATTCAGGTTTCGGATCTGTCTTAACAATAGACACCTTAGTTTCGCTCATTTTAAAACCTCTTTATAAAGACGATTCCAGGGAATTTTACACCTGAATTCATCGGTACATGCAAATATATGATACTGGCTCGCTGACTTTTACATCGAAAGTAGAGTTGGCCGGGATCACGATGGTATCTCCAATCTTAGCGGTTTTCCAATCAGAGTCCGGAGGACGGATCTCAAATCGGCCCACGGTCACGGTAATGTGCTCTTCTTTTTCGGTATCTATGGGGTAATCCCCTGGCAACATCACGCCAGCTGTGTATTGGGTGCCTTGCAGTTCAAATCCCAAACTTTTGATTCTACCCTCAAAATATTCATTGACGGTGATCATATCCCTTATCTCCTTCTTCTGCTACATCGTCTGATCTTTGAATGGTAGCCAATTGCACCTCACAAGCCTTCTGGTTCCAATTAACTCATCAGCTCATATTTTTCGATATTTTCGTCCGCGATAAGTTGGAGTTCAGCCAGCTGATCCACTCCCCGGTCCGCAGAGAACAGGTGCTTGAATCTTGTTTGGGCCTTTAGATAGTCTGTGACCGGAATTTGTTTCTTAATCTTGCGAGCACTGGTGATTTTGCCATTTTCCATCTCAAAGATAGGAACAAGACCGCAATCGATCCCTATGCGCCCGATCTCCAAGGTCCGTTCCGGAGGAAAACCCCATCCTGAAGGGCACGGGGTATCGATCTGGAGATAGTGCGGACCACGGGATTTCATGGCCTTCTTCACCTTTTTCTGTAAATCCTTGAGAAAGGCCACAGAGGCTGTGGCCACATAGGGAGCACCATGGGCAGCCACAATTGCAGGAAGGTTTTTCATCATTTGGGTTTTTCCCAGAGATTCCTTGCCCGCTGGATCCGTGGTCGTGGACGAATAGGTAGGACTTGCCCCACTGCGCTGGCCCCCGGTGTTCATATAAGCCCCATTGTCGGTGCAGATGTAGAGTACATCATCGCCCCGTTCCAGCATCCCTGATATGGCCCCAAAGCCGATGTCAAAGGTAGACCCATCCCCGGCTATCACCAAAACACGAATTGAGTCCTGCTTTTGGGCCTTTAATGCTGCTGCAACCCCCGAGGCAACAGAGGGACCGTTTTCAAAAAGATGGTGAATCCAAGGAACACCCCATGGGGAGTATCCATAAGGTGATGAAAAAGTCTCAAGGCAACCTGTGGGAGTGACCACGATGACGTTTTTGCCTGTGGCCTTTAAAATGTGCCGCACCGCCAGCGCTATGCCACACCCATGGCAGGCTCTGTGGCCTGAAGTGAATAGTGCTTCCTTTCTGGCAATCTGCGGAATACTCATTATCATTCTCCTATTGCAAAATAGCTGGGTTAAGGTCGACCCAGTGTGACTCTGGCAGAGGAAGACCTGAGTTGAGTACCTCCTCGGCCTTTTGAACGATCTGGCCAACCGTCTTTTTGTTGACCTCTCGCCCTCCCAGACCTGTGATAAAGTCCAGCACAAGGGGGGCATCTGGTCTTCCACACAGTTTGGCTTTCAGATCCATCCCTACAGCTCCTTCGCTTCCCATGGAAAAATTGGCCTCCATGACCCCAACTACTTTTGCACCTCTGATTGCATTCCAGATATCTTCAAAGGGAAAGGGTCGGTAGCAGCGGATCTTGACGAGGCCCACCTTTTTTCCCTCTGAACGAATCTCATCTACAGCGTCCTTGACCGTGCCTACCATGGACCCCATGGCCATCAAGATCACTTCTGCCCCCTCCGTTCGGTATGCCTCGATCAGTCCACCGTGATCACGACCGGTAACCATTGCCAGCTCAGAAAAGATCTCCTTGATCCTCCCTTTTGCATACTGCATGGCCTCATGTATTGCGTATTTGAACTCCATGAGCACATCGTCTTCGGCGTATGAGCCCCAGGTCTTGGGGTCGTTCACATCCAGAAAATTGACCGGCTGAAAGGGTGGCAGGAAACTGTCTACCTCCTCTTGCTCCATAAAGGAGACCCGTTCGTAGGAATGCGTCAGGATCCATCCGTCCATGCAGACCATCACCGGAAGGAGAATTCCCTGGTCCTCTGCAACCTTGAACGCAGCGATATGGGTATCATAGACCTCTTGACTGCTCTCCACGTAGAACTGGATGACCCCGGAATCCCGCAAACTGATGGTGTCCTGGTGATCCACCTGAATACTGATCGGCGCTGAAAGGGCACGGTTGACGCCGGTGATGACAAAGGGAAGTCGGAGTCCTGCACTAGCGTAAAGAACCTCGGTCATCAACAGCAATCCCTGTGACGAAGATGCCGTATAGGAACGACTTGCAGTTGCAGAGGCACCGCTTATGACACTGGCTGCGGAAAACTCAGACTCCACCCTTACGTACTCTGTTTCCAGTTCGCCGTCTGCTATCATCTTCGCGAGCCACTCCACAATGTGAGTCTGAGGACTGATTGGATATGCTGATATCACCTGGGGCCGGCAGGCCTTGACTGCCAAGGCCACAGCCTCTGAACCCTCAACGACTTTAATATGGTTCATATCATTTCTCCTCTGGAACCATCTCAATAGCCTCGGTGGGGCACTCGTATGCACATAGACCACAGCCCTTGCAATAGTCATAGTCTATGACATAAACCTCATCCACCACATAGACGGCGCTATCAGGACAGACCATCTCGCATTGGCCGCATGCCTTGCACAGGTCTTCATGAATCACCGGCCTCTGGTCTCTCCAACTGCCGGTCTTATAATCCAGAGAGGTTCCCCCCTTGACCACTGCCCCAAGCGTAATACTCATGATAACTCCCCCGTCCATCGCTTATAACTTTCTTGAACGATTCGGGCATTTTTTTCACCCAACTCACCTGAGAACTTACTCCTGACTGCCCTCAAAGTGGCATCCAGGCTTAATTCCTTGGTTAAGGCGGCAAAGGCCCCGAGAAGTGCGGTATTCATAATGGGCCGCCCCAGGATTTTTCGCGCCAGGTCATCGGCAGAAATGGAAAAAACACGAAAGGATCCTTTCAGACCCAGTTTCACGACATCCTTTTCTGTATTTACCAGGATCATCCCTCCATTTTTAAGGCCTTCCGTGACATCAAGTTCGTTCAGAATCGTAGGATCCTGCACGATCACGTAGTCCGGCTCACTTACCCGACTTCGAAGTCTGATCGGTTGGTCACTCAGACGACAAAAGGCAAGGATGGGTTTCCCTCTCCTCTCGCCGCCACCGCCAAGAAAGGGAAAGGCCTGACCATACTTTCCGTCCTCCAAAGCCGCAATAGCCATAAACTGAGCAAGCACGAGAGACCCCTGGCCTCCTCTTCCATGAATGCGAATTTCCTTCATAAAGGCGCCACTTCTTGTAAGAGAGATAGGTGGTTGCGTTTCATTATATGAAATATAATTCCAAGTATCTTACAAAAAAATAGGCGTTACCATTGCATCTCAGAGGAGATCTTGTGTGCCTTGTCCATCACCAATTGTTTTAATTCATTATCGATCCTTTCCATGGTCATGGTGAAGATGGAGCCCGTAATGCTCAGGGCTGCCACAATCTTTCCCCCCGCTCTAATGGGAGCGGCCACACAGCGGACGCCCTCATAGTATTCTTCGTTGTCAATCGCATATCCCTGTTTTCTGATCTTTTCTAATTCCTTAAACAGGTCATCAATGCTTGTTATGGTATTTTTACCGTAAGGCTTCAGTGATCTGCCCTGATAGATATTGAGAATCTCTTTTGGTGATAATTCAGAAAGAAGCACCTTGCCCCCTGCGGCTGCATGCGGATCAGTTCTAAAACCAATGTAGGTGGCCAGTGAAAGCCCCTGTTGACTCTCGATCTTATCGATGTAGATAACCTTTCCATTTCTCATAATGGCTAGATGAATAGCTTCCTTGGATTCACCATGACGTTCGCGGCATTCGTCATGAAGTTCGAACAAGTACTTATTAGCAATTTTTCGGACATCTATATTGTCCAATATTACTCTACTGAGGGATAAGAATTTAAAGCCGAGGGAATACTTTTTGGTTTCAGCGTTCTGAGCGACATACTCGTATGGGAGAAAGGTGCTCAAAATGTGGTGGATGGAGCTTTTGGGGAAGCCAATCATATTGCTCATTTCCAAAAGGCTTAGGCCCTGAGGGTTTTTGCTTAATAGGTCGAGAATTTGGAGGCTCTTGTCAAGAGTGGTTAGCTTCATTCTATTTTAGGTATTCTATTTCATATAATGAAACCGCATTTAAAATATAATAGAAGAAACGGTTTGTCAAGGAATTTTTTGGTATCGTTCAAAAGTGTTTACTTAATGGTATATTGGTTAGAGAACGTGTACATAATTACGTCTGTGCGGCCATGCCAATTTTCTCAAGGCGATATCTATAGGCTTGGGAGGACGTGGCCAAATATGTGGGGTTTAGATGAGCCAAGCTGAGACTTTCAGAGCTTCCAAGGTATAAACCCCACATATGTGACCACTCCAAGACCCGGTGGAATTTTTTTGAGATATCGCCTTTCAAAAACAGCCATGGCCTCCTTTAGAAGGTGAACGACTACTCACTATGGTTCATGCCAACATTTTTGAAGGATACTAATTTTTTAGTCAACCCCCTCTTTAGTTTAACCACATAATGTGGGTTGAAGACATTACCGGTAAAACAGTCGTTATGCGAGTGCATCGGTCACCATTTCGGTGATATCCATGATTTTTATCTTACCCCTTTCCTGCTTGGGTATGGCCCGAGCCCCTTTCCTCAGGTTATCCTTACAGGCAGGGCAACCAGACACGATAATTTCTGCACCCACTGCCAGGGCATCCCGAACCCTTTCAGATGCCATGTGCACTGCCATGTCAGGGTTGTAGGCCTGCATCCCTCCGCCACCGCCGCAGCAGCGGGCATCAAGCCTATTTCTGGCCATTTCCACAAATTCAAGCCCAGGGATCTTTTTGAGGATGTTTCTCGGCTCTTCAAAGATCTTACAGGCCCTTCCCAGGTCGCAGGGATCATGATAGGTAACTTTTTGTGGAATTTCCCTAACAAATTTTATGCTTCTCTCAGTGACTAATTTCTCGAAGTATTGTACCGAGTGATATACTTCCAGGCCCAGGTCCCCAATCTTGGGATAAATGTTTTTGAACGTCTTATAACACCCTGCACATGGTGTCACCAGGTCCCGTGCTCCTGTGGCTTTTATTTTTTGGATGAGTCTCTCAGCATGTGATTCAAATTCATCGGAGCCCATGAGGAACAGGGGGAACCCACAACAGCTTTCTTCTGTGGCCAGGGTAGTATAATTAACCTCTCCAGCATCCAGGGTCTTGATGAGACTGGGCACAATCTTCATATCCAGGTAACTGGGCAAACACCCCATAAAAAGCAGTGTTTCCGCCTTGTTAGGAAGCTCCCCTTTTTGGGCCTTTTCTCTGAGGGCCGGAGGATAGATCTCGATCCTGTCCTCCCTGGTGCTTGCATAGACATTCCCCGCCTTGATGATGCTGTCTCTCACCCCTAGCAATGGTGCTGGAGCGAAACCGTCCTCATAGAGCTTTTTGCGGAACTCTTCTACAATCTCATTTACCTCGATGTTGGAAGGGCAAGAATACGTGCAGGATTGACAGGTAGTACAGGCGTAAAAGGTGTCTGCCAGTTCTTGAGAGGGCTCAATATACCCCTCCATGATCTCCTTTAAGAGCAGCATCTTACCCCGGGCATTATAGGAGGGACGGAGCGTAGCTCCGAAAATGGGACAAACCGCCTGACAAAACCCACATCGCGAGCACTGCAAAATCTCCTTACGGTATTTCTTTTCAAACTCGTATTTTGCTTCCATCTAATATCGCCTTATGGATAGCTCCCCGGTGAATGCCGCCCATTATTCAACTGGGGCGAAGCCTGCTTCATCAAGGACCTTCTGATATTTCCAGTGCCATCTCGGAGGATCACCAATGAACAGGCTGTTGCCGTTCTATTAGGTAGTACTTTCCATCTTCTGTTCTACCCACAATGGCACCTTGGATCAGGGATTCAAGGGCCTTGGGTCTATAGTCTCTCAACCCAATCCTGAAATAGTTGGCTTTGGCAAAAGGGAGTTCAACAGCAGAACCAGGATCATAGGCCTCTTGCCTCTCAAGGTCTTTGGTGATGCGAATTGCCGTATTTCTTATGCGCCGGGCAACCCCGATCCGGGTCAGGATATAAACAACTACGAGAAAAATGAGGCCCAAAATAATCTGGACAAATTCAGGCATTCTCTTTCCTTATCTTAGCATTCCAACTACGTACGGTGCATCGGGAATGGCCACCACATGAGCGTTTGTTTTCAACAGCTGGCTCACGGGTTCCTCAACATTCTCGATCTTGATAGCTCCCGTCTTTTCCAGACCATCATAAGAAAGCCCAGGCAAGTGAATGCAGATGTGGCCAGCACTGTCCAGGGCCGACAAATGTTCTGAGCACACCATTGATCGATGACAAGATCTTTGGTGTCATAGTATCCTTCAAGAAATTCCCGTGGGCTGGACACCGATCGCATGATCCCGTAAAGCTAAAGATTTTTCGGGATCTCCAGCACTCACAGGGATCGACGACCGTCTCCCCTTTTCTTACTATATCCATAGCTGAAGTGCTTTAATCCTGTTTCGTCCCTTCCCCCTATGGGTAGTGCATAAGAGTTTCAAATTTCTAGGTTTTCCGGTTTCCAGAAAATACTCTTCGAGCCTTATGGGGATCTTCTTCGCAAATCCCGTTCCTACAAAACATACGATGGCTACTGTTTCGCCGTCTATGATAACGCAAACTGCTTCTTCTGCTGAGGCAATTTTCCCCTTCTTTGCCCGCTCAGGCGTTAATGAAGACAACATTTGGTAGATCCTTTCCTGGACAATTTTTCCTTTTCCCAAGGGATGTTGCCTACTTAAAAATCCTCATTTGTTTCCTCAAAAGCAGGTAATGGAAAGGCATGCCGAGTGATGACGGTGCTATCCTAATTGCACAACAACGTCCTCTGAGCGCGGTCACAGATAATTAACTCAACAATGATCACTCAATCATTGGGGATTTGATTCGTATATCCCGCTGAGGTGAAATAAAAGCCAGCTCCTTTCGGCCCGAATACCTTATTGTTTTAGCAGCTTGGGAGGACTCACCATGGCCTCCCCATCCAAAACAGTAGCGCCTTCGTGATTGATGCAAATGGTCTTTAACCTAACCCTGTTTTGCTCTGGGATAATCTTAGTCACTTCAGCACGGGCAATGATAGTGTCGCCTATGCGAACTGGGGCCAAGAAATTTAGTTCCTGCTTGACGTATATGGTTCCCGGTCCAGGAAGCTTATTCCCCACGACTGCTGAGATAAAACCTGCTAGCAGCATGCCTTGGGCGATTCTGGTCTTGAAAAAGGTCTTTTTGGCATATTCTTCATCAGTGTGTGCCGGGTTAAGATCTCCGGTTACCCCTGCATAGAGATAGATATCTGATTCAGAGATGGTTTTGGCAATTTCGGCTGTATCACCTGCCTTTAGTTCCTCAACGGTTTTTCCAATCATGCTATCCCCCTTTTTGTGAGCTTGTTAAATGATAAGGCTGTCTCCGAGCATGCCTTATCTCCGCTCTTCAAACTGCGTTTCCCATGAATTGAGAAAACTTGCCTCACCATGCATGCCACAGATCGTGAACCTTTTATCTATATGTAACAAATAAACAGGGGTCTTGCAATATAGGGTGTAACCGCGAAAGTAATCAAAGACTTTCCTCATTTTGGCATTACCTTAGAGAAATTGCCAAACATCCAGGAGTTCATTGTGCTCGGGTAAGTGGCGCCCTCAATCAGGGCTGATAGGGGAAAAAGGAGGTGTGATTACGAGCTCAATGAGAAGTTGACTGGCGTATTTGGGTAATGGTAGTTTATTCCGTACATTAAATAGAACGAGGTAACATATTCATCTCGTTGGGGGCACGAAGAGTAATTCTCGACAATCATGACATCAAAGAACTTGAAGAGAATCCTAAAGAGGTAAATATTCACTGCTAGGTTTTCATACCGTTGCCCCATGAAGGAAAAAGAGAGAGGAGAAAAACCTGTGATCCCTAAGATTCAAAGGATTCTTTACACTACCGATCTTTCGGAAAATTCTGCGTATGCATTTCGCTATGCTATAGACAGTGCAAAAAAACACGATGCAAACATCATTATTTTACACGTTATAGAACGAATGCGGCCATTTACAGGCTTTTTGGCTGATAGCTACCTAGATGAAGAGCACAGTAAGAAGTTTTCTGATGAAAAGATAACCTATACGATGGATCGTATCAGAAAAGGATTAGAGTTATTCTGTGATCGGGAACTTAAGGATGATCCTGAATGCGTGGACAGGGTCGAATCTATAGAGGTTTGCGAGGGTTACCCGGCAGAAGAGATACTCAAGAAGGCTGATCAGTTAAACTGCGATGTGATCATCATGGGAACCCATGGAAAGGGTGTCATCAGTCACACCTTTTTCAGAAGCGTGGTTGAAAGGGTCCTGCATCGAGTTAGAAAGCCTGTCTTTATAATCCCCTTGCCGAAAGGAGAAACTGACATCACATTCCACGATATATAGAGCTTTTCTTCCACACATCTCATTTCTTTATTTGATTATCTTACCTTTTACAGTTAGGGGTAGGTCATTTACGAACCCTAATCTCCTTGTTCTGTGATCCTCCGATTACAGTGATCGTTCCCCTAGGGGTAGGTCTGAACTTCATAGCACTCGAGGCTTTTCCCATCAATCTTTGAGGCCGATTGGGAGAAACTCTGGCTGGAAGTGTTTGGCCAATACATATAGGCATGAGGGCCATTCTGGCACCAAGGCAAACGAG
>Ga0209978_10000583_pt1 | contig 14134 bp, 12 predicted proteins | sample BentaG_FD_182805 | JGI IMG/M metagenome (GOLD analysis project Ga0209978, IMG submission 182805) | Deep subsurface microbial communities from South Atlantic Ocean to uncover new lineages of life (NeLLi) - Benguela_00093 metaG (SPAdes)... | ecosystem: Environmental > Aquatic > Marine > Oceanic >...
CACCGATATTGATTAGCATCTGCTTGAACAGCTCGCGGTCTTCGGCATTTCTTATCGTCTGTATCGGTGTCCCCAGGCTCCTGACATTGTATTTATCCAGTACACCGGCATCAGCCAGGTCTACCGCTAGGTTGAGTCCAGTCTGGCCGCCGAGGGTAGGCAAAAGCCCATCGGGGCGCTCACGCTCAATAATGCGGGCGACCATCTCCACCGTCAGCGGTTCAATATAAACGATATCGGCGATACCTTCATCGGTCATAATGGTGGCCGGGTTGGAGTTGACCAGCACCGAGATGACCCCCTCCTCCCGCATCGCCTTGCATGCCTGCGTGCCGGCGTAGTCAAACTCGGCCGCCTGCCCGATGATGATGGGCCCCGAACCAATAATTAAGACTTTAGATGGTTTGTTGGTCAAGATTTATGCTCCTTCTCTCGTTTACAGTATCAGCTATCTCTCGCATTACTCCGCTCAAATCATGTTTTATTCGACTTCCTGCAAGTCGTACTATCTTCCAGCCCATTTTTTTAAGGTTAGCGTCTCTTGTTTTGTCTTTCAGATTACCTTCGGGGTGCCAATACTCTCCATCAGTTTCAATGTCTATTTTTTCTTTAGGGAAGGCAAAATCCAAGGAATATTCACCAACTCGGTGTTGATACTCGAAATCTTCCTCTTCCATGTAACCGTAATGCACTAAGGCATTCCCCAAAGCCTCTTCAATATCTGTAGGTCCAGAGACCCGTTTCCAAAAAAACGTGATGTGTTTCTTTGTTGATACAGCCTCCCGGTGAAATAGCGCAAAAGCATATTGCTTTGCAAGCTCTTGGTTTCCCTTACTATCTTTCTCAATGAAATCTTGCACTTCTTTCTTTTTTATAAAGCACTCCACTCTTCCGTCTGGTGTTTCTACAGCGTATATTCTGTTTATTCCCCAAGGAATTTCTTCCCATTTCATCTTTTCCTCACCCTCTTTTTCTCTACTATATATACTGATAAAAAGAGGTTTTTTGTGACATTCTCTTCGTCTTCTCTACCTCACCCCCTTTATCCCCCTCTCCTTCAAAGGAGAGGGGGAGGTGGTTATTAAAAGAAGGGTTTCACCCTTCTTAAACATCCCTTATTCCCCGCCCTTTTAGTCGGGTGTATAAGAGGGGCGAAGCCCCTCTTAATACTAACTCCCCTTCCCCTTGATAAGGGGAAGGGGACACAGGGGATGGGGTTTCAACTAATTGAGAATGGTAGAGCCTATTTACACATCCCTGCATAAATATCAGAAATTCCATCAAGTTATTTATCATTCCTCACCATCTGTATAAATCTCTCAAAGAGGTAGGTGTTGTCCAGGGGGCCGGGGGAGGCTTCGGAGTGATACTGGATAGCGAAGAGCGGTAGCTCTTTGTGGCGTAAGCCCTCCACCGTGCCATCATTTAGATTGATATGGGTAACCTCCAGCCTGTCCTTTAGGGTATCTGGGTCAACGGCGTAGCCATGGTTCTGAGCCGTGATATGGATTCGCCCATCACTCAGGTCACGGACAGGGTGATTGCCGCCGCGATGCCCAAACTTCAGCTTGAAAGTCTTACCTCCGAAGGCATGGGCAATAAGCTGGTTACCCATGCAGATACCCATAATCGGCTTCTTACCGATAAGTTGTTTAACTGTATCCACTATGTAGTCCAGTACTTCAGGATTGCCTGGGCCGGGTGAGAGAATAATGCCGTCAGGCTTTAAGTTAAGAATTTCTTTGGCTGTCATAGTGCAGGGGACTATCGTCATCGTGCAGCCCAAACGGCACATGATGCGGAATATGCTGTATTTGAAGCCACAATCCAGCACGACTACTTTACATAAAGGCTCAGTAACCCCTTCTGGTAGTATTGCTTCCCACTGGTAGGGGGCATCTGTGGTTACCTGTCGGGCAAAATCGGTTTTACCGTAACTGGGCAGCTTCCGCAACTGCTCCAGAGCCTGTTGCGGGGTTTTAGTTGAAGTAATAATGCCCGTCATTACCCCTGCCGAGCGAAGCTTGCGGGTAATCGCCCGTGTATCCACACCACTTATGCCGGGGATGTTGCTATTAGCCAGAAACTCATGAATGGTGCCGGTGCTGAGATAGTGATTGGGTTGCAGGCACTCCTCCCTGACCACAAAGCCGCTTACCTGAATTTTCTTTGATTCGTAATCCTGCTCATTGATACCATAGTTGCCAATAAGGGGATAGGTGGGGACGACAATCTGCCCGGCATAGGAGGGGTCGGTCAGCATTTCTTGATAGCCAGTCATGCTGGTATTGAATACCACCTCACCGTAGGCATCTACCTCGGCACCGAAGGTATAACCTTCATACACCGAGTCATCTTCTAACACTAAAATTGCTCTCTTAGGCATAATTTCTATTAACCCTATCCCCTTCCCTTCGTCATTTCTCTAGTGATGCGTTCTGGCATAGTAGCTTGGCTGGAAACCGTGAGCCTCGGCTTCATTCGCTGAATCGAAAATAATCAGATTCTCTGGCTTAATTTTTCTAGCCCAATGGCTGGCAGCACTGTGATATTTCTTCTCGGACAATCTCCCTTCATGCCAGTCTGAGCTGGCAACATATTGGGGCTCGAAACCGTGTTCGCAGTAGATACACCTCAGTGTCAGAGGTTTACGGTTTACTATTTTGAATTCGGGCTTAATATACTTTGTTTCGGTTTCCTGTGTTGACACACATCTTGGATTAGGGCACCGGACTCCAAAACTCCGCCGGTACAGGGGATAATCTATTTGGGGGAAGAAATCTTCCTTTAGAATAGGAACTTCCTTAGTTCCCAATAAGAGGGTGATAAGCGCCATTCTGATCGGTACTCCCACTGCTGCTTGTTTAAAGTACATACTCCTAGGGTCAGCATCCAGTTCGTAGGCTAGCTCATCAACCCGGGGCAGTGGGTGCATAACCAGTGTTTTCTTAAATGCTTTGCCTTTGAGCAGTCTCTTATCAACCACCGGGTACCTTTTGTTTAGTTCTCGTCCTTCTTCTGCAGTGGCAAATCTCTCCTTCTGGGGTCGGGTAACATAAATGGCGTCAACCCCACTCTTCAGCTCGGCTTGAATGCTGACGCTGGGCATCATTGCCAGTTGGTGTGGGCTACCCGGTGTCAGGTATATAGCATCCAGGGGGAAAAGTCCTCTCTTGTCTGCTTGGTCAAGCGCCTCGTATTTTTCCAGCTCACCTCCATATTCCGTGGTTAGTTTTTTGATAATATGCTCCGGTACTTCCAGACCCGGGGTAGGACAAAAGAGAATATTCGCCCCGAACTTAGCCAGAGCGAAGATGAGGGAATGTATGGTTCGTCCATATTTTAAGTCACCCCATAGAGCAATCTTTAGCCCCTTGATGGTTTGCCTTTCCTTCTGGATGGTGTAAAGGTCGCACAAGGTCTGGGTTGGATGCTGATGGCCTCCGTCACCGGCATTTATTACTGGAATACCGGCGTAGTCGGCAACTACCTTGGCCGCTCCTTCCCACGGGTGTCTGATGACAATTATATCGGCGTAACTCCCGACCACCCTCGCCACAACAGCAATGCTCTCACCTTTAGCCAGCGAGGTTGCCTCTATGTCAACGGCACTTATAACATTGCCCCCAAGTCGGTGCATTGCCGTCTCAAATGACAGCCGTGTCCTGGTGCTAGGCTCAAAAAACAGGCTGGCCATTATCTTGCCGTGGCAGACACCAAGCTGCTCGTCCATGGAATCTGCCATCTTATCAGCCAAGGAAAACACCGCCTCTATTTCCCCATTGGATAAATCATCTATAGTCACCAGATTTCTATTGGCTAGAGCCATAATAACCCCTTTTGAAGTAGCCTACTTTCCTTAATTCACCCTTGGGTGGCTTGGCCTTAGCTATGCTTACGATGGCTACCTCATCTATACCATCGGTTTCCAATAGTTTAACCTGTATCTCTTCATGCTTGGAGCTTGGTATATTCTTACCGACATAGTCAGGCCGTATCGGCATCTCACGGTGACCGCGGTCAATCAGTACCGCTAATTGAATTGACTGAGGTCTTCCCAGGTCAATAAGGGCATCCATAGCAGCACGAACGCTGCGTCCGGTATAAAGGACATCGTCAACCAATACTATGATTTTGCCATCAATATCAACTGGAATGTCAGTGTGGCGGACAATAGGTTGCCAGTTTGATGAGGAAAGATCATCGCGGTGGAGACTGATATCTAAAGCACCAACCGGTATTTTTAACTCATTAAGGCTCTCAATGTTGGTGGCTAGCCGCTTAGCTAGGGGGACGCCACGAGTATGCACTCCCACCAGTATCAGGTGCTCAATAGCTTTGTTTTGCTCTATAATCTGATGAGCAATACGAGCCAAAACTCGCCTGACATCGTCCGTAGTCAGTATGATTTTCTTAGGCATGAAAAAACCTCCTGCCTTTGCTGACAAGAGGTCTTGCCGCCCAACTTATCTCTTGGCTTCCCCTTGCCAGCCTCTCTGGACTAGCTTAAAGGTTCATTTATTAACTCTCTAAACTATCATTATACCACATTCATCTAATTATTGCAAGATTTTGTACTTGTTCAGTACATTAATGACACATTACCTACTCGCTTTGATTCTTTTTCTACTGTTCCATCCCTATCATTCTTCCTATCTTATGATAGCTCTCTTTGATATAGGGCTCGTGTGGCGTCATGGTAAAGCGCCTATACACATTATAGCCATATTTATCTTCTAGTGCTCTCATTGCCAGTACTAGGTCCTCTACTTTCTCCCTTGGCACCGTGAAGATTATTTCGTCGCTTTGGGCCATCGCATACCCTGTGTCACCAGGACACGGTACGGTAAGCTGGCATTCCCCAGTCTGCATTGTTGGTACAACGGCATGAACACAAGCGCCCTTGGTAGGGATTGTGCCCTTAAGTTCATGTCCTTCTTCCCAGCTTCTAGCCATAAGTAGACATTGTAATTGGATTATGTCGCAATATATAACAACCACATCAGGTTCAAAACTGGCGGTTACTAATGGGACTGACGCCATACCTATATACCTACCGGCTTCCAAACGAGGAAACTCATGTGCCCAAATACTACCGGCTTCCAAAGTCTTATTCGTCTCCGGGAAACGACTATAGCCATCCAGAAAATACTGTGGGGGTTCGGCCAGTCCAAAGCCCAAAACCGATTCAGAGCACCACATATCCTCTTTCAGCATTACCACCGTCGTTCCTTCCCTACGTGACATGGCAAAACCTTGGCAAGCGAATAAGTGATACCCCAGGTCCTTTTTGGGCCTCACCGCGCCCTCGGGGATATCTGCCTCTTTTTCCAGCATTTTTATCGCTAGAGGGAAGGTTCCCAGTCGCAATCGCTTCTGAAGTTCCTCGCCATATTCATGGAGGGCAGCTAATGTCACCATCTTACAAGCTCCTTTGGTAATCTTTCGGTGAGTTTAGCAAAATTGTCTCTGTTTTTCAAACAGAAGAGAGGTTAGGGCAACTTCTAGCTTCATAACTCTATAATGGGTAACAAATGTCCATATGAGCCAGAAAAGTTAATACAAAATACTGATGAACTGCGACCTGTGCTATAATGACCGATACATAGAATCTCGGATTTGGAGGTGAAGGAGATGGCAACCGGGATGTCTGAAGAGGAAATTTACCACCAAGCGAGGAAGAGAGTTGAAGAAAAGAAGGGCTTTTATATTCACTTTGCCGTCTACATTATTGTAAATATTATACTGGTGATTATATGGGCGGCTACCGGAGCCGGCTATCCATGGTTTCTCTTTCCTTTAGGCGGTTGGGGAATTGGTATCTTGTTTCACTTCTTGGGGGTTTTCGTCTTCTCACGGCAAACCGACTGGGAGAGAAGAGCAATAGAAAAGGAAGCAGAGAGACTGAGGAAAGGCGGAAGCTGACACGCCTGCTCATCTCCAGACCCTTTATGGCAGCATACAGTCATACTGTTTTGAGGCCATTTCAGCTCTCGGGACTTGCAAGCACTAGTTTCTGGATTCAAAATGATGGTCACTAATAAACTCTTGTGGAAGGCAAGAGTAAGCTAGTATTATAGCCGGTGACATTTTTAGCCAACTAGAGCACAGTCTCTCATCAGAATGTTTGTTCGGTAACCGTCGTATTTACCCTGGACTGTTACTATTTGTCCGGTGGTTAACCGCTTCAGGTCGAGTTCATGTGCCTTGTCAAACGTGCACCGAACGTTCCACTCTTCGTGTTTTTCAGCACTAGTTAGCATGATATAGTAAATGTCAAAGGTATCTTTGATTACTATCTTATGTGCTGTCCCCGTCACCTTTAGAATCTTCCCTTTGTATTTTGCGTCCGCTTCTACTGCATTTGCTTTATAAGCTGAATACAATTCTTCAGCGGTCATCCCTACCTCAGCTTCAGGTTCTGGCATTGGCTTAGGTTCAGCCTCTGGTGTTACCTCGGCTTCAGGTTCTGGCATTGGCTTGGGTTCAGCCTCTGGCGTCACTTCGGCTTCAGGTTCTAGCATTGGCTTGGGTTCAACCTCTGGTGTCACTTCGGCTTCAGACTCCGATACTGGCTTAGGTTCAGCCTCTGGTGTCACCTCAGCTTCAGGCTTTAGCATTGGCTTGGGTTCAGCCTCTAGTGTCACCTCGGCTTCAGACTCCGGCGCATGTGTCGGTGATAGAAAGCTTGTCTCAGTTTCCTCCCTTACAACCTGTTCCCACTTATGCCGTCTTTCTTCTTTCAGCTCCTGGTAAGACTTCGGTATTTCTTTATAGAACTTCGATATCAGGGGGTAGCCACACCATTGGCAAGCCCAATCCTTGGTTCTTGCAGTCGGCTGACCACAGTTAGGGCATTTTGGCATTTCTCACCTCCTTCTCTAAGTATACCCCAGAACAATGGCATGTCAATATGACTGGAGGGAAGTGAAGAGTAAAATAGTTGAAGAACAAGCACTTGACTGATGTGGTAAAATGGGGAAGTATGACAGAGAATTCTTCTGAGCAAATAGATGACCTATTCGTGCAGATTAGACTCCGCCTGCTGCGAGTGAAGCAAAGTGACCCGGCAACTGCTGATGAGCTAAAGGGGTTACTCACTCAGCTCGAAGATATGGTCGAATCGCTGGTCGTCGACTCCCTCAAACTGAGGAGCCTGGAAAGTCGGCCAGAGAGGGGAACGGGAAAGAGCCATCGGAAACGACCAGGTAGGAAATAGAGACCAAGTCCGCTGTTCTGCCTACAGCCCTAGTTCCATGGGAGATATAATGGCCAAACCCATTCAGGTAGTGCCTGCCATCCTCACCGAAGACCCCAGAGTTCTGGAGACCATGGTACGCCAGGCAGAGAGCTTTACTACCTATGTGCAGTTTGATATTATGGATGGCCGGTTCGTGCCCTCACGGAGCATAACCAATGAGCATCTGGCTGCTCTCCCTATGAAGCTTAGCTGGGAGGCTCACCTCATGGTAGAGAACCCGGAAGATTATCTTGAGGGCTTCCGACAGGCAGGAGCACAGAAGGTGGTCTTTCACTATGAGGCAACTTCTTCACCAGAGGAGGTCATTTCCTTGGCTAGGAACCTTAGCCTTGGAGTGGGGTTGGCTGTGAATCCAGAAACCCCCGTCTCTATAATCCGACCCATAGCCAGCAGGGTGGACAGTATACTTTTCTTGACGGTGTACCCCGGATTCTATGGCAGCCAGTTCATACCTGAAGTCCTGGACAAGGTGGTAGAACTGCGTAGCACTGGACCCAGTGTGGAGATAAGTGTAGATGGCGGCATAGGGGAAAGCAATATCACCGAGGTTGCCCGGGTTGGGGTTGATACGATTTACGTGGGGAGCGCTATATTCTTACAGTCACAGCCCGCTGAGAGTTTTCGTCGTCTTGTAGCTCTAGCTGAGGAAGGTTCGCAGCACCGGGGTGGCTAGGCTAGTAGCTTTCGCTATGCCAGTTCGTTGCCTGGCCTCAAGATGGTGGTGGTATTCCTCGACTGAAGTGAATGCTGGTTACACGCCGTCCTAACGACTTTAACGCTTGAAGATCTCCTAGAGCCTGGGCATCAGCTACTATACCGAAAGTGTAAGGCTTGCCTGGGATAGGCAGTTCCTTCTCATGTTCCACGGTGATCTGGAGAAATAGCCCGGTATTTGGCCCACCCTTGTGCAACTGCCCGGTGGAGTGCAGGAAACGTGGCCCGTAACCTAGCGTGGTGGCGATGTGGTGTCGCTCCACTACTTTCCGTCGGAAGTCCGCCAGCACCTTGTCCACTTCAGGCGTCGGGCGAACATAAGCCATGACGGCCAGGTACTTATCCTTTCCCGCCTCAGCCATCAAGTCAGCCATAGAGTCTGCAGCCTCCACCTGAGGGAGGTGACCGGTGGCTATATATTCTTGCAACACACGCTCGGTTGCCTCCTTGGCTTCTTGAACGTTGGGCTGGTCAAAAGGATTGATGCACAGTATTGCTCCGGCCACCGCCGTGGCGAATTCCCAGCGAAAGAATTCGGCTCCTAGGTCGTACTTATCCTGCATTTCCAGAGTCAGCACTGGCTGTCCGGAAGACTGGATGTGCTCGATTGCCATATTGGTGGTGGAGTTATCGTCATCCTCCAGACGCAAATAGATAAACAGACGGTCATCGCCGTAGTGGGCTGGCTCCACCAGCGGCTCACCGACTATCGGTATGATACCCTTGCCCTCCTTACCAGTGCTCTCAGCAATGAGCTGCTCCACCCAAAGCCCGAAACTGCTGATGGCTGGCGACGTGATGAGGGTAAGCTTGTCCCGCCCCTGCAGAGCCAGATTACCGATAAATGCCCCTAGCCAGGCACCGTGGTTTTTGTGGATAGGTACAGAGGAGGCACATCCCTCTCGCATGCCATCTGCCCGGTCAAGCAGCGCTGTAATGTCAACCCCGATGAGGGCGGCTGGGACTAAGCCAAAGTAAGACAGAACAGAGTAGCGCCCACCGATGTCAGGGGGGTTCAAGAATATACGGCGGAATCCTTCTTCTATGGCCAGTCTAGCCAGCGGCGTCCCTGGGTCAGTGATGGCAACGAAGTTCTGCCCGGCTTTCTCCTTACCTATAGCCAGCTCCACCAGACTTCTGAAGTACTGGAAAAGAGCGAGAGGCTCGATAGTAGTGCCCGACTTTGAGGAGACCAGGAACAGTGTATGTGTCGGGTCAATGACCTCGGTCACTGCCTGCACCCAGGCGGGCACTGTGGAGTCCAGCACAATTAGTTCGGGATAACCCGTAGCACTGCCAAAGGTCTGTCGCAGTACCTCAGCCCCCAGGCTGCTGCCTCCCATACCGAGCAGAACCACGTGGCGAAAACCAGCATCTCGCACATCCTGAGCAAAAGATTCCAAGGCAGGCACTTGCTCACACATCAAGTCAGTAATTGTAAGCCAGCCCAGACGATTGGTAATTTCGAAAGGCTCTGGTTTCCAGACAGTATGGTCTTTCCGCCATATCCGCCCTATTACATCGCGCCGACTGAGGTCGGCTAGGCTGGCTTCCACGTCAGCGAGATAGGTACCAATGCTGATATTCATCATTTTGGGCTTTCTTGGCTATGCTCTCTATATCCTTGAAGAGCTTGTTGCTCAATGGCCAAGACCTTCTCCACACGCAGTTTCATGCCCTCCCTCCTTGTAGAAGTCCTAGGGCTTCGTCCACCACACGCTGGGCAGTTAAGCCTAGTTTGTCATAAATTACCTTGCCCGGAGCCGAGACGCCAAAGCGTGATAGGCCGATGGCAATCCCGTCCAGACCTACATATCGTTCCCAGCCCAGCGGCATGGCTGCCTCAATAGAGATGCGCGCCCGTATGTTAGGGGGTAAGACCATGTTATGGTACTCTGCTGGCTGGGCATCAAACAGCTCCCAGGAAGGTAGTGAGACAACACGCGCCGCCACGCCCTTATCCTGTAGCAGCTTCCCAACCTCCAGAGCAATGTGGACTTCAGAACCAGTGCCGATAATGATGACAGCTGGCGGTGTTGCTGCTTCCCACAGGATGTACCCGCCATGCTGCACGCCGCTGGCCGGAGCCAGTGTCGTCCGGTTGAGCACTGGCAGGTTCTGGCGGCTGAGTATCAGGGCGGTTGGGCCGTGGCGACGTTCCAGCGCTACCTTCCATGCCTCTACTGTCTCAGTGGCATCGGCGGGACGAATCGTTACCAGATTGGGTACTGCTCGCAGACCGACCAGTTGCTCAATGGGCTGATGTGTTGGTCCATCCTCTCCCAGTCCAACGGAGTCATGGGTAAAGATATATATTACCCGTAGTCCCATAAGTGCCGCCAGGCGTACCGGTGGGCGCATGTAATCGTAGAAGATGAGGAATGTTGCTGTGTAGGGGATAATGCCTCCGTGAAGGGCCATACCGCTGGCTATGGCACCCATGGCGTGCTCGCGGACGCCGAAGTGCATGTTATGACCGCCATAGTCATCAGCCCCGTAGTCGCCCTTGTCCTTGAGGATGGTCTTAGTGGATGGAGCCAAATCACCGGCGCCGCCCATCAAGGAGTGGACTTTTGGGGCAATAGCGTTCATCACCCGCCCCGAAGCGACACGGGTGGCAATAGGCTTATCTTCGGCTTTGAATAGGTCGGCTAGACCATCGTCCCACCCCTCCGGCAGGTCTTCTTCTAGCTGCCGGGCCTCATGAGGATAGGTCTGGCGGTACGCTTTCATCTTAGCTTCCCACTCCTGCTGCTGGCGCCTGCCTCGTTCCTGTGCCTGGCGGAGGTGGGCTAAGACCTCTGGAGGAATGGTGAAAGGTTTTTCGTAGAGCCACCCCAGGTTCTCTTTGGCTAGGCGGACCTCCTCCTCACCCAGTGGCTCACCGTGGGCGGAACCGGTGCCTGCCTTATTGGGACTGCCGTAGCCGATAATGGTTTTACAGATTATCAGGCTGGGGCGACTGCTCTCTTGTTGAGCCATGCGGATGGCCGAATCGACACTGGCTATGTCCATGCCGTCAATGGGGCCGATGACATGCCAGCCGTAGGCCTGGAAACGCTGGGCCACATTCTCGGTGAAGGTGATGTCGGTGTTCCCCTCAATAGAGATGTCATTGTCGTCGTACAGGTAAATAAGCTTGCCCAGGCGCAGTGTCCCGGCCAGTGAAGCCGTCTCTGAAGAGACGCCCTCCATAAGGTCACCGTCAGAGACTATGGCATAGGTGTAATGGTTGATTATCTCATATCTGGGCCGATTGTAGTGTTGTGCTAGCCACCTTTCGGCTATAGCCATGCCTACTCCATTGGCGAACCCCTGACCCAGTGGACCAGTAGTCACTTCTACACCGGGGGCGAGCTCATACTCCGGGTGGCCTGGCGTCTTACTTCCCCACTGCCGAAACTGCTTAATTTCATCCAGTGACAAGTCATACCCTGTAAGATGAAGGAGGGCGTAGAGCATAGCCGAGGCATGGCCAGCCGACAGGATGAACCGGTCCCGGTCCGGCCATTTGGGGTCATTGGGGTTGTGTTTGAGAAACCGGTCCCATAAGACATAGGCCATCGGCGCTGCCCCCATAGGTGCTCCCGGATGGCCTGAGTTTGCCTTCTGCACTGCGTCCACTGCCAGAAAGCGGATAGTGTTGATACAAAGTTCGTTAATTGCTGCTGTAGTCATGCTACACTCCACGGTTTTGACTTGGATGAATAGGTTATCGCTGCCAGTAACATTTTAAATGTTGTTTATGCAGCCTGTCTAATTTTGTCACGCGCCAGGGCGGCTGCCCCAATGACTCCAGCCTTGTCACCCAGCGCTGCTATCACGATGCGTAAGCCTTCTACCGCCGTCGGCAGGGCATTCTCCCGGACGGCACACTCCACTATAGTAGCATACTCTGGCAGGCCCAGGATAACACCACCACCGAGGACGAGAAGAGAGGGGTTAAAGGCGTTGATGATGCTTACCAGACCAGCAGCCAGATACTGTGCTGTCTCTTCCACGAGACGACGGGCCAGGGAGTCTCCCTCGGTGTAGGCTTGGGTTACTGTGGCGGCGGAAATTTGGTGAATACTCCCTGCCAGAGTAACCAACCGCTGTCCGGCTTTGGGGTCAACACGTGCTGCTTCCTGCGCTCGTTCCGCAATGGCCCAGCCGCCAGCGTAGGCCTCTAGGCAACCCCGATTAGGGCAGCGGCAATGTCGCCCGCCAGCCACAATAGTCATGTGCCCTAACTCCCCGGCAGTATGGTGATACCCCTCCAACAACTGTCCGCCGCTGACAATGCCCCCGCCAATACCAGTACCAACAAAAAGACAGACTAGGTCGTCTATCCCCTGTCCGGCACCATGCCGCCACTCCCCCCAGGTGGCAGCACGCACATCATTGTTGACTATTACTGGCATGCCCAGTGCCTTCTCCAGCCTCACCTGCAAAGGTACGTTGCGCCAGCCCAGGTTAGGGGCGAAGCGCACTGTCCCAGCCCTATCTACTTGCCCGGCCATCCCAACACCCAGACCCTGTGCTGTCATGCCGGCTTCACCCAGGCAGGTCTTGATAGAGGTGACGACATCGGCAATTACCCCATTGGGGCCCTTCTCGAGGTGCGTTGGGTGGCGGTGGGATGCCACAATACGGCCAGCCGCATCCACCAGTGCCGTCTCTATCTTAGTTCCACCAAGGTCAACACCCAGGGTCACTACCGCCTTATTTCCGACCAATTTTCTTCTTCCTAGGTTTGTGTATCGTCAGCAATGTTACTATCATTGATTAACCGACACTTTAACCAGCCAGACCGTTTTTGTCAAGCTCCTTAGTTTTGGTCATGCTCACAAAACGAACTAAGAACACAGGCGATAACAATAGAGGTAGCGTGAGCTATGCCAAAGTATAAACACCAAACTGCATGAAGTGTGGTAGAATGTGGCTAGTTATTCCCTTCAAAAGGTGATCTTTTTCTTGTCCCTTGGTATCTATTAAAGTAGGTCTGTAGGGGTGCAGGTGAAAAAGAGTGGAGGGAGCTTTTTATGAGGTGCTAGCTATGAATCGGCTGGGTACTACCAAGTGTGGAAATACAGAATTCCGTTGGGGAGAACGAACCTATGTTATGGGAATCATTAACCTATCCCCGGATTCCTTCTCCGGTGATGGAGTTACAGACCTTGAAGCAGCTGTGGCACAGGCACACCGCTTTGTGAGTCAGGGCGCCGATATTTTGGACATCGGTGGTGAGTCCACCCGTCCAGGCTCAGCTCCAGTCTCAATTGACGACGAAATCAAGCGGGTAGTTCCGGTTATAGAGCGGCTGGCTTCTGAGATATCTATTCCCCTGAGTATTGATACTTATAAGTCGGAGATAGCACACCGAGCACTTGAGGCTAGCGCCGCAATGATAAACGACCAGTGGGGTTTGAAACGAGACCAGCGGCTAGCTGAACTGGCTGCCGAATGGAGCGTTCCTATAATCTTGATGAGTAACCAGCGGGACAAAGGGGGTTATGACACCAAGATTCAGCGTGATACAGCCTACTATAAAGACCTTATGACTGAGGTGACTTCATCCCTTCGGAAAAGCCTGGAGGTGGCGTTGAGAATGGGTGTACCCCGAGAGAACATTATTCTCGACCCAGGTATTGGTTTTGGCAAAACCTGGCGACAAGACCTAGAGATAATTCGCCGATTGGAAGAATTAAAAGAATTAGGCAGACCCATTCTGATTGGGCCTTCCCGTAAGTCCTTCATTGGCCTGGTGCTAGACCTGCCGACTGATGAACGTCTGGAAGGTACCGCCGCTGCTATAGCTATTGGCATTACCAAGGGTGCCGATATGGTGCGGGTGCATGATGTTCAACAGATAGTAAGGGTCTGCCGAATGAGTGATGCTATCGTTCGCTCTTTTCTTCAGTGAGCACTAATTCCTTGTATGCCACCATGAGTCTTTTAGTAAGAGACCCCGGTCTGCCGGAACCAATAGGTTTTCCATCTATCTCGGTAAGGGGCATAACCTCGATAAGCGAGTTGGTAAGGAAAGCTTCCTGGGCATGGAAAAGCTCATCTAGCCTTATATCATGCTCAAGGGTATTAATGCCTAGCTGCGGAGCCAACTGTAGAATCGTCCCCCTTGTAATTCCAGGAAGAATGCCACTCCTCTGTCCTGGCGTC
>Ga0209978_10000584_pt1 | contig 14123 bp, 16 predicted proteins | sample BentaG_FD_182805 | JGI IMG/M metagenome (GOLD analysis project Ga0209978, IMG submission 182805) | Deep subsurface microbial communities from South Atlantic Ocean to uncover new lineages of life (NeLLi) - Benguela_00093 metaG (SPAdes)... | ecosystem: Environmental > Aquatic > Marine > Oceanic >...
TCGTTTTTTCTTGACTATTGCGTACATTTTTTATCAGACTCGTGGTTTTTGGATGTGAATGTGTGACTGTTTTGAGTTTTTTGTTGTTTGGGTATTTGATTATGAGTGTTGTATTAAAGATTTGTTTTGTGGGGTTGCTGTATGCTTGCTCAGGGAGTGTTTTTGTGTGTTTTGAGCCAGGCTGAGACTTCTGAATTCTTCATGGAAACCAGCAAACTTGTACCCAATTGGCGCAACCAGACCACATTTGCATGCATGCAAGTTAAGTATTATAACCATACCGCTTGAATCATCAAGTAGTTCGAAGAATCTCCTACATGTTCTGGATTTACAAGTCCCTAGAAGTCACCTTCTTCTGTGTGTTCTATTTTTAGTACAGGTTGTTCTAAAGTGTAGTATTAAATTCCTACTCATTCTAGTATGATTATTCAGGGTTTGAAAATTGACTTTAACAGAACTTATGAGGGTGCTACAAGATTTCGGAACTTTTGTTGTAATCATCCTACTAGCCTACGCGGTCTACAAAGTAGCAATCCTGATAGATGTAATAGGCAAAAAAATCAAAGGAGAAAAAGACTAGCATGAATAAGATAACTTTTGTTCTCGTATTGCTTACGGCAATAGTTGCCGTGATCGCTCCATTCTGCCTCGAGAGCTCTGATGTTCTAGGGCAGACCCATTATTATTCGTCGTTATCGCCACTGAAGAAGTTCTCATCCTACGAGGAGTTGAAAACCTTTATCAAGGCAAGCTCTCGAGTTCGTCCTTACTTCTATCAAGAATCTTCCCGCGGAGGGTCTCTTCTATCAGCGACTTTTTCTGGCGAAAGCAGGAGTACTTTGAAAAACCTTTGGGGCCTGAAAAGCAATGCTCCGGTTGTCGATGTTCCTAGTTACTCAAAGACAAATATTCAGGTGGAAGGGGTCGATGAGGCTGATGTGATAAAGACCGACGGAGAATACATTTACCTCATCTCTGGCAAGAATGTTACCATTGTGAAGGCATATCCTGCCGAAGAGGCTGAAATCCTCTTCCAGATAGAGCTTAATGGAACTCTGAAGGGAACTTTCATAAACGGGGATAAACTGGTCGTCTTTGAGGAGACTTATATTAATGGAACCTTAACCCGCATCAAAGTGTATAACGTCTCAGGCAGAGAAAACCCCGACCTAAAGAGAGACTACTTTACAGATGGCAACTACTTCAACTCGAGAATGATAGGCGACTACGTCTACGTCGTGATAAATTATGGAGCACGTCTTGTTGAGGACGAAGTGGCCCTCCCAAAATTTTATTCTAACCGTGGAGTTGAGGAAATAGACACTTCTGAAATTTACTATTCTGACGTTCCAGACTACTCATACACTTTCACGACTATAGTCGCTGTAAACGTGCAGAACGATGAGGAGGAACCAACGCATGAGTCAATCTTGTTAGGAGCGGCACGCGGCGTGTATGTGTCTTTAAACAACATTTACATAACGTTTCCCGAAGGTGAAATGACGCTGATCTATAGAATTCACATAGAAGGTAGCGAGATAGATTATGTAGCAAGCGGGAGAGTCTTGGGCTACGTCTTGAACCAGTTCTCCATGGACGAATATCTGGACTACTTCAGGATAGCAACAACCACGGGTAACGTAGCGAGAAGTTGGGAACAAGCGACATCTAAGAATCACGTGTATATTCTTGATATGAACCTAAGAGTCGTTGGAAGGCTGGAAGATCTCGCTCCGGGAGAAACGATTCATTCAGCGAGGTTCATGGGCAACAGATGCTATCTCGTAACCTTCAGAAAAATTGACCCCTTATTCGTAATAGATTTAGAGACCCCAGACGAGCCGAGAGTTCTCGGCAAGTTGAAGATACCAGGCTACTCAGACTATCTTCATCCCTACGACGAGAACCACATCATAGGTGTAGGCAAGGAAACCGTGGCGGCGGAGCAAGGAGATTTTTCATGGTATCAGGGAGTGAAGATATCGCTCTTTGATGTCAGCGATGTTGAGAATCCAGAGGAGATTGACAAGTACGAAATAGGCGACAGAGGAACAGACTCGCCTGTTTTGAAGGATCATAAAGCGTTTCTGTTCGACAAATCAAAGAATCTCCTCGTACTACCCGTTTTGGTTGCGGAGATAGACGAGGAGAAATATTCCAATGGGGTTCCTCCCAACCGTCGCGGCGACTACGTCTGGCAAGGTGCTTATGTGTTTGACATATCCCTTGACGAGGGGCTTGTGCTTAAAGGCGGGATCACTCACCTAGACGATGACGCCGACCTGATGAAAAGCGGCTACTACTTCTCCTCTTCCTACTCTGTGAAGAGGTCGCTCTACATAGACAACGTGCTCTACACAATCTCAGACAAGAAGATAAAGATGAACAGCCTAGAGACTTTAGACGAAATCAACGAGGTAGAGCTTCCCTAGCAGCTCACGCCCATTAGCTAAAAGTATAAGATAGTTCTTGAACCCTGAATATACACGAGGAATAAGAAAGACATACAGAAGTTCTACGGTGATAGGCAACTTGAAAATGGGCTTCATCGTAAATCCCATCGCAGGCATGGGTGGCAAAGTAGGATTAAAGGGAACAGATGGAGTCTCGAAAAAAGCTGCTAAGATGGGTGCAGAACCAATAGCGCCCGCAAGAGCAGTTGATTTCCTAAAAAAATTGAAGGAACTCCATGTTAAACCACCTATTGAAGTTTTGACATGCCCCCGCGTCATGGGTGAAGCCGAGGTTAAATCCGCCGGGCTTTCAGCCGAAATTCTCAAGATGCCTCTGAAATTTGAAACCACAGCGGAGGACACAAAATCAGCCGTCAAACTGATGCTCGCGTCAAAAGTTGACCTAATAGTCTTCGTTGGAGGAGACGGAACAGCAAGAGACATCTTAGACGCACTGAAAGGCTTAAGCGAAACGCCCGTGCTTGGGGTTCCCTCAGGCGTCAAGATGTACAGCGGCATATTCGCCGTGAACCCTTTGGACGCAGCAGAAATTGTTGAAGCCTTCGCCAAAGAAACAACCGAGATGATGGACTTTGAAATAATCGACGTAGACGAAACCGCCGTTCGAAGTGACCGCTTTTCAATGAGGCTATATGGACTTCTGAAAGGACCCTTTGTACCCATGCGCATACAAGGAAGCAAACAAATCAGCCCAGAGACGACAGACGAATACGAAAACCAGACGGCGGTAGCGAGGTTCATAATAGAAGAGATGAATCCAAAGGGAACCTACATCCTCGGCCCAGGCACAACAATCAAACGCCTCGCAGACTTACTCGGCGTAGAAAAAACCCTACTCGGCATAGACATCTACAAGAACGGAACCGTGATAAAAGACGTGAACGAAAAGAAAATACTGCAGGAAATCAAAGACTGGCAAAACACGTGGATAGTGCTCTCTCCCATAGGCCGTCAAGGCATGCTGCTTGGACGTGGGAACCAGCAGATAAGCCCAGAAATCATAAAACGAGTTGGAAAAGAAAAAATAATCGTCGGAGCGACCAAAAGCAAAATCCACGGCATCGAAGGCGGCATATTACGAGTCGACACCGGCGACGTGAAAGTTGACACTTCACTCAGAGGCTACATAAAGGTCGCAACGGACTACAGAGAATGGAGACTAATGCGAGTACAATAGTTTATGAGAGGTTAAACGAAGCAGAAGTATTTTAAACCATACATGCATGCAAGTGTAGAATAGAGTTAATCTATTATTTTTCTACAAGTTCTGCTATGTATTTTAGAGATAAGGGTTTCACTATGAGTTCAGGTCTGCTCACGCTGATTATGAAAGGTGATATCTCTTTTAGGTCAGGTTGCCAATCTAATCTAAGTTTGTCTATTAATCTTGTTAGGCAAGCGTAGTTTTCGTGCACTGATATCATAATGGCGCTCATTCCTGAACCTTCACCATCTCCCGCAAAAATTATGTTTGGCTGCTTCTTAGCCCATTCTCGCCCTTTTTCTATCAATTCTGGGGTTCTTTGTGAAAATCGGAGCAGAGTGAACGCAACAATTTCGTAACCCATTTTTGCCAAGTCGGGTATTACGGTGAACTCTTTTATCACACCTTCCTTCACAAGCCTACTTCTCGTTCTGGTTACAGTTGGCTGTGACACTCCAACAAGCTCTGCTAGTTTCCTATCACTCTTCTTGGAATTCTTTAGCAATTCCACAAGAACCTTTTTCATTATCTTTTTCATCAGCGTCACCTCTCAACTGCATGCATTTGTATCACTTGCAAATTAATCTTTCTGCGTGCATGTATGCTGCACTTTAGTCACTCCAACAGAAAAAAGGGGGGTTTGCGGGGGATATCTCCACTCACATCACAATATACGTTTATCATAAGTGATTTGCGTGCGTGCACTATGTTTGTGTTCTGCATGAATAAAACACGGTAGACGAGATAAATTATGAAAAAGATGTATTTACGAGATGTTAGCCGTATGTCCTTGCTCTCAAAGGATATTTCCTTCTGAAAAGCTTATCCGCTTCTATGGCAAGCTTCGCTTCCAGCTCCCTCTGCCTCTTAGAAATAGCGCTAAGATTTGGATGGGCAACAAGCGGCCCAGTTACCACAGCCTCAGGTCTTTTTTTATCTATCTCCCAAGTCGGCACAGGCTTCATCTCTAACAATTCCTTAATCCGCTTGTCTGTAGGCCTGCCTCTCCGATGGATGGCAGAGAGTAAATCCCTTGTTTCCTCACGCGACAACGGTCTGAACCCGTATGGTGGAAGGTTCTTCACCATTTTCTGCAGCCCTTTAGACCTTCCAAATTTCACTCCTACGCCAGTATACTCCTGGGGGCTGAGAGGAACCAGCTTAAGTCTGTAACCCGAGCTTGGGCCTATAACAAGTACATTTCCTTTATTGTCAACTAAGACGCTCCAACCCTCAGGATGCCTGTTATACTGATCCAAGATTCTTCTGGTTATCTGCTCAACGGGCTCAAAAAGCACTCCGACATACCTCTAACCATCCTTAACGAATCCTCTCCTAAAAATCCATCGCACAAGCTGCTCGGATCGTGCACTTACACATTCATTGACGCTTCTTTAGATACCATGCCACAACGGATCCTAACGCTCCAACAGCCACATCTACCGCTCCATCAACATTGCTCAAGGTTATTGGGAAGCTAAAGAACGGATCAGCCGTAAACCCAAACAAAGGGAAAACAAAACGCTCACTGAACTCCCACAACACACCCCCAATCAAGAAGAACCCAAACAATCTGACCAGCAAATCCGCTCGCCGAGAATCTTTCCACCCCACCTTCCTAGATACCATCTTATTCAAACCCATCGAGTCAGCGGTCTTGCTTACACATTCAGACAACACAAAGCCAAACAGAAAATGCTCCAAAATGTCAAGCTCCGACACAATCGAGCGCAAAACAAGAAAATCCAAAAAAACAAGCGCCAAAAGCAAAAAACCTAACGAAACCAATCTTCTATCCAACAAAATCGCATTGACTAGAACCCATATTTCCTTCTTCAATCTTCACCGATACAAGTAAAATGACACTGCATATGAAAGCTTTGCGAGTACTTCGCAAGTATATGACGCATGAACGGAATACTTAACCTGCCACAGGGAATCTATGGTCAAGACACCACACGCCCCATTGCAACATCACACGAAAACCTGCATTCTCTGATACAGCCGCCATCTTTCGCTATCTTTTCGTATCTTTTCCTATCTTTCTATATCTTTTTGTATCTTTCTGCATCTTTTCCCATCTATTCCTATCGTGGGATAAACCGTTTTCAAGCTTAATTTCAAAAAATAAACGAAAAACAAGCTTTTCGAAGAACCAAAAAATTATAGGGGGGGGTCTAAAGAGAGAGACACACACAAGATAACATACTAAAACGGTCAACCTAAGAAACCAACACCCAACAGATCAACATTAATACCAAGGTTCCAATAGAAACCTATAAGAAGCCCAACCCCGAGGTATAATTATTAACCCAAAGAAAAACAATACATCAACATAGAGGAAGAAACATGACAGAAAAAGAGCAGAAAAAACCGAAAAAAGAGACAAAACCCGCAGAACCTGAAAAAAAGGAAGCACCAGTAGGTAGAGCTGAGAACGTCGTCTACATCGGAAGAAAACCCCCCATGAGTTACGTACTAGCACTCATGACAAGCTTCAGCAACTCCAACATCAAAGAGGTCACATTGAAGGCAAGGGGGCGATCAATAACAACCGCAGTCGACGTAGCCGAAATAGCCAAACGCAGATTCGTAAAAGACTCTAAAGTCAGCAAAATCACCATAGGAACCGAAGAACTAACACAAGAAGAAGGCGGAACAAGAAACGTTTCAACAATCGAAATAGTAATAGTCAAAGCCTAATCCAAACGACTTCTTCAAACGAATTCAGGTTCCCAACGAACAATTGGCTCATAATCTGGCACGTCAGATCAGGTCAGCCAAGACAAACACACACAGATACCTATAAAAATCCCTTTTTATAAACACATAATCTCTTACGGTGAGAAACAATGAGCGATTACCCAAAGATCATTGTCCGACCACCAGGTCCAAACGCAAGAAAGCTTGTGAAAAAAGACGAAACACTAATTTCACCCTCCTACGGCCGTTTCTACCCACTCGTCATCGAATCCGGAAAAGGCTGCATACTAAAGGACGTGGATGGAAACGAGTACATAGACTTCAACTCCGGCCTAGTATGCCTAAACGTCGGGCACAACCACACTAAGGTCACTGACGCAATAAAGAAACAATGCGACCGATTCTTGCACTACTCAAACACAGACTTCTTCTACAGAGAAGTTGTAAACCTAGCTGAAAAACTATCTGAAATCACCCCAGGACAATTTGAGAAAAAAGTATACTTTGGAAACAGCGGAACAGAAGCAGTAGAAGCAGCAATCAAACTATCAAAATGGCACACACGCAAACATCGATTCCTCGCTTTCATCGGAGCCTTCCACGGACGAACACTAGGAGCACTATCTTTCACAGCAAGCAAACCCGTTCAAAGAAGAAACTTCTTTCCCCTACTTCCCGGAGTAACCCATATACCTTATCCCTACTGCTACCGATGCCCCTTCAAACTATCCTACCCAAACTGCAACTACTGGTGCGTAGACTTCATCGACGAATACATCCTCCAAAAATACGTACCACCCGAAGAAGTCGCCGCCATCATCTTTGAACCCATCCAAGGCGAAGGCGGATACGTGACCCCACCCCCCGAATACTTCCAACGCCTCAAAAAAATAGCAGACAAATACGACTTCATAATGATCGATGACGAAGTTCAAGCAGGAATAGGCCGAACTGGACGATGGTTCGCCATAGAACACTGGAAAATTGAACCAGACGTGATTTGTTCAGCCAAAGCCCTCGCATCAGGGCTGCCATTAGGCGCAACAGTGGCTCGAGCTCGATTCATGGATTGGGAAGGAGGCTCCCACGCCAGCACTTTCGGCGGAAACCCCTTAGCCTGTGTCGCATCCCTTGCAGTTATCGACGTGATCAAAGAGGAGAAGCTTCTTGAAAACGCTACAAAACAAGGTAATTACATCATGAAGCGGCTGAATGACTTGAAGGAAGAATGTGACATTGTTGGAGATGTCCGCGGGAAAGGATTGATGATCGGCGCCGAGATTGTTGAAGACAAAGAAACCACAAAGCCTGCAGGAGACAAAACAAAAGAAATCATGATGCGATGCTGGAAACGCGGAATCGCCATCATAACATGTGGGGCATCAACGATCAGAGTAGCTCCTCCACTTACCATAACAAGAGAACTCGTTGACGCAGGCATGGAGATCATTGAAGACGTTATCAAAGAAGTTGAAAAAGAATAGAGAACTATTTTTCACCAAGAATTATTTCTTGATAGGCTAAGATGTCCAAGAATCCGTGGCCACTGATATTCATGCAGATGACTTTCTCCTCGCCAGTTTTTTCATTTCTCAAAGCTTCATCAATGGTTGCTCTGACAGCGTAACTGGATTCAGGGGCTATAAGCCATCCTTCGCTTTGTAGGAAGATTTTTGCCGCCTCAAACGTTGCTTTTTCATCTCTTGGGTAAGCTATTGCCTTTACAATTCCATGGTGTCGAAGTAGACTTATGATGGGGGCGGCACCATGGTATCGCAACCCGTCTGCTTTGATAGGAGACATCTCTGTCTTATGCCCAAGCGTATACATTTTTAGGAGTGGAGTATGTTCGGCTACATCTGCGAAGTCATACTTGTATTCCCCTCGAACGAGGTTTGGAGCTGCTACTGATTGTGACGCAAGAAACTCACATTCACGCTTTTTCCTCAAGACCTCTCCAGCAAACGGTAAGGCGATGCCCCCGAAGTTGGAGCCACCACCAAGACAACCAACGATCAAGTCTGGTTCGTCATCGATCATTTCAAACTGCTTTATAGTTTCAAGGCCGATGACGCTTTGGTGCATGAGGACGTGATTCAGGACGGAGCCGAGGCAGTAAACAGTTTCCTCATGTTTCTCAGTATACTCTAATCCTTCGGAGACCGCGATACCCAAGGAGCCTTGATGGTTAGGGTTCCTTGCAAGAATTTCTCTTCCAATACTGGTTTGTTTGCTTGGTGACGCGTACACTGTGGATCCATAAAGTTTCATGAGAGTTTTACGATCGGTTTTCCAGTCATACACCGACCTGACCCAGAAGACTACACAGTCCATATCCATTAATCTAGCAGCATATGACAAAGCGGTTCCCCATTGACCCGCTCCAGTTTCAGTGACAAGCGTATTTTTCCCCTCTTTTGCTGCAAAATATGCTTGAACGATGGCGGTATTGGTCTTGTGGGATCCTGTGGGAGACAAGTCCTCTCTCTTGTAGTATATTCTCGTCTTTTTTAATCCAAGATACTTTTCAAGTCTTCTAGCTCGGTGCAGCGGTCTTGGCCTGCCCATTTGAATGTAGAGCTCTCTTACCTCTTCTGGTATTGAAATCCATCGTTGACTTGAAGACTCTTGTTTCAGACATTCTTTTATCATGGTTCTTGAGAGAAATTCGAGGCGGGACGGGCCTTCTTTCGGTTCCTTTGGAGGGGGAAGTGGCTCGGGCAAGTCTGGTATGATGTTGTACCATTTTGTGGGTAACTCATCCACGGGAAGTGATATCTGGTTTTTGTTCATGTTTTCACCAGGTAAGAAGAGCATATTATAGACAGTGTGTAGAGATAAAGTTTTCACTCTTTTATGTAGATGGTTTTTCTGGTTTAGATAGAATCTCTATTGAAGTCAACATGCGTGAAGTGAGTTCTATCTGATCGGAAAAGCCCTTTTTTGCATACGCGTTTTTTATTTTGATCCAAGTTCCTGGTGTTAAATTCTTTACAGTATTCACAAGCGTTCTCCACGCAGAAACCCGAATTTTTCCCGTATCATCTTCCAGTTCAAAAGAGGAAACTGCAACCGTCTCACCTCGGGATGTGACAACATCCCTTGTTATTGGTGTAGTTACCACAGTTCCTTCAACAGTGATGGGGCCATTCGCCCCCTTTACCTCAGCAACCTTTTTTGTTTCTTCGTGGAAATTCTTGATTGATGCATATTTATTCTCTAAGGCATCAGAAGGAAAAATTTGAATACTTCCCCGCAAGCCCACGTGTAACTCAAGCTTTCCACTTCGCCCCTCTCGCACATATCCATGTGAAACCCTTATTATCTGCTCCTGTTCAACGTTTCCAGCCTCTACGAGGCTCGTCTTTTCATCCCAAAGAACAACTTTCAATGTTCCAGTTTTGTCCGCGATGAGTAAATGCGCAACTCTGCCTTCTGTCCAATCTGAACGCGTGAAGGTCTTGGGAGGGTAAACAGCTATCACACGTCCGGTTACTGTTACGTCTCTTAACCCTGATACAAGGTCTCGGACTAAAACTTCGGATTGAAAAGGCTCGTGTCGAATTTCCAACCCTAACTCTGAGGCGACGAGTCGCGTTGCAACTTCATTCGTGAAAAATCCCCTTGCTTCCTTTTTTTTCTTTTCGATCATCTCTAAGACTTCTTCGCGCGTAAGGTCTGGTCTGGACGATAGAATTTGTTCGATGACTTCGTTGAAACTCATGTTGTCCACTAAAAATCGTGGCATGTCGATTTAAATATATGTTTGTTGAGCATTTAGGAATTTTAAGAAAAGATTTGGTTTAAAAATCCATGGTATGTCAAAAGTACAACAAGGTTGCATGCATGCCCAGTGGTTCGGGGGCCTTTGTGTAGATACCGCCACTTTCACCGATAGGATTCGGTGTTGGGCCGTACGTTTTTTGGATGATGATACTCAGTGTTGCTGTAACAGTTCTGGGCATTGTTCTATTTGTTGTATTGCGGAACCGAACGTGAAAAAAGGCTATGTGGTTTTTTCTTCTCTGCCGTAAACCATGTGTAAAAAGGCTAAAAATAACACGAGAAAGGCTACTACCATCATGATGTTGATGATAATCGTGAAGTACGCTGCTATGTCCATGACGGGTCCCTATCACCTTATTTTTGCAAGACCCCTATTTAAGGTGTAACCTTTTTCCACTCCTCTATCAAAGAGTCATATAGTTGGTCATTTTCCTCCACCAGATCATAAACTTCTAGGGCTTCCGCCAGCTTTTGTGCAATAAGATGATAACACAAATGAATTTTCCTATTCATCGCACGGAAGTAAAAATCGTCGCAGGAACAAAAATCAGCGGCTGGCATGACAAGGTATTCTCGCTCTTTACCGACCACAATCCAAACGACCCTACCACTCGGCTTAAAAACGTATTTTTTTATTCTTCTCTTGTTTAATGCTTCCCAAGCCTTCGTAAATCGCGAGCCAAACACTGTGGAAAGTCGACTGAGATGAGCTTTTATCACTCGTTTTTTCATTTTAGCTTCTTTACAAACGTGTTCGAGCACTTCGGTCTCCGATGCTTTTTTCATAGGTCTCTCTATTAACTATAATGTGAAAATATAATAGCATTTATGCATGTGCTATTGCTCTGTCTCTTTGAAGATATGGAATGTGATGATTTTCTATCTTTACAACGAGTTAGAAAGTAAAGTTCAGTTTAAGGATTCTGAAGTGCGATCTTAAGGAGGTGTTTTTGTCGTTGTGTCTTCCCTAGTTTCGCTGATGCTGTCTTTTTTCCTATTCGATTTTTATTGGTTCTCCTTTTGTCTTCTTTTTCTCTCTAATTTTCGGTAGAGTAACCTCTAAGACTCCATTTTTATAAACCGTCTTAGCCTTGTTAGGAATGACCGCCACTGGCAACTTGATTTCTTTGAAGTATTTACGTTTAGGTGTGTCAACTGAGACAGTTAACGTGTTTTCTATTCCATGCAGTTTGATATCTTCCTTTTCAACCCCAGGCAATTCAGCTACAACTTTGACTTCATCGTCGGTGCTTATCACATCTACGAGTGGTTCGCGTTCCTCTTTAACGTCAAAAGTGGGTCTTGTGAGCCCGAAGGCTTCGGGTTTAAGCGAAGGCTTGATGTTGCCAAATTCTCTTATCTTCGGTTTTCCATCTGGGCCGATGGTCATGCTGTAGCCGTAGACGAAGGGCCCCCACTCACGGATGGTTGAGCCGTCTGGAAGCTTATGTTCACGTACCAAATCCTTTGGGACACGGGTGCGGAATTCCTTAAATTCTCTCTCCATTATCTTCTCCATGTCTTTGATCATCTCATCGATGTCTCCGAGAAACCAGCTTCCGAAATAGGGAAAGCGACGCATCCTTCTTCTGAACCATTCTGGAAAATATTCCCAACTCATAATCGTTCACCTTTGCCAAAAAAACACATAATTAGAATTCTATAAAAATCTATCTACTCTTAATACTTGTATGTGGGCCGCTGAATGTTTGATTCGTGAAAGATGTATGTTAAGAATGATAGAGCAACTGGTAAAGCAGTTGGCTAATCCTAGCGAATTTTTCAATAGCGTGCGAATTGAGAATTGGAAACCCGGCTTCGTTTTCTTTCTGCATGCATCAAGAGTTATAGCAGAACAGAAAGAGCTAATAGACTTCTGGAAGACACAAAAGAAATACTATGACTAGCCTTTCTGAACGAGGGGTTGTAATGGTGCACATTAGAACAGTCGCAGCCATTCTGATGTTGTTCGTCGTAGCATTGCTCATTCTAAACAAATTCTTAAGATCAGAATGGATATGGCTCATATCCATTGCTATAATGATAATGGCAGTTCTAATTTATTTCATTCCTCGGCTAAGGAAAATGTAGAGACCCTGTCGTCAATGCCGAAAGACTATTCACGAAAGCAAGCTACTGGTTGCCATAGTCTACAGAAGAAAACCTAAATCCAACTGTTGTTGAATCTTTCAGTGGTGATTACATGTCTTTGACTTTACGTGATGCTCAGCATCTCTGTTGGAAAAACTTCAAGAGGATTAATGAGGGGCTTGACCCAAAAAGGGGTAAAGGCTGGACGCCTTTTGTCATGGTTACGGATTTACTTGAAGAGGCTGGCGAGGTGGCTGCTGCGGTCAAGGGGTTAGAAGGCTTTAAGCCGCCTGACAAGCCTAAAACAAAAGAGATGTTAGCCACAGAGCTTTCAGACTTGCTTTACATAATCTTCGTTTTGGCTGAGCATTACGGAATAAACCTAGAAGAATCGTTTCTGCAAACAGTAAACGACTACATACTCAGGTTCATAAGCTAAACAAATGGGCACTGCTCCAACATCCCTACAAGATATATGCGAGGATTTGTATGGGAGACGCCACACAGCATTCCAATGCATGCGTAGTAGTCACTTGCTGCTGGGACATAGAAAACAGCTGGATCAGAAGTAACAGGTTTTCTGAAGTAGCACACTTAGCGCGCACACTACTTAGTAGTCCTAATTGCGGTTTCATAAGCTTTAACTCCAATTATATTACGAACACTATATGAACAAGTAATAGGTGATTAGTGATGAAAATCCATAAATTGATGGTTAAAGACGTTATTACTCTGCAAACAGATGCATCAGCTTATGACGCTGTAAAGCTTATGAATAAGAATAGAATAGGTTGCTTAGTGGCTTTAGATAACGGCAAGATCGTTGGGATTTTAACTGAAAGAGACCTGCTTGAAAGAGTTTTAGAAAAATGCAAGAATCCAAAAGAAACTAGGGTTTCAGAAATAATGACAAGACAGGTCATAGTTGGAAAGCCAGACATGCAACTTGTCGAAGCTACGAGACTTATGTTTGAAAACAAAGTGAAGAAACTACCTATAGTAGAGGGAAACCGATTAGCAGGTCTAGTTACCTTGACCGACATAGCTCGCGCTACAAGTGTTGACAAAAAAACCTTAGAACTAATTGAAGCACTGTCAAACATGCATATGATCTAGTAAGTCTATGCTGTTTGCGCGCGCAATTGTATGAAAGAGAGTTTTCGGTAAATCTTCTTGTTTAGGGCATTGTCACAATTTTTTGTGATGTTTTTCCCAGAAGTTCCTTATTTGTTCAGCGCAGTCGATTGAACCTCTCACGATTTTCATCTCCTTCTGGAAGTAGCTTGGGAGTTGCTGTTTGATGCTTGGGCGAGTGACACGCTCATCCAAGATGGCTATACATCCTTTATCACTGGATGATCGGTGAACTCGCCCACAAGTTTGAATCAGTCGAAGTATTGCAGGGGTTAGGTAAGCGTAGGTTCTGCCTTCTCTTGGAAACTGGCGACTGAAGTAGCCTATCAAGGCCTTTTGATAAACATTCCAAGTTGCATAAGGTAGGCCCACAGCTACTACGCATGTTAAGAGGTTGCCTGGATAATCTATTCCCTCACTGAACTTTCCACCCATAACCCCAAACAATACGTTGTTCGCTGACCTAGTTAACTGCTCCATCACCTCGCCTCTCTTAGTCCTGCGTTGTTCCTCGATTTCTTTTCTGTTAGTTTTGACCAGTGGTAAAATGGTGTGCATCAGTTTGTAACTGGTGAAGAATACAGCCATATTGCCTTCATTCGCCTTGGATATGGCTTCAATGTAGTCTTTCCACTTCTCAAGCATTTTATCGGTCCTCTTTTCAAACCTTGATGACACGTCCTTCGCGGCTAAAATCAGCCTATTCTCAGGCGGGAATGGAGAATCAAACT
>Ga0209978_10000586_pt1 | contig 14115 bp, 12 predicted proteins | sample BentaG_FD_182805 | JGI IMG/M metagenome (GOLD analysis project Ga0209978, IMG submission 182805) | Deep subsurface microbial communities from South Atlantic Ocean to uncover new lineages of life (NeLLi) - Benguela_00093 metaG (SPAdes)... | ecosystem: Environmental > Aquatic > Marine > Oceanic >...
TTGCATGAAATGAATCCTATGTTAGGGCTTCGAGGGTGTAGATTAGGTTTATTGTATCCTGAAGTATATGAGATGCAAATAGAGGCGATAATTGAGGCAGCAATAGAATTAACTAAACAAGGTGTCGAGGTTAAGCCAGAAATAATGGTTCCTTTAATTAGCCATGTAAATGAATTTAAGCCAATATGTAAAAAGGCAAGAAAAATTGCTAATGAAAGAATAAAATCTGCAGGGGTAAAATTAGAATATAAAGTAGGAACTATGATTGAATTACCACGGGCCGCTCTGACCGCTGATAAAATAGCAGAGGAAGCTGAATTCTTTTCTTTTGGTACCAATGATTTAACCCAAACAACCTTTGGAATAAGTCGGGATGATGCTGAAGGAAAATTTTTACTCAAATATGTGGAAGATAAAATATTAGAAGAGAATCCTTTTGAGGTTTTAGACCGTGAAGGAGTAGGTAAATTAGTAGAATTAGGAACAAATTTAGGTCGAAAAACTCGTCCTGATTTAGAAGTAGGTATTTGTGGAGAACATGGAGGAGAACCTCATTCGGTAGAATTTTGTCATTCTGTAGGATTAAATTATGTTAGCTGTTCTCCTTTTAGAGTCCCTATTGCCCGATTAGCAGCTGCTCAAGCGGTCATAAAAGAAAAAAAATGAAGATATATCATAAATAGATATGATATGAAATGTAAACAAAAAGAAGGGATAAAAAAATATGCAAATTGAATTTTTAGTTCCTCTGAGTGGTCTCGTCTCATTAGCCTTTGCAATATTTCTATCTATAAGAGTAATTAGAGAAAAACCGGGCAATGAATTAATGCAGGAAATATCTAATATGATTGAACAAGGTGCTATGACTTTTTTAAAAAGAGAGTATAGCGTATTAGTCATTTTTGTTATTTTGGTTAGTTTAATACTAACCATTGTAAGAGGACATATTACCGGTATAACTTTTATAGTAGGTGCTATTTGTTCTGGTTTGGCTGGTTTTACAGGAATGAAGATAGCTACCAAAGCAAATACCAGGACTACTTTTGCTGCAGTCGAAGGAGGGGTAAGAAGAGCTTTAAGAGTTGCCTTTTCAGGCGGGGCAGTGATGGGGATGTCGGTAGCTGGATTTGGATTATTAGGCTTAGGTAGTTTATATTACCTAATTAGAGATCCTGAAATAATTAATGGATTTGCTTTAGGTGCAAGTTCTATCGCTTTATTTGCCAGGGTAGGTGGTGGAATATTTACTAAAGCAGCAGATGTTGGTGCTGATTTGGTAGGAAAGGTTGAAGCTGGTATACCAGAAGATGATCCTCGTAACCCGGCGGTTATTGCTGATAATGTAGGAGATAATGTAGGGGACATAGCAGGAATGGGTGCAGATTTATTCGAATCTTATGTAGGCTCAATTATTTCCAGTATGATTTTAGGTGGATTATTATTCGAAGGAATAAAAGGAATTATGTTCCCTCTATTATTAGCAGCTTGTGGGGGAATTTCTGCCATTATAGGTACTTTTTTTGTTCAAACAAAAAGTGAAAGGAATTTGCATAATGCTTTAACTAAGGGGACCTTAGTCAGCGGTTTCTTAGTAATTGTATGTTCCGCCTTTTTATCTAATACATTATTTGGAAATTTATATGTATTTTATGCTACTACTGCGGGATTAATAGCTGGTATTGCAATTGGATTAATTACTGAATATTACACTTCATATCATTACTCACCAGTGAAATCAATTTCTAAATCTTCTCTTACTGGTGCAGCAACCACTATCATTACCGGGTTAGCAGTAGGGATGATAAGTACTACTATTCCACTAATTATAATTTCAGTTACCGTGCTAATAGCCTATAAATTTGCAGGACTATATGGTATTGCTATTTCAGCGGTGGGAATGCTTTCTATTGTAGGGATGACAGTTTCAGTTGATTCTTATGGTCCAATTGCTGATAATTCTGGTGGTATTGCTGAAATGTCTGGACTGGATCCTAAAGTTAGAAAAATTACCGATTCATTAGATGCCGTAGGCAATACTACTGCTGCTATTGGGAAAGGTTTTGCCATTGGCTCAGCGGCATTAACTGCCTTAGCCTTATTTTCAGCTTATTGTAAATCGGTAGGTTTAGAAACTATAAGTATTACCAATCCAATAGTTGTGGCAGGAATATTTATCGGAGGGGCTATACCTTATCTCTTTTCAGCTTTAGCGATAAATGGAGTAGGAAAAACTGCATCCTTAATGATAGAAGAAGTTCGCCGGCAGTTTAAAGAAATACCTGGCTTAAAAGAGGGTACAGCCAAACCCGATTCTGCTAAATGTGTTGATATTAGCACTAAAGGTGCCTTGAAAGAGATGATATTGCCAGGTTTATTAACAGTACTATCTCCTATATTAGTAGGTGTAGTTCTTGGCCCGGAAGCATTAGGTGGTTTATTAATTGGAGCAGTATTAGTGGGAGTATTGTTAGCTATTATGATGGCTAATTCTGGAGGAGCCTGGGATAATGCAAAAAAATATATTGAATTAGGAAATTATGGAGGAAAAGGTACAAAAGTCCATGCAGCTGCAGTTATAGGAGATACAGTAGGTGATCCCCTCAAAGATACTGCGGGTCCTTCAATGAATATATTAATTAAAGTAATGTCTATAGTCGCCTTAGTTTTTGCTCCTTTATTTATTAGATAATTTTTTAAATTTGGGGAGACTAAAAGAATTCTTAATATCGATTTGTTTTATTTTACTATAAAAAATAAAAAGTAAGCCCTCAATAAAATTGGTTCCATAAATAATGCAAGGTAACTATACTATGGTTAGAGAGATTAATCGGGTTATATTGATAATTTTAGATAGTGTAGGAATAGGTGAATTACCTGATGCAGATCTTTATAATGACAGAGGGAGTAATACCCTGGTAAATACTGCCCAAGCAGTAGGGGGTCTAAGGCTTTCTAATTTAGAAAAATTAGGATTAGGTAATATTGATCGAATAAAAGGAATAAAAGAATATAAAGATTGCCTTGCTTCTTATGGAAAAATGGCAGAGAAATCTCCCGGGAAAGATACTACTATAGGACACTGGGAAATCGCGGGAATTATTTCAGATAAACCATTTCCTACTTACCCTCAAGGCTTTCCTAATGAAGTTATATTACCTTTTCAAAGAGCTATTGGAAGAAAGGTCTTAGGGAATATACCAGCATCTGGAACAGTTATAATTGAAGAACTTGGAAAAGAACATATTGAAACTGGATATCCCATTGTTTATACTTCTGCAGATAGCGTCTTTCAAATTGCATCCCATGAAGAAATTATTCCCTTGCCCAGCTTATATAAAATGTGTAAACAAGCAAGGGAAATTCTACAAGGAGAACATGCAGTTGCGAGGGTTATTGCCCGACCTTTCATTGGCCAGCCCGGAGCTTTTATAAGAACTTCATATCGAAAAGATTTTTCTTTACCTCCACCACAAAAGACTATATTAGACTTTGCTGTTCAATCTGGGTTTGACGTGATAGGTATTGGAAAAATTAATGATATATTTGCTGGTCAAGGTATTACTAAAGACATTCACGCCAAAAATAATAAGGAAATAGTTAATCAAATAATTAAGCTAATTAAAAATAATTATTTGAAAAAGGGCATAATGTTTTCCAACTTGGTTGATTTTGATATGCTATATGGTCATCGAAATAATGCAAGGGGTTATGCAAAAGCCCTTGAAGATTTTGATTCCAGATTACCTGAAATAGTAAAAAATTTAAAAAATACTGACATTCTAATAATCACTGCTGATCATGGTTGTGATCCTACTACTCCCAGCACCGATCATTCAAGAGAATATGTACCTATATTGATATATGGAAATGCCATAAAACCAGGCATTAATCTGGGCACCTTAAATAGTTTTGCCGATTTAGCTGCTACTATTTCGGACATTTTAAATATTAATCATACTAATTGGGGAAAAAGTTTTAAAAATCTAATATTAAAATCTTAAAGAGAAAAAGGGAAATTATAATTGAGATTTTATGATTTAATTATTAAGAAAAGAAATGGTCAAAAATTAAATCAAGAAGAAGTTGACTTCATGATAAAAGAATATATTGAAGATAGAATTCCCGATTATCAAATGTCTGCAATGTTAATGGCTATCTTCTTTAAAGGAATGAGTAATAATGAAATAAAATATTTAACTATGGCAATGGTTAATTCCGGTAAAATTATCGATCTTAGCTCTATACCTGGTATCAAGGTAGATAAACATAGTACTGGTGGAGTAGGAGATACTACCACCCTCGCCTTAGCACCAATGGTGGCTGCAGCAGGAGTTCCTGTTGCCAAGATGTCAGGACGTGGTTTGGGTCATACAGGTGGCACAATTGACAAATTAGAAGCAATTGAAGGATTTGAAACAGAACTAAGCCTTAGTAAATTTATAAAAATTGTCAAGGAAGTTGGAGTATCGATTATTAGTCCTACTTCTAATTTAGCTCCAGCAGATAAAAAATTATACGCATTAAGAGATGTAACTGGAACAGTGGACAGTATTCCTTTAATTGTGAGTAGCATTATGAGTAAAAAAATTGCAGCAGGTGCTGATGCAATTGTTTTAGATGTAAATACTGGAAGCGGGGCTTTTATGAAGGAGCATAAAGATGCCTTAAAGCTCGGAAAAATTATAGTAGATATTGGTTTAGAATTAGGGAAAGAGACTGTAGCAATAGTTTCGAATATGGACGAACCATTAGGTTTTGCCATAGGCAATTCATTGGAAGTAAAAGAAGCCATCGAAGTATTAAAGAATAGAGGGCCTGAAGATTTACGCAATCTCTGTCTTGTTCTTGGTTCTTATATGTTAAAATCAGGTGGTGTAGTTAAAACTCCTGAAGAGGGAAGGAATAAATTGATAAAAATTATTGAAGAAGGTAAGGCATTTAATAAATTTAAAGAGTTAGTAATGGCTCAAGGAGGAAATCTTCGAGTAATCGAAAATCCAGAATTATTACCATTAGCTAAGCATTGCCTTAAAATTAAAGCTGATAAAAGTGGATATATACAAAAGATAGATTCTCGATTAATTGGAGAAAGTGCTATGATTTTGGGAGCAGGTAGAGAAAAAAAAGAATCAGAAATAGATTTATCTGTTGGTATTGTTCTAAAAAAGAAAGTAGGCAGTAAAATTGATATTAGTGAGGACTTAGCTGAAGTTTATTATAATAATTCAGAAAAGTTAAAAGAAGCAAAGAAAAAATTATTATCCTCATTTACTATAGGTAATAAAAAACCAGAAAAATTACCATTAATCTTAGCTATGATAAGCAGACAAGGTATTGAAGAATTTATTTAATAGTATATCGTATATGGTATATCGTATATCGTTACATACGAGATACGAATTAGACTTTTGTCTTCTTCTTTCTTAACTCTACGCTAAACGCTACACGCTCTACACTAGTTTTTATACGCTCCACGCTCTACGCTAGTCCTTCTTAACGAAATACGAAATACGATATACTATATACTATCTTGTGCCTATTTATGTTATAATTTTAAATGATAAAATTTAAAAAAGAGGATAATCTATTGGAGGTAATTGTTAGTCATCAGAGTACTGATTTTGATTCTTTAGCTGCTATGGTAGCAGCAAAGAAGATATATAAAGATGCTCTATTAGTATTTCCTGGCGCAGTGGAGAGAAATGTTAGAAAATTCGTATCAATATATGGAGATATAATAGAAGTAACTCCTCTTAAAAATATCAAAATGCAAGATATTACTAAGTTAATAATGGTTGATACTCGAATAAAAAGACGAATCGGTTCATTTGCCAACATATTAAAAAAGAGAGATTTAGAAATTCATATTTATGATCATCATCCTGATACAGCAGATGACATTAAGGGGAATCTTAATGTAATAGAAGAAGTAGGAGCAACTACTACTATACTTTTAAAAAAAATAAAAGTGATGAATTTAGAAATTACGCCAATTGAAGCGACTCTTTTTGCTTTAGGAATTTATGAAGATACTGGTTCTCTAACTTTTTCGACTACTACAGTTGAAGATATTAATAGTATTTCTTATTTATTTAATAAAGGTATAAAATTAAAAGTTGTTGCTAATTTTATGAATATAGGCTTAAGTTTAGCTCAAAAGAAATTATTAAATCAGTTACTTCTTTCTTCTCAGGAAATTTTTTGCAAGGGAGTATGTATTAATATTGCTAAAGCTGAAATTAAAAGTTATACAGAAGGATTAGCTCTTCTTACTCATAAGTTGATAGAAATTGAAAATAGTGATGTTTTTTTTACTTTAGTAAAAATGGGAGAGCGAATATACATAGTAGGAAGGAGTAGAACAAATTCTGTAGATGTAGACGAAATATTAAAAGAATTAGGTGGTGGTGGTCATTTTCAAGCAGCTTCAGCTGTTGTTAAAGATTTTACTTTAGATGAATTAGAGAAAAAGCTTTTTAAAGTTTTAGAACAAAAAATTAAATTAGGAATTGTGGCAAAAGGTATTATGTCTTCACCGGTTAAAACTGTCAACACTTCAACGTCTATAGAAGAGATGGAAAAAATTTTACTAAGATATGGGCATACAGGAGTCCCTGTGGTAGATGAGGGAAAGTTAAAGGGTATTATTACTATGCAAGAAGTAAATAGGGCCAAGCGCCACGGATTTGGAAAAGAGCCAGTTAGTAAATATATGTCCAATCAGATTATTAGTGTGGACCTCAAAACTCCTCTAACTGAAATCCAGGAATTGATGATTAATCATGATATAGGAAGAATATTAGTTATTGGCCAAGATAAAAAACTGATAGGAATAGTTACCAGAACCGACTTAATAAGGGATTTGTATGGCGAATATAATATTCCCAAAAGATCATTTTCAACTTATATTGAAAGTAAGAGTAAGATAGAGAGAGAAAAACCAATAAACTTGATAAAAAAGATATTTCCTAAAAGGATTCAAAATATTTTAAATAAAATTGGGGAAATGGGTGATAGTTTGGATTTTCCAGTGTTTATGGTAGGAGGAGTGGTAAGAGATCTCTTTTTAGAAATTAGAAATCTTGATCTTGATATTGTTGTTGAAGGAGATGGAATAAAATTTGCTCGTAATTTAAGTAAAGAATTGGGAGGAAGAATTAAGAGCCATGAAAAATTTAGTACAGCAGTGGTAATTTTACCAGATGGTTTTAAGATAGATATAGCAACTGCTCGTAGAGAATTTTATGAATATCCAGCTGCTCTTCCTCAGGTTGAGTTAAGTTCAATAAAAAAGGATTTATATAGAAGAGATTTTACTATAAATGCAATGGCCATACAGTTAAATTGTACAAATTTTGGAAAATTAATTGATTTCTTTGGAGGTCAGAAGGATTTACAGTTGGGAATTATTAGAGTTTTGTATAATTTAAGTTTCGTTGAAGACCCTGCACGTATTATAAGGGCAGTAAGATTTGAGCAACGATATAATTTTAAAATGGATAAATCCACAGAAGATTTTCTTAAAAAAGCCATTAATGATAAATTGCTTTCAAGATTAAGGAAAAGAAGAGTAGCAGAAGAATTAATGCTAATATTGAAAGAGGAAAATCCAGTAAAAACTTTAAAAAGAATGGAAGAACTGGGAGCTTTAAAATATGTCCTTCCAGGGGTAGAATTAAATACGGATACAATTAAAAAATTAAATAGGGCAAGGGAAAATTATAATTTTTGGGAAAGAAATATGTCTGAGGAAAAAATTGAGCTATGGTTAATATATTTTTTCTGTATAGTTGCTCAATTAGAAAAGAATAAAATACAAGGAATGTGTAAAAAGTTAATGTTTAAACAGAAGACCCTGGATAAAATAAATTATATTTATCTAAATTTAGATTCGATTATAGAATTTATCTCTCAAAAAAATAAGTTATTACCCAGTTCTATCTACACAAAATTAAAAGATGTACCAAATGAGATTTTATTCTTAGTGATGATGGAAAGTAGATCAGATACTGCAAAAGAAAGGATAAATAGTTTTTTAAAAAATTATAAAAAAGAAAGTTTATATATTTCTGGAAAAGATCTAAAAAAATTAGATATTAAACCTGGTCCTATTTATTCGTATATTTTAAATAGATTACTCTATGCTCAATTAGATGGAGAGGTAAATAGTAAAGAGGATGAAATTAAAATTGTAAAAAATCTTTTAGAGGAAAAGGATAAAGGATAAATAAATGTTAAATAATATATTTGAAATTGTTTGGAGTATACCAGCGGTTTTAATTGCTATTACTATTCATGAATATTGGCACGGTAGAATTGCTTATAAATTAGGTGATCCAACTGCAGCGGAGGCGGGAAGACTTACTTTAAACCCATTAGCTCATCTTGATCCTGTAGGAACTTTAATGTTACTTTTGTTCCGTTTTGGGTGGGCTAAACCGGTACCAGTAAATTTTAATAATTTAAACCATCCCAAGAGAGATATGGTATATGTTTCTTTAGCAGGGCCTATTGCAAATATATCAACTGCTGTTATATTTGCCCTTATATTAAGATTGAGTCATTATTTTATAGGGTATATTACTTTAGTACAAGATACAACTTTTTTTAATCTAATTATAACTTTACTTAGGGGATGGTTGCTTTTTTTGCAAACGGGGGTAATAATAAATTTGGCTTTGGCAATATTTAACCTAATTCCTGTACCACCATTAGATGGATCTAAGATATTAATAGGTCTTTTACCTTATTCCCAGGCATATAGATACGCCAGGTTAGAATCTTATGGACCAATTATATTATTGATACTTGTATTAAGTGGTATAATTGGAAAAGTATTATTTCCTGTAGTATTTTTTTTATTTCGTTTATTAGTATAAAATAGATTAATTTTAAAAAGTATTTTATAATTATGAGGAATAACGGATAGCGTAGTGCGTTTAGCGTATAGTGTAAATAGTCGTTAGTGAATTAACAGATAGACTATTTTAAGGTATAGGAATTTGAAAAATTCCTATACCTTAAAATAAGGAATTGATTTATTATAAAAAATTTAAAAAGACAAGATATTCAAGGGTAATATTTCCTTCTTGTTTGATGAGAGGGGCAAGGTTGATAGGGAAACAAAGGGGATTTCAAGGGGAAAGGATTTCCCCTTGACTATCTTGATAATAAAATTAAGAAAGGAGTACTTTGAATGAAAGGAATAATTTTTAGTGGAATGCGTCCTACAGGAAAATTACATTTAGGTAATTACTTAGGAGCTTTAGAAAATTGGGTAAAACTTCAGAAAGAGTATAAATGTTTTTTTGGGGTAGTGGATTTACACGCTCTAACCACTGATTATGATCAAACTGAAGAATTAAAAGAAAATATTAAAGAGATGCTTATAGATTGGTTTAGCGCAGGTGTTGACCCTGAAAAGAGTACTGTATTGATACAATCCTATGTGCCAGAACACGCAGAATTACATCTACTTTTTTCTATGATTACCCCTGTGCCTTGGTTAGAAAGAAACCCAGTTTTAAAAGAACAAGTCCGTGATTTAGGATTAAAAGAAAATATCAGTTATGGTCTTTTGGGTTATCCAGTTTTGATGGCTTCAGATATTTTAATCTATAAATCGAATGTTGTACCGGTTGGAGAAGATCAATTACACCATATAGAGTTAGCTCGAGAAATAGCCAGAAGATTTAATAGCTTTTATAAAAGGATTTTCCCTTTACCTCAAGCAAAATTAACTAAGATACCCCGTCTTCCTGGAATTGATGGAAAAAGAATGAGTAAAAGTCTAAAAAATACGATATCTATTTCTGATGATCCTAAGACAATTCAAGAAAAGGTTAATTTAATGATAACTGATCCTCAAAAGATAAGATTAAACGATCCCGGACATCCTGATATATGCATTGTATTTAATTATCAGAAGATATTTAATCAAGATCAATATAAAGAAATATCTATAGGATGCAAATCAGCAAAATTAGGATGTGTAGAATGTAAGAAAATATTAGCTCAGAACTTAATTAATAAATTTGAAGGATTTAGAGAGAAAAGAAAGTATTTTGAAAAAAATCCAAAAATAATTCGAGAGATTGTAATAGAGGGGAGTAGAAAGGCAAGGAATGTAGCCAAACAAACTCTCGAGGAAGCAAAAAAGGCTATGGGGATGGATTATGAATAATATAGATACAAATTTCAAAATAAAATTTGATAATTTCGAGGGATCTGTAAATGAGTTAATAAGAAATATAAGAGAAAATACCATAGATATTAATCAGGTACCCATTGTTGATATATTAAGCCAATATTCAAAATATCTTCTTGAAAGTAAGAATATTATTGACTTGAATGTTGCTAGTAAAATTATTACTGATACTGCGATAGTATTAAAAATAAAATCAGAACACCTCCTGCCCAACATAGAAAATAAAAATAGGGAAGGGGAGGATGAAGAGGATAACAATCCTATAATTTCAGGAGATAAAAATGATTATCTGCAAGAATATAATAAATATCAAAAAGTAGTTAAATATTTAAAAGAAAGAGAAGGAAATCAAAGTAACATATATTTTCCGATGATTAGAAATAAATCTGAAGAAGATAATATTGAAATCCAAGAAGTTGATTTGGCGGATCTTTTAACTGCTTTAGAAAAAGTCTTGCTAAATAAAAAAAGGGAAGAGTTTTTACCTGTTAAAAAAACATCTTTTACGGTTATTACAAAGATGAAAGAAATAATTGATCTATTAAGGAATAATAAAAGTGGAATATCTTTTAATTATTTTATAGAAATAACTCAAAGTAAGTTGGAAATTATTGTCACTTTCCTTGCCTTATTAGAACTTATATATTTAAAAAAAATTAATTGTTATCAAAATAAAAACTTTGGCAAAATCATATTTTGTATGAAAGGAGATGCTTTAAATTCAAAGAAGAATTAAATAATTATTCTGAGTGGAAAAATATAATCGAATGCTTATTATTAGTATCTGATAACCCTTTAACTACAAAAAAGATAAAAGAAATTACTGGTCTTGAAAAAAAAATTATTAATTTTTTAATTAAAAAATTAATATCTGATTACGAAGATTCTACTCGACCTTTTAGGATATATGAGATTGCAGGAGGATATAAAATAGGGACTAAGTCCCGATATTCTCTTTGGGTAAAAAAAATTTCAGAGAATAGAAAAAAATATCAAATTTCTAAAGCTGCCTTAGAAACATTAGCTGTTATTGCCTATAACCAACCAATAACCCGTTTAGAAATTGAAAAGGTAAGAGGCGTAAATTGTTCAGGTGTATTATTTAGTTTATTAAAACATAAATTTATAAAAATAAGTGGGAGAAAAAAAGTTCCAGGAAATCCATTAATTTATAAAGTTACGGATACATTTTTGATACATTTTGGACTAAAAAAACTTTCTGATCTTCCTAAACTAACCGAAATTGGAATTATTTGATATGTATGAAAGGTTACAAAAATATTTAGCAAGAGCAGGCATTGATTCTCGAAGAAAATGTGAAGAACTTATTCTTCAAGGCTGCATACGGGTAAATAATTCAGTTGTTACTAAATTAGGAACAAAAATAGATCCTAAGAAAGATATTGTAGAAGTAAAAGGTAAATTAGTAAAATTTATAGAAAAGAAGAAATATACTTATATATTACTAAATAAACCTAAGGGATATTTAACTTCTTTACACGACCCTTATAATAGACCGACTATTTTGGACCTATTAAAAGGCATAAAAAAAAGGGTTTATCCGGTTGGCCGCTTAGATTTTAATTCAGAAGGGTTATTACTTCTAACTGATGATGGGGAATTAACCTATGCCCTAACTCACCCTTCAAAAGGGATTGAAAAGATATATATAGTTAAAGTCAAAGGGGTTCCTTCTTTAAAAAAATTAAAATTACTATCTGAAGGAAGAGTGCTTGAAAATGATTATAACATTTCACCTTGCAAAATTTATTTATTAAAAGTTATGAATGGTAATGCAATTTTAAAAATAAAATTAAAAGAAGGAAAAAAAAGGCAAATTAGGAAAATGGGTGAATATATTGGACATCCTGTTTTAGAAATAAGAAGGATTCAAGTAGGACCAATTTGTTTAAAAGGAGTAAAGCCTGGAGAATATAGATATTTAGATAAACGGGAAATTGATAGTTTAAAAAAGATTGTTTATAATTAATGTACTGAATTAATAAATTACTAAGGATTTAATAAATTAATGAAAAAAGATAATTTAATAATTGCTATAGATGGGCCTTCTGCTGTAGGTAAAAGTACTATTGGCAAATTAATAGCGCAAGAATTAGGATATTTATATATTGATACTGGAGCAATTTATAGAGCTATAACCTGGAAAGTTTTACAAAAAAATATTGATTTAAATAATGAAGACTTAGTCTCAGGTATAGTTTCAAAGATTCGTATTTCCATAAAAAAAATAGATTGTAACTTTAAAAATTATTATCATATTTTTATTGATGGAGAAGATGTAACTGAAGAAATCCGTAATCCAAAAATTGACCAAAATGTTTCCCAAATAGCTAAATTACCTAAAATTAGAAGACAATTGATTTCTCTACAAAGAAATTTGGCTAAAAGTATTGATATTGTAATGGAAGGTAGAGATATAGGTTCGATAATTTTACCTTATGCCGATATAAAATTATATTTTACTGCTTCTGAGGAAGAAAGGATTAAAAGACGATATCAGGAGCTTAAAAATAAGGGATATAAAATAAGCTATAAAGAAGTTAAAGAACAAATAATACAAAGAGATATAATTGATAGTAACAGAAAATGTGCTCCCTTAACCAAAACAAAGGATGCTATTGTAATCGAGTCTACTAATAAAACTATTGGAGAAGTTAAAAATGAAATTTTGAAGATAATAAAAAAGTATAAAGAAAGTGAAGAATGATAAATTGAAAATAATATTATCTAAAAAAATGGGATTTTGCTTTGGGGTAAGAAAATCAGTAGATCTGGCGAAAAAAGATATTGAAACTAGTAAAGGAAAAGTATATATGTTGGGTTCGATAATAAATAACCCCCAAGTTCTCGAATATTTTAAAAAAGAGGGAGTGAAGGTTGTAGATAGATTAGATGAAATACCTGAAAAAAGTACAGTTATAACCAGAGCTCATGGCGTTTCTCCACTCGTCCTCCATAAAGCCCTCAAAAAAAAGTTATCTATAATCAATACTACCTGCCCATACGTGAAAAAAGTACAGGAAATTGCTACATATTTAAATAAAAATGGCTATTTCATAGTTATCTTTGGTGATAAAATACATCCTGAAACATTAAGTTTATTAGACGTTATCCAAAATAATGCCCTGGTGATTGATAATATTTCTGAAATAAGAGAAATAGCCTGTCAGAAAAAAATTGGTTTTATTTCTCAAACTACAAAAAATATTTATGATTTTAAAAAATTATCTTCTGCTTTAATAGATAAAACTGAAGAATTAAGGATATTTAACACTATATGTAAAGCTACAACCGAAAGACAAAGGAGTGTGCTTGAATTAGCAAAACAAGTAGATATAATGGTGGTAATTGGAGGGAGTAAAAGCGCCAATACTTCTCGATTGGCAGAAATATGTCAGAATCAGGGAGTAAAGACATACCAAATTGAAACAAAAAATCAAATGAAATACGAATGGTTTCATCCTGAAGATAAAGTTGGAATTGCCAGTGGTGCCTCTACTCCTGATTGGGTAATTAATGAAGTCATAATGAAACTTAGAGATTGGTATTCCTAATTACTTTTTTTATCTTGCCAGCTTTTAAGCATTTAGTACAAACATTGATTTTTTTGTTAGTATTATTAATAAATACTTTTACTTTTTGGATATTAGGTGACCATTTTCTATTAGTGACTTTATGAGAATGACTTATTTTATTACCAAATTGTGGTCCTTTGCCACAAATTTCACATTTTGCCATTTTATTTCGTCCTCCTGCCTTTTAAAAAAATAATCAACGCCTCACATTTTATCATATTATAGAGAGACTTGGCAAGTGATAATTTAAAGTTTATAATATTTAGTTAGATAGTTAATTAGTTACCTGGTTAGCTAGTTAAGAAAATAGAA
>Ga0209978_10000588_pt1 | contig 14095 bp, 15 predicted proteins | sample BentaG_FD_182805 | JGI IMG/M metagenome (GOLD analysis project Ga0209978, IMG submission 182805) | Deep subsurface microbial communities from South Atlantic Ocean to uncover new lineages of life (NeLLi) - Benguela_00093 metaG (SPAdes)... | ecosystem: Environmental > Aquatic > Marine > Oceanic >...
ACTTAGGCCCAAAAGACTACAGACTTGAGCCCTATAAGGGGATGATTGCCGAAGTTGCTGATTACTATTGGATAGATATGGGGTCAGGCGTTCCTAGAATTTGTTATATCTATCGAGTACGAATCAGAGATGAGAACAAAGAGGTTGTAGTACACGAAGATGAGATAAAAGCATGGAAGAGAAGGTTCTGGGAGACACTGATGTCAAAACTGAGCTAGCTAAATGGACAAGGAAGGCAGGCAACGGAAACTTGTCTACCCTGGTCAATTTAGGGAGACTATCCAAGAACAATAACACGGAGTATTGACAACGCTTTATTTGAAGACTACACTAAGACTCCAATATGTGGAATGACCTAAACAATAGAATAGTAGTGGTATAGTGAAATGGGGATGATAGAAGGGCACAGATAACCGCTGAACATAGTGCAGTGTTTGGTACTCTTTTTGTTTTGACAGAGTCTACAAGAACAGGGGAGGTGACGCCTATAAATCGAAGGCTATCTAAAGATAAAGGATACCAATCTAATTGAAAGGAGTAGCCATGTCAACCTATATAATACTAATTAATTGGACAGATCAGGGTATCAGGACGGTCAAAGAGTCGCCCCAGCGCCTGGCTACCGCCAAGAAAGTAATCGAGTCTGCTGGTGGTAAGATGACTGGTTTCTACCTCACCATGGGACGATATGACATGATAGCCATTGCCGAGGCTCCGAATGACGAGTCGGTGGCGACAATAATGTTGGGCTTAGGAAGCGGGGGTGGCATCCGCACGGAAACCCTAAAAGCCTTCACTGAAGACCAGTACCGGGACATCATCGCCAAAATCCAGTAGTCTCTCTCCATTGTTCTATCTAAATAATAAAACGCTAGCGGTAAAACGCTAGCGTTGTTACTACTACTTGGTGGAGACGGGGGAGGCACGGTCTCCATCGTACCGTCTAAAAACAATGCAACTTGTCAAAGAAAGACGAGCACTGGCGGTTTTATTCAAATAGGTTCTGTTCAAAATAGTGGTATACTAAGTTGAAGGTATTACTCTTAGTAAGTTTTAGTCCACACAGTTCACCGACTCAATATGGTTAGGGTCATTATATTAGCACCAAGGAGTAGAAAGAGACGAGGACAATCCCAAGGACAGCTAAAAGAATATTTAATATTTTCTTTTTTATTTATGTCGTGGGGACAATCGGCGGAATATTGATTTGTCTCCTCGAAGCGGCTGGGAGAATCAGATTTTACAACTATGATCGGCTGCCTCTCTGGGAAGGAAAATTAATTTTAGCCTCTAATCATCCCGGCTGGTTGGACGTAGTTATTGTTCCCATGCTCTATTTCCCGTGGTGGTTTAGGGAACTATTGGAAAGAATAAGGTATTTGTTGACCTTGCCGTTAAAGATAATAAAACAAAAATCCAGTGGCCATATCTTTACCAAAGATTTCAAAGACATTCCAGTTAGTACTGCAGATAAACATAACTTGCGTCATTTTTGGTGGGTTTTAGAAGGGTGGAACATCTTCATTGATCGGCGAGTAGGAGGGGTACGAGAAAGAAGCAACGCTTTGAGAAAAGCAGTCGATATTCTAAAAAACAATGGCAGAATTGTTATCTTCCCTGGAGGAGGCAGGGATTTCAAGGCAGAAGAAACAGGAGATGGCATCTACGATATTAAGACCGCGCAGTTTATTCTGAGAAAACCTAAGCGAGGAATTGGTTGGGTGGTAAAGCAAACCGGAGCAACTATAGTGCCAATTCATCTCGAGGGAACCGATAAAGTATTGCCCAATAAAGCCAACGAAAACCTGCTCCCCTTTTTAAGATTTGAAAGGTATATCCTAAGAATCTGGGCTCCAATAATTATTAGAATTGGGGAACCATTAAGGTTCCCTGTCGGAACTGAAGAAGAGGTAATATTAGAAAAGTATATTCAAGCTCAAATAGAGTTATTTCAAGACGGAGCCCATTACATCAAGATATGACTATGTTACTTACCTCTCTCATTTTGTCTCATCGCGTAAAAGCTTTGTGAAATTCTCCCAAACAGACGGGGAGATCGGGGGTACGTTCAATTTGCATAATCTCCAAATAAAAAACGCTAGCGGTAAAACGCTAGCGTTGTTACTACTAGATGGTGGAGACGGGGGAGTCCCCATCTCTATCGTACCGAAATTCATGACTGATTATGCAAGTACGCCTAGATGCTTGTGGTGGTTCATTAAACCATGGGGTAAACACGGAATGGCAACGGTAATTCATGATTGGTTGTATTGGGAACAGAAGCTTCCCGGATGGGAGGATTTTCAAAGAAAGGATGCAGAAGAGATATTCCACCGATGTATGGTAGATTCTGGAGTAGGTGCCTTGAAAGCCCGCCTCATGTATTTGGCTGTTAAATGGTTTGCTGGGGGCGCTTGGAATGGAAATAAAAAAAAGAAGGCGGAAGGCTGGAATAGGATAGCTGCTAGATGGCCTGAGAAAGCATTTGACACACCTGATGACCTTCAGGTCGTCGAGCAAGACTAAGCTGATACGCTTGTGCTAGCATCAATATGGTTACATGGCCTAAAAACTGAGAGGGGACATTATCATTCCCCCCACGCGAGTCTTCGTAGCGGGGGTTGGATTCGAGCTGATGAATACTGGGCTAGCAATACCAAGCTGGTAACGCTATGAAATTTATGGTGGGGATAACCTTCATCAGCTTCCGTCTTTCAAGCTTTCTACTATTTGCTTGCCGAGCATCTTAGCCTCTTCTACTAAGTGAAGGTTATTCTTCACGTCCCCAATTTTGCTGGCATAGCCGTAGGTGATGAATATCCTATTCTCTTCGACATCGAACTCCTCAGTGAATTGCTTTAAGGTATGTAAGGTATCCTCAATCCCCTCCGTCCCGGCTACTATGATGATACCCGCAACTCTTGCCTTGTATTTCTGGTCGTGCTTGTAGAGGAAGTAGTTTCGGTCGATGAAGGCTTTCATCTGAGCTGAAACATTATAGTAGTAAACCGGAGTTGCTAAGATAACCCCATCCGCCTTACGGAACCTGTCCAAAATCCAGCCCGCGTCGTCCTTCTGCAGGCAACAATCAAAGGAAGCACACTCATCATGCCCGAGACATGGGTTAACCTCATATTGGCTGAGGACAATCTTTTCCGTATGTGCCCCCAGTTTAGCCGCTTCTTCGAGAGCTTGGTCGACTAGGCAATTGGTGTTACCATTCAGCCTTGGACTGCCAACTATAGCCAGTACTTTCAATTCCTCCTCCTTAAAAAGCCGTGATATATCTTCAGACTCAATGCAGTGCTGCCTTCGGGATGAGAAGAGTTTAGTTGTAAAGCAAGTATAGCGGTTATGATATGAATAGAAAAGGCACAGATTTCAGGTCTGTACCTCTCACTTTCTTGGTAGCCCAAGTTGTTCAATATATAGAACTTTCAGAGCGGAGTTTGCGTTTATCTAATTGATTCGATTTTCGTAAAGTGGGCTTAACAATCAGATTTCCTAATTACTTGTCAAGTCAAATCTTATTGACTGTTGACCCTCCGTTAATTAAACTAGTTTTCGGGGATGGTTACTTTAACAGGCTGAGGAGCAACAACTGCCTCGTTTGTCCTGAGAAGCGCCGTCCCTTGTGATTTGAGATAACCGCGTTTTACCGGGTTGCGGCGTCTTCTCTCACGCCTTATGTTTGAGCGAGAGGCTAGTCGTTACTTTCCTGGTTTATCAAGCGTAACTATTACATCTGGCCATAACGCTGGAAGAAGATATCGACTGACAGTTACTGTTCCGCACTATGAGGCCCGCTGTGTACAAATCTTATTTCGAAAGGATTCTCCTAAAATTTCGAGAGTGAGTGTAGATGGCCCTGTTGACTCAAAGCATCGATTTTCTTCTGGGGATTTATGCATGTGGTATCCAGAGGACTCTGTTGAGAATCAGTGGGTTTTCGAAGATGGACTCGTGGCCCTTCTTGGGCACATTGCAGCTCACCTTTTTCGCGAGGCGTGGTATAGAGAGACTGGGGAATGGCCTGGTCCAGAAGTCGGCCATTTAAAAATCGAGTCTGCACCTGCGGAGCAGAGCGGAGTACGGCAATGAGCGAAACAGGATTCTCTTCAGCAGTGACAGCCGCCGCCATTGGAGGAGCTGCATCGCTACTAGCATTGGCTATCAATGCCATTATTAGCGGTTGGCGCAATCGCATCGCTCGCCAACGCCAAGAGTTCTCAAAAGCGTTTGCGGTGTGTGTAGCATATGAGGAATTTCCTTATATCGTCAGACGACGTCGTAATAACGCACCACAGGACGAACGAGTCCGTATCTCCTCTGAGTTCAGTATCATTCAGCGAGAACTCGCTTACTATTCCGCGTGGCTAGCGACTGAGTCAAAGAACGTATCAAAAGCCTATGAAAACCTAGTTTCACAGCTTCGGGAGATTGCAGGGGCTAAGATTCGTGAAGCCTGGCTCACACCACCAATTGACTCTGATAGCGGTATGAACATGCCCGACCTTGGTCTCAGTGCGCTTAAAACATTAAAGGAAGCCTATTTGCTGGAGGTCGCTCACCATCTCTCGGGGATACCTAGACCTTTTCGCCGGCTATTTAAATCACGTGGTTAATTGCTAGGTGTTAAAATATGACGTTGTGTTGCATTACTGGTGAGATTAGCCAGTATGAACATGCTTCTCTCCTTCCCCTGGGTTACTTCGCAAAAGTCGACTCGCCGGAACTACGATATATCCTCATAACTGTGGTTGTTGTATAATGGGTTCAAGACGTCTCGGAGTAGGCAAGCTCCTAGCGAAAGGTGAAATATGCCCCTAAGTGAGGCTGATACAAGGGCAAAGCTTATTGACCCAGCTCTCCACTCTCGAGGTTGGAAAGAAGACCTCATCCGGCGTGAGGAGACGGGCCAAGGGATAGATATTGTTGATGGCAAGCCAAAACGCAGGCAGCTTGGTCGGACAGACTATCTGCTGCGTATTCGAGTGAACCTCAGCAGCCAACCTGTCGCTGTTGCGTTGCTAGAGGCTAAGCGGGACGATGAACCACCGGACAAAGGGCTGGAACAAGCCAAAAAATATGCCCGCTTGAATCATGTTCCTTTCGTATATTCGTCTAATGGCTATCTGTTCGTTGAATATGACCACTTCACAGGAAAAACCACTGGGTCGTCTCCTCTGGAAGAGTTCCCAGGACCTGAAGAATTGCGTATGCGGTATGAGGAGGGAAGTGGCTTCTCATTAGAAACAGAAACCGCAAAATCCTTGTTAGTGCCATATCCCGGTGGTGAGGCAAGTAGGCGCTATTATCAGGATGCCGCCATTCGTGCCGCCTTAGAAAGAATAGCTAGAGGCGAAAAACGAATCTTGCTTTTCCTGGCTACTGGGACTGGGAAAACGTTCATCGCGGTACACCTTTTGAAAAAGATTGCCGACGCTGGTCAGCTTCGCCGCGCTCTGTTTGTCTGCGACCGAGATGAATTACGCTCGCAGGGGCTTGGACATTTCCAAAACGTGTTTGGCGCGGACCTCCTCCGGAATTAGGCAGCGAGGGATACTTTTCCATGGATATCAAGGCAGACAGGCGCCCAGTTCGCGAAACCCTCGCAACTATGGTCACTAGGACGTTGCTGACCTTCTATGTGCCTTTACTCACCCTCTTAGGTCTGGTTGCCCTATTGGCGAGGCGCGGCTAGATACTCATTGTCCTCCTTACTTCTCGCCCATCAACGCAGTCCAGGCTAGCATAATTTGCCATTAGGAAATGAAAGTCTTAGTGGAAGGATAGCTGGTGCCCGACACCGGCGACAGTAAAGGCAAGTCTACCGGGAGGATTGAGGGGCTTCGTATGCTCTTCTGATAGAACCCGCGCTGAGTCTCACCTTCCTCTTGCCCAACTAATGGCTGAAATAGACGCTGTCGTTCCCAGTTGGCCTATCACCTAATCCTAGTCTTCCCTGCATAGCCAAATCCCTCTCAAAAGTTTCGCTACAATCTGCATCATAGCTACGGACTCGCTGCACATTCTAGCGGATTGTTATTCCTACTCCTTCTTGACATCACTTCCATCAAGTGTCGTAACTGCATGTACGTGGCGTTGACAACTTCGTTACCAACACCTAAGATTATCCTAAGAATAGAAACTGGGGGGGCATACATGGCAAACAAAAAGCACTTCACTACCGAAGAAGCCAAGCGAATTGGCGAGTCCTTAGGTATCGATTGGAGCAAGTACGATGTTGAGCAATATAGGATGGGCCTTGATGTCGAGCTTGAGCACGGTCTGGTTGATCCACATACCAATGTTACTAACGATGATCCTATGATGACCGGGAAAATTGCTTTAGCTCATCTCAATGAATTTCCAGATTACTACACGAGGCTTAAAAAGATGGAAAGGGAAGCCGAAGGTAGGTGAAGTAATTCTTAGGTATGATAGGCCAAATTGTAAAAATAAACGAGTAACTGAGTCTGTTGGAGACTCATATTCCGAACGAAAGTGCATTTTCACCAATACAATAACAGAAGGAGGGTATCATGAAAGAAAGACACCTCACAACAAATCAAGGTGTCCTGATAACTGACAACCAGAACTCGTTGACCGTTGGCGAACGCGGTCCGGTACTGTTACAGGACGTCCAGTTTATTGAGAAGATAGCTCATTTTGACAGGGAACGCATTCCCGAAAGGGTTGTCCATGCCAAAGGGGCAGGAGCCCATGGCTACTTTCAGGTTTACAAGAGCATGAAGCCTTATACCAAGGCTAAATTCCTTCAGGACCTGGAGAAAAAGACCCCGGTGTTCGTGCGGTTTTCGACTGTCACTGGAGGGCGGGGCTCGGCGGATACGGTTCGGGATCCCCGTGGCTTTGCCGTCAAGTTCTACACCGAGGATGGCAACTACGACTTGGTTGGCAACAATCTCCCTGTATTTTTTATCCGGGACGCCATTAAGTTCCCCGATATGGTTCATGCCTTCAAGGGCGCGCCAGATACTAATATTCCTTCAGCATCTTCAGCACATAACCGCTTTTGGGATTTCATATCCCTGACACCGGAATCAACCCACATGATTACATGGCTTTTTTCCGATCGTGGCACGCCGAAAAGTTACCGGATGCAGGAGGGGTTTGGCGTCAATACGTATGTGTGGGTGAACGCCGAAGGCAAAGCGGTATATGTGAAATACCACTGGAAACCGAAACTGGGTGTGCAGAACCTCGACCGCCATGAAGCAACCCGACTGGCCGGTGTTGACCCTGACTATCTTACCCGTGATCTTCACGATGCTATCGCCAGAGGGGAGGAGGTTGAGTATGAGCTCAATGTCCAGTTGATGGATATCGCTGACGAATCGAAACAGGATTTTGACCCTCTGGATCCCACAAAGACCTGGCCCGAGGACAAGTTTACTCTGATACCAGTGGGTAAAATGGCGCTCAACCGTAACCCGGACAACTTCTTCGCCGAAGTGGAACAGGCGGCTTTCTGTCCCGCCAGCATCGTTCCCGGAATCGAGTTTTCCGCCGACAAGCTTCTCCAGGGCCGAACATTCTCATACGCTGATACGCAGCGCCATCGGCTGGGGCCGAACTACCTGGAACTTCCCATTAACCGACCCCTTGTAGAGGTTAACAACAATCAGCGCGACGGCGCCATGCAGATTGGTCAGTTCAGCGGTCCGGTTAACTACGAGCCTAATAGTCTGGGTGGTGGTATGCCCGGGGAGGCTCCCGAGGAGGGCACCCCGCGTGTATACCGGATTGAAGGAGAAGTCACTCGCCAGAAGATAAGCAAAACGAATGATTTCGAACAGGCTGGGGAGAAATATCTTTCCTTGAGTAAGATGGACCAGGAACATCTGGTGGATAACCTCATCGCAGATCTTATGCACATTGAAAAACCGATCCAGCAGCGAGTGATCGAGAACCTGACCAAAGCTAACAAAGAGTTGGGAAGAGCTGTAGCTGAAGGTCTGAAACTGTAACAGGTGGTGAGTGAGCGGAACCGCCATTGCGGCTAAGACGGGCTTGGCGGTTCCGTTCAATTTAATCACTCCATCCAAATGACACATCGAGAGACTTCACCAACCTTTGGCATGTGCCGAAGAAGTCGTAACTAAAGGAGTTTTTATGAAATTCTCAGGAGAATTAACCCTGGGACGTAGCTTTATTACTCATGTTCGTGATTAGCAATGTTTTCTAGATCTTTGGCCCCGCCTGCAAATGGACACTAGTAACAATTGTCCGTTTTGTTGCATACCAACTCAGTCTTTTTAAATCACTTTAGTATCAGTGCGTGGAGCAGGTGATACACGGATCATATGACCTTATTAACATTTCACATAATTGCCTGAGATTGTCCTCATCCTTGTTTAGATTATTCCGCACTAGAATTTCGAGATCGTGCTGGATGTTAGCATGATTCTGATTGGTTGGTATAACACAATTTGCTTTGACAATATGCCCAGTGTTGTCATAGCTATAGTCATGAATAAGGAGACCACGCGGTGCCTCCACCGCACCGACGCCCTGGCCAGCTTGGAATTCCACGGCAAACTTTTCCTCACTAATTCCATTTTCGAGTAACCTTTTCACAATATTCTGACCCTCTTCGATTTCATGCATAGTCTCTACTATTTGAGCTAGAGTATTCATGAAGGGGTTACAGCAAATCGGCTGGATACCTAGCTCATCGGCTACGTGAGTAGCCAGCGGGTATAACTGGTCGTGGTTTATGTTTATCCTAGCTAAAGCTCCAACTGCATATGACTCTCGCACATGCTTGGCGAATTTGGCTGTTGAATGCGGTACACAGTACTCGTTGGTAATGTCAAGGTATTGATCCGGTGAAACGGTACCCGTATCTGTTGAACATATCGAGCCGCGAATAAGAGCGTATTCGTCTGGATGCTTGAGCGAAATATATTCTGTCTCTCTGCAGAACTGCGGTACGTCCAACTTTTTAAATAGCTTCACCGTAGCCTCAACGTCAGGTAGCGCCTCCTGTAGCCGCTTCTCCAGATAGAGTAGACTCTGTTTGTTTGGAAGTCGGCCGAAACCGCCAACCGTGGCTGCTTGAGGATGTATTGCCCTTCCACCAATAAGTTCCATAATATCGTTGCCTAATTTCTTCAAGCGAAGGCCAGTCAACACCAGATCCCTATTCGTTTCCATAAGAGGGAAAATACTCCCAGCACCAAGGAAGTCAGGGCTAGCTAACAGGTATACGTGAAGCATGTGACTTTCTATCATTTCACCAATATACAGCAGTTTTCTAAGCAAAATGGTCTGCTCCGAAAGATGGATGCCAAAAGCCGCTTCAGTGGCAGCGAGAGAGGCAAACTGATGAGATACTGAACAGATACCACAAATACGTGAAGCCAGGACGTGGGCATCATACCAGGGTCTGCCTCTCAGCATCAGCTCAAAGAAGCGAGGGGACTCGGTAACTTCCCATCTAACTTCGGGAGTCTTACCGTCGGATGACCGCACTACAAGTCTGCCATGCCCCTCCACTCTGCTAATTTGATTTACATTGATATTGATTTTCTTCATTTCCAGATGCGTTCCTGACAGATATTGAACAGGTCAAATTTCTTAACAATATCCTCCACTGACAGACCAGCTTGTTCCAGTATTAGCTTTTCAGCATTTATGTTGGGCTCATCAATAAGGCCACGGCAGCCCCAACAGATAGCCCCACCGGTAACACAGGTAGCCTCGCAGCCACCACGAGTTACCGGACCGAGGCAGGTCATACCTTTATCGAAAACGCAGACATTCCCTGCCATCTTACATTCAGCACAAACGGGATCGTTACATTGATACGGCATTCGTCCAGCCAGTATCTCCTGTACAACTCTTATGAATTCCTTTTTAACAATAGGACAGCCAGGGATATAGAAATCAACCGGTATTACTGCACTTATTGGTCGTGCTGGTATGGCATCGTAGTATTTTGCACTTTCTCCATACTCACTTCTTAGTACCTCATCCATAGGATAGTAATTTTTGAGGCAATTAACTCCACCCAAGCAAGCACATGCCCCGATTGGTATCACCATCTTTGCTCTTTTTCTTATATCCTTTAGTCTTGCTATCTCAGATTGTCTTGAACAGGCTCCATCAATGAAGGCAATGTCGTAGTAACTTGCTCTTTCTGTCATAGCCTCCCTAAATTCGACGATCTCCAGAACGGATAACAGTTCGGGCAATTCCTCCTCGCAATTGAGTATCTGCAGTTCACAACCTTCGCAACAGGTAAAGTCGAAAACGGCGACCTTTGGTTTCATAACTCCACCTCGTTAAGCTGAGCCAGTCTGGCATAGCTGAAAACAGGTCCTTCTAAACATACATATGTGTTATCGATTTGGCAATGACCGCAGAAACCCATACCGCATTTCATCCTCCGCTCCAGCGACAGCAGTATGTTTTCTTTAGCCATGCCCTTCTTTAAACACTCAGCAACTACATAGCGGTACATAACCGGCGGACCAACCACCATCGCGACAGTTCGATTAGCCTCGACATCAAGACTGGGGAACAGGGTAGTAATAACCCCTACGCTTCCCTCCCAGGCTATGTCAGCAGGACAACGGTCTACTGATTCCAACAGGACAATATCATCTCGTTCCCGCCATTCACGCAGCTCTTGACGGAAGAGCCGCTCTACTGGCTGACGGCACCCGTAAAGTAGTATAACCTTGCCAAATTGATGTCTCTTATCAAGAGCGTATTGTATCATTGAGCGAAGTGGACAAAGGCCAATACCACCAGCTACAAAGAGCAAATCCCGCCCTTCTAACTCAGGTATAGGGAAACCATTCCCGAAAGGACCACGTATTCCAAGGGTATTTCCTGGTCGTAGTCGGTGTAATGCCTGTGTCACGCTCCCCACGACTCTGACCCCCAGTTCAAAGACGGGGCCACGAGTTGGAGACGACGCAATCGAAATGGGCGCCTCGCCTATTCCCAAGACGGAAACCTCAACGAATTGTCCCGGACTATGGTCCAACACGTTGCCATCCTCTAACTGCAATCGGAAAAGTTTCTCCTTTCTTGCTAGCGTCTCAACTTCAATTAGCTTCACAGGTCTCGGCAAATAGAGAGATTTTTCGCTTGCTTCGTTTATCATCGTGTCTTTGCTTCCCTTGCTAAACGGTTATAAGCATATACCGGGCTCGCGATATCGACAAGACAGGCGTGCACGCATCGCCCGCAGCCAACACAGCCGAGTTCACCCCAGCGTTCCAGCATATATTTACCTTTGCGGTATAGTCTATGCCTCAACCTGTCTGTTCCGGTCGGTCGAAAATTCTCTCCACTAGCCACTTTAGCAAATGCGTCAAACATACAACTATCCCATCTTCGGTAGCGGACTCCAGCCAGCTGACTGAGTTCCATTTTATCTCTCACGTCAAAACAAATGCAGGTTGGGCAAACCATGGTGCACGATCCACATGAGAAGCACTTTTGCCCCAGTTCCTCCCACATAGGACTGTTCCATTCTGTATCTAGCAATTCTGGTATTTCTTCCGGAGAGATATCTAAGGAAAGCTTGTAATGACTCAGGGAATCCTCTCGTAACTTCTCTCTTTTTCTCACCTGGGCCTCCCCGGTGTCTGACACTTTGAAATACCTCCGGCATAACCTCTCCCCCTTTTCTGACCCCACTTCTATCAGGTATTCGTTACCAAGATCAGTAAGCCATAAGTCGAAGTTATCAGGTGGCAAAGCTGTCCCCATACTGGCTGCAAAGCTATACTGCCATGGTTGCAGACAGTCAACACCTACAATAGTTATAGCTTGTCGACGTGTTTGGTAATTGATATCACGTAAATTATCAAGGAACACAGCATCGAGAAGTTTTAACGCATGCATGTCATAAGGGTGAATACCGATAATAATACCAGGTTGAGCATCAACCATAGTCTCCACACTGACCTGTGGATCCAATTTAAATTCCAAGAGGGGAGTTTTGGGTGGTAGGAAATACTTGTTAGGTGATAGCAGAGCTATGTCGTAGTCTAGACGCAATTCGTCAACTGAGAATAGTCTATCAAATTCATACGCAATAGCTTTAGGCTTTGCACCGTATACTACACTTTCATCGATCATCCTGTCGAGGGACAATTGAAATTGTGTCTTACTTGTCGCTAAAATTTCCATGGACTATCCTGCTCGTCGATGACAACCGCCACTATGTATATTGACCTTGACAAAAACAAATCAGTGTTTTACTAATAACTTGATTCCTTTTCCTCTAAGGCTGAGGCGAATAAGCGTACCCTTACCATAAGTTAGATACACTGTGCACACCAGACACGTCTCAGTATCTAGGCCCAACGTACCCCACTCTACCCATTTACAATAGGTGCCCTCTATTTCCCAGCAGGGGTATTGTCTGTGGTAATAGGCAGGACAATCGTTACGCACATCTTCGGGGCAATGTGTCATTTCCCAACATGCACTTTTGTTATTCCAGAAATCTGCCAATTTGGATGCTTTATCATGTTTTGTACACGGCATAGCCCTAACCCCCTTACGCAAATGCAATTCATCTAAACCACAATTGCACAATATACATATCTAGTTGTCAGCCATTATACTATGCTTTAGCTTCAATCACAAAGCTCTTTATACGAACACTCCGCAATCTGTATTAATAACGTACCTGATAACACTGTCTGATGCTCTAAGTATCTATGCTATTCTTATACGTGCTAGATGTGTGACTAAATTGCATAATGTCACATTCACTCATTTTGTGACATTTATTTCAAATGAGAAAAGGAGGACATTCTTACTCTTAAGTGCACGTCGACATCCCGATGTTTGTCTAGTGGCGGTATTAAAAGAATAGGGTTAGTATAATCTCCACCAACTGTCTAGGGTGCCCACGCGGGCGACGAATCATCAGCCGGATTATTAGTGAGGTTGGTCTGGTTGGAGCCATCGGCGTCCACGACGTAGATTTCGTAGTTGCCATCACGGTCAGAGACAAAGGCGACCTTGCTGCCGTCGGGCGACCACGCCAGGAAGTCATCCCTAGACGGGTTATTGGTAAGGTTGGTCTGGTTGGAACCATCGGCGTCCATGACATAGATTTCCGAGTTGCCATCACGGTGAGAGTTAAAGGCTATCTTGCTGCCGTCAGGCGACCACGCTGGGACCCGCGGATCGAGCTGACCATCATCAGCCGAGTTATTGGTAAGGTTGGTCTGGTTGGAGCCATCGGCGTCCATGACGTAGATTTCCAGGTTGCCATCACGGTTAGAGTGAAAGGCAATCTTGCTGCCGTCGGGCGACCACGCTGGGTTTTCATCCTCAGCCGGGTTATTGCTGAGGTTGGTCGGGTTGGAGCCATCGGCGTCCATGACGTAGATTTCCGAGCTGCCATCACGGTAAGAGAAAAAGGCAATCTTGCTGCCGTCGGGCGACCACGCTGGGAGAATATCCCAACCCGGGCTATTGCTTAGTTTGGTCGGGTTGGAGCCATCGGCGTCCACGACGTAGATTTCCAAGTTGCCATCAGGGTGTGAGACAAAGGCGATCTTGCTGCCGTCAGGCGACCACGCTGGGAGCTGGTCAGTAGCCGGGCTATTGGTGAGGTTGGTCTGGTTAGAGCCATCGGCGTCCATGACGTAGATTTCCAAGTTTCCATCACGGTCAGAGACAAAGGTGATCTTGCTGCCGTCGGGCGACCACAGTGGGTAGCCATCATAAGCCGGGCTATTAGTGAGGTTGGTCGGGTTGGAGCCATCGGCGTCCATGACGTAGATTTCCAAGTTTCCATCACGGTCAGTGGAAAAGGTAAGCCCGCTAGCAGATGTAGGTGTCGGAGTTGGTCCAGCACATCCTACAAGCATTGCCGATAACAGTGTAAAAGTGATTGCAGCGGTGAGTAGTTCTGATTGTTTCATCACACATCAGCCTGTAGTATGTATTAGGATTATTTCCTGTATTGAGCCTCAAGTTTAATCATCTTCTAAGACTTTGTCAATGTGAGATAATAAGGAACCTTTTTAGAGAAGCTAGGTTGCACAAATCGCTAGATTGTGTTCTCCTAGTGGGATGTTGGGGCGGT
>Ga0209978_10000589_pt1 | contig 14094 bp, 10 predicted proteins | sample BentaG_FD_182805 | JGI IMG/M metagenome (GOLD analysis project Ga0209978, IMG submission 182805) | Deep subsurface microbial communities from South Atlantic Ocean to uncover new lineages of life (NeLLi) - Benguela_00093 metaG (SPAdes)... | ecosystem: Environmental > Aquatic > Marine > Oceanic >...
CGTAGCCACCACTCACTACACCGAGTTAAAGGCGTTGGCTCACGCTACCGATGGCATGCAAAACGCAGCTCTGGATGTGGACCCCGTTACCATGGAGCCTACCTATCACCTGACAGTAGGTATCCCAGGCGGCAGCAATGCTCTGGCTACAGCATCGCGCCTGGGGCTGCCCGCGGAGATTGTCACACGCGCCCGAAATATGCTTTCCAAAGGCGCTCAAGCAATTGAAGCCTTGCTCACACACCTGGTGACCGAGCAAAAGAATGTTGAGTCGCTTCGCCACAGCCTGGAGAAAGAACTGAATGAAGCAGAACAGAGCGATGCGGACTTGAAAAACAGGCTCCGCCAGTTAGAAGAGGAGAGGCGAAGAATCATCAAGCAGACACGCGACCAGGTAGTTCGCGAGGCTGCCGAGCTACAAATGGAAATTCGTGGGGCGGCAGCGGATTTGCGTAAGGAAAAATCCCGGGAAAAAATCGAGCAGGCTAAAAAGGCGCTGGCCGAGGCACAGGGGAAGCTGGATGCCGAAATCTGGCAGGCCAGACCGGCGATTGAGACGGAGGGAACAGAAGCCGGGGCAGGTCCAATCGCCAACGGTGATACCGTCTGGCTGAAGGAGGCTGGCGTGCCAGCCACAGTACTATCAGTATCTGAGGAACGCGGGCTCGTCGAGGTCCAGGTTAGGAAAGTGAAGATGACTCTCAGGCTTGAAGGCGTGGAAAAGAGGATACCATCAACTGGTGTGGTGAAGACGGGTGCTGCCCTGATAAGGAGAGAGATGAGCAAGCCCGGGGTCTCCCCCGAGCTTGACCTGCGGGGAAAGAGGGCCGAGGAGGTTGAGCCGTTGCTGGATGACTACCTTAACGAAGCGTCTTTGTGCAGCTTGAGCCAGGTCCACATCATTCATGGTATCGGCACGGGCACCGTGCGCCAGATTGTGAGGGAGATGCTGGCCTCTCATCCGCTGGTGGCATCTTTCCGGCCCGGGGAACAGGGCGAGGGCGGTGACGGCGTTACTATAGTCAGTATGTAGCTGGAGCATACCGGCTGACCGGGTGATTGAGATTATGCTGGTATCAAGAGAATTGCGTCTGGGCAGGTCGAAGGCGCTCGGCTTTCTGGACGAGCTAGCCTCGACTGAAGGTAAAGCGATATCGGTTTATTTCCCCCCGGGGATAGCAGCAGCACGTGTTGAAACCAGACTGGAAAAGGTATTTGGCCCGGTTGACATACCGCCGGGCATAGCTGAGACTATTGTCGCCTCGAAGATGGGAGCGGCGTTTTTCTGGAGTCAGCTGCAGATGTACCTGGTTTTGCCCCCATTCCCGATAAAAGAAGAATATATCACCGACGGCTATGATGTTGGACCGTTGCGTACGCTTCTCAGTCATGACTTCCTTATCGCTCTGGTCCTGGTCCGCTTGGGAGCATTCAGCATCGGTGTCTGTCAGGGCACAAGGATTATAGATAGCAAGACTGGAACAGGCCTGGTGCATGCCCGCCATAAGAAAGGCGGCTCCTCGCAGGCGCGGTTTGCCCGACATCGGGAGAAGCAGATAGAAGAGTTTTTAGGACGAGTTTGCGGTCATGTACGGGAGCATATTGAGCCTCATGCCCGATCACTGGACTATCTGGTTTATGGTGGAGCCAGAACTACCATACTCACACTGCGAAAACGGTGCCCGCTCCTGAGCCAATTTGACGACCGCATCCTGCGGATGCTGCTGGATATACCTGAGCCGCGCCGGGCGGTACTGGAAAAAGCCATCGGCACCATCTGGTCCACCGATGTTGTCGAATGGCGCCAGGATAACCCTTAACAGGAATTCCCGGGACACCATAACAATCAGGCCTGCTACAAATCAGGTATTATGCCCCCAGAATACCGAGTACATTATTTAATGGCAAGGTCATCGAGGTGTGATATATCCGGTAAATGTGATTGTCAAGACCAGTCTTGTCCTCGTAGTTTAGAAGCGATATAATCTGTCACACCAGCGATGAAGAACCACACTCCCTATTGCTGCAGAACAGTATGTTCCCATCGTTGAGAGGAGGGGCGAATGTCGGATTTGAAGACTGAATTCCTGTGCACTGTAGCTGCACATGTTGACTGGCGACATGTCATAGATTTGGGAGTGACACCGCATGGCATACGGCAGATAATATACATAAAAGGCGGTACATTCGAAGGCCCAAAGATCAAAGGAGTTGTGCTTCCTGGAGGAGGCGATTGGTTTGTTCGCCGGGCTGACCAGATGGTAGAACTGGATGTTCGCTGTGTCTTACGCACTGATGACAATCACCTGATATATTGCTGTCTCAGAGGCATTAACGAGATGACTGCTGATGTTGCGATCAGGGCAATCAGTGGTGAATCTATCGATTCATCGAAATACTATTTCCGAGTTACAACGGTAACTGAAACCGGATCCAAGAAATATGCCTGGCTGAATCGTATTGTTGCAGTCGGAGTGGGGAACTTGATGCCGGCGGGTATCCAGTACAAGATCTACATGGTCCTATAAATATGAGGCATGTATGTGCCAGGAGTTTTAACTGTCACGGTGTGTAGAGTTTTGCATTTGTCCGCCAAATTGTGATTACACCTTTCTGACTTTTGGGGAATTCCAGGGACACCACACCAATCAGGCCTATTTATTGGGTCATTTCAAACTGCGACAAGGACGCTCGGCCGGTAAAAAATAGGACGCCCCGAGTAACCTCACATCCTTCACCTGCCTTCGTCCGGCCTGGCCTTCAGCTTACCTTGTGCCGGCCACTACCTGCACCTTTCAGCTTTCACCAAACCCAACTCTTATGCCAGGTCCCTGCTCAGTTACTCGGGACGATTTTAATATTAGCATGTATATAACGCAGTTGTCAATTCCTCGTACGTACTAGGAGGGTAGTACTAGGTTCTCGGAATTAGCAATCCCGGGGACACCATGCCAGTCAGGCCTATTGCAAATCAGGTACTATGTCCCTACGTGATTTCGAGTATTACCCCAACTATGGCAAAAAGCAAGGCAAGATTTCATGCTATTATGAACAAGTAAAACAATGGCCCAGGTTTCCCGGTTTCCTCCAGTGTTATTTTTCGGTACTGTCGGATATATCCAAAGATCAATACTCTGAAGAATAGATAATTGATTCTAATACCACGCCTGGACAGAAACGAAGCAATCATAGCGGAAGCTACAATCCCACAAGCAACGCCGATAAGAGCCAGTATAAAAAATAAGGTGCTCATAGCTCTTGTCTCCGTCGCGGGTGATGCCAAAAAATATCGATTACGTATCGATGTGTGGTATTCTGCTTCATAGTTGAGAGAATTGTAGCATATCTAGTAATAACAGAATTCCAGTGACCCATACCAGTCAAGCCTGCTACAAATCAGGTATTACGTCCCCAGAATACCACGAAAACAAAGGCGTAGATGGTGAATTTTTGTTAAGAGTCAAACTTGAACAGGCTGATATCCACGCAAGTATTAAGCCCATTTATTGGTTCATTTCAAACTGCGACGGGGATGCTCGGCCAGTAAAAATCAGACGTCCCGAGTAACCTCACTTCCGTCACCTGCATCGTCCGGCCTAGCCTTCAGCTTACCTTGTGCTGGCTGCTTCCTGCACTTTTCAGCTTCCACCAAACCCAACTCTTATGCCGGGTCCCCGCTCGGCTACTCGGGACAAACTTAATGTTAGCACATGTATAGTCCATTTGTCAAGTCTTGTGCGCCGCGGTTGGAGTAACCGGCTTATGGGCAACGAAACTCACTATTGTGCAATTCGGCAAATTGCACAAGCACCGACTAAGGTACCGTAGAAGAAGTGGCGGAAGGGCGTAGTTCCTCTTTTGTCTGTTCAGTAATTATCCAGTCAATATTTTGTAACAATTTCCCCCTTTCTTCGTTGTAGATAAGGAAGGTAAAGGCAAGATAATAAAAGAAAGGAGATGTTTCTATGAAGAGAAAATTTAAAATATTAGGGTTGTCCATGGTGGTCGCAGCTATTCTGGCACTAGCTATTGCCGGTACTGTTGGTGCAGCTGGCAGTAATCCCGGTACTGGTGCTCAGGCTCAGAACCAGGGAGCGGAGTGTCTTTGCGGACAATGTCCCTGCGGTGACTGCGAGCCCATCAATCACGCATATAACCACGACTACTCATACTCATCACCCGGCCCGCACGGATTCCAGAACGGCAAATAAAGGCCTAAACTTCGGCTATAGGTATGAGACATATTCAGGGACTTGTGCAATAGCCGTTACCGCAGAAGCATGGGACCTGAATATTAATTCGATCGAATAATGAGGGGAGGTTATCTAACTCCCCTTATTGCTTGTCAGCGAGCATAACTATATCCAATGTTTGGTCCGCCATGAAAGGACCTCCATCAACAGAAAGGGTAAGCGCGAAGCTGAAATAATTCGCGCCTGTTCTAATCCGACTTTATAGTATTCTGCTAAGCCAACCCGCGTTGCACTTTACAGAGTTTCGTGCAGCTTGGAATTCCAGGACACCATAGCAATCAGGCCTGCTACAAATTAGATATTATCTCACCAGAGTACCAACCTATTTTGGTGCTATAGAATCTGACGTTTCGTGAGTCGCTGATTACATAACATGTCCTGGACACCGCTTTAGACCTGTTGACAATTCCTGTGACATAAGGATACTATAAGTATAGGGGTTGGTGTTCAATGGAGTACAAGAGAGGCCTGTCAGAAGCTCCGTCCTGCGCAGTCTAACAAATTCAGTTTGGTGAACTAAACTCTGTTTCCTACTGCGGCGAAATTCACCATCCCTTTTGAAACCCAAGGTTGGTGCGAAGCATAACCGAGGCAATTTCTCCCTTGAACGGGGAGAGCTAGGAGGGTGGAAAGCATATTGACCTGCGTTCATACCAAATGCTCTGTCGAGGAATGAGAGTAGATATAACGCCGTGGACAAGCAAGGTAGAGGCCGCAATTGGAAGAATTAAATCGATGGGTAAAACCTTTCCGATTGCGCTTAAGTCCCTGCCTGACTGACGCGGTATTTAGTGATGGAACCTTGATACGGGGGGTGATAGCCATGGACTAAGGTTGACGGAAAATGAACGGGTAGACATGAAAGTGTATCAGCAAAACTGGAATTAATAGAAAGGAGGTGTACAGGAATGAATTGGGGTGGCATAATAGAACCTTTCCAAGCTTTCTTTAGCACACTAATAGATTTTTTACCATATATCCTCGCCGTACTGGTCCTTTTGCTCCTAGCCTGGATTTTATCCAAAGTCCTCAGGGCAGGCATCCGAAAACTTGTGCGAGCCACTGGTATTGATAAAAGGCTGGGCAAGGGTGAAGATCCCCAAGACCCAAGCCAATTTCCGGTGGCCCAGGGTGCGGGCACTGTAGTTTTCTGGATTGTATGGATATTGTTCCTACTGGCTATACTGCAAGTCTTAGGCGTAGAAGGTCTCTTCGATTCAATCGTGGTGGTATTTCAGAAGATCTTTGCCGCCGTTCCCAACATCATCGCTGCTGTGCTGGTGCTTGGGATCTTTTACCTGGTGGGCAGACTCCTGGCCAAGCTGGTCACCAAAGCCTTGACCAGCATTCACTTTGATGAGTTGCCGGTCAAGTTAGGGCTGGTAAAAGAGGCGCCCACAGGAGCCGGCTCTGCTTCCAATGTGGTTGGCTACATTGTCATGGTATTCATAATGCTCTTTGCCATAATCATGGCAGCAGACCTGCTTGGTTTTGCCGCCGTGAATAATCTCATCGCCGTCTTGACCCAATTCCTGGGTCTGGTTCTTCTCGGTGCTGTTATTATCGGCATCGGCATTCTTGTGGCCAATTTCCTGGCAAATATCCTGCGAGCAGGCGGCAGAGCAGGACCTATGGTTTCCTTCGTCAGGGTCTCCGTTGTTGTGTTAAGTGTCCTCTTGGGAATACGCGCAATGGGTTTTGCCAACGATCTCATTTTGCTGGGCTTCGGGCTAGCCCTGGGCGCAGCCGCAATAGCAGCCGCTATCGCCTTTGGACTGGGTGGCCGCGAGGTCGCCGGTGAGCTTCTGGCTCGCTGGACCAAAACTGGTTCCAGCACCGGGAAAACCGGTGATAAGACTAAGAAATAGCCGGAAATAATAAGTAGAAAGAGTGTCCTAACCTAAAGGATGGTGATGCTGCAGATCTAGAAGGGGCCGGGTAATCTCTTACACAGCCCGGCCCCTTTTTTTCATTTATCCCCGAAGACAATGGTATCTGTAGAAATACAGGGACACTATACCAACCAGGCTTACTACGAATCGAGTATTATGTCCCCGAAGACTGCCGGACATGGATTCCATTCCGGGGTAGTTAGAGATATAATTGAATTAAAAGGGGATAAGAATAAACGGATATTGACGGAAGGACCACCTGAGACGTGGAGAGAAACATGTTTGAGCAACCCTCAAAAGAGTGAATAGATGATACGTTTTCTTAGAGTCGTCTATGTTGTGGCTATAGCGGTTGTACTTGTTCTGCTTGTCATCTTCGGCGTCGAGGCTTTCTATCCTTCCCCCCAATACCCCGACTATCCCGAGCCCATGCCAGCTTACAACAGCTCTGAGTACGAAGAATGGGAGCAAGAATGGATGGAGGCTTACACAGTATACGAGCATGAAGCAGAGGTACATGACAGGAACATTTTCTTCGTTGTCTTACCTCTGGGGGTGGTATTTGCCGTCGTAGGCACCTTCACCCAGAGAAGGCTGAGTATCTTTGGGGCCGGCTTAATCCTGGGCGGCATCGGGACGATGATATCTGCAATTGTACCTTATGACCTGGACAATATACTGAGATTTATCGGTATTGCTGTCATCCTGGCTGTGCTCATCTTCGTGGGATATAAAGTCTTCTTTTCCTTAAGAAGAAGCTAACTTGTTTCTCTGAGCGCTGGTCGTCGCCCAAGTTTGTATTATCTTAAGGACAATCGTCAATGTGTGACAGAAGCAGCCTGTTCAGGACAAACAAATGGTTATTGCTTATTCTGACAACCATCCTGGTGGTCGCCTCATTCCTGGTTATTCCGGGAAATTTAAGGGGTTACTCAGGCGAAACCGAAGAGCTGTATTTCTGTATACTCCATACCAACGATATGCATTCCGAGCTCATACCGCATTCGCCGGCAGTAGACTACCGCCCCGGAGAAGAAAACGCTGCCATAGGAGGGTTCGCCCGGCTGGCTATCACCGTGGACGAAATCCGAGAGAACAAAAGGAAGGAAGGTGAACCGGTCCTTCTCTTTGACGCCGGTGATTTCCTGGGAGGCGCTCCTTTCGCCTGGCTGGCCTTCAATGGTTCTGCTGCAGAGCTTACCATAATGCAGGAGATGGGATATGACGCTGTGACCATCGGCAACCATGAGTACGATTATGGCCCGGACGTCCTGACGCAATATCTTCTACAGGCAGGATACCCCGAAGCCCACCAGGAGACACTTGTGCTGGCTTCCAACACAGAGGCACCATCAGCCCATCCGCTGGCTGCCCGCGGCCTCTACAGGAACTTCGGCATATTTGGGCTGGAAAACGGCTTGAGAGTAGGAGTTTTTGGCTTGATAGGCAAAGATGCAGTCCTGGTAATGGGTGATAGCGGAGACGTGCAGTTTCTGGACCAGTGTGAAGCAGCCCGCCAGGCGGTGGACGAACTGAAGGAACAGGGTGTCGATGTCATTGTGGCTATAAGTCACTCCGGCGTGGATGAGGACCGGGAACTGGCACAAGAGGTGCCGGGGATTGACGTAATCGTAGGGGGCCACTGTCATACCGTACTGCACGAGCCGGTCTTACAGGGCACCACCGTCATTGTCCAGGCTGGTTCCCTGGGAACGTATCTGGGGCAATTGGAACTGGCGTACAACCCCGCCACCGGCGAGGTACGGGTGCGCAACGAAGAAAACGACCGCCCCTTTCTTATTCCCATCGACGACAGCTTTACCTGCGATCCAGAAATCGATGCCTTGGTCCAGAAATATACCCTCATCTTGAACACCTACGTCGGGGAAGTGACCGACGGCGAATTTGATAATGTCATGAGTACGGTGGCCAGGTCTGACTTTGTCCTGTCCAACCTTCCGCCTTTTAGTGAAACTGCGCTCGGCAACTTCGTTACCGATGCCATGCGCTTTGCTGCTCAGGAGGTTACCGGCAAGAGAGTCGACATAGCTAGTCAGGCCAACGGCAACATCCGGAAGAGCATCTTTCCCGGCGCCACGGAGCACTCTGCAGGAAACATTTCTTTCTATGAGATTCTGGAGGCTACAGGTGTGGGACGCGGGCGGGATGGCTACCCGGGTTGCCCGATTGCATCTGTCTATCTTACCGGAGAAGAAGTGCGCCGTGTGCTGGAAATAACCATATTGTTGCAGGAATTTATGGGAGATTCTTATTTTCTACAGTTTTCCGGCCTGCGGTATAGCTACAACCCCACTGATGCAGTGCTCTTGACCGTACCTTTTATAAACCTGCCTATTCCCACGACCCATGCGGTTATCAGGGCAGAGCTTTATACGGGTGATGGGATTCAACCTGTCAACAGTGAAGAGTACATCCCCTTGAAGCGTGGAGACGAAGAATTGTACCACCTGGTCACCGACGCCTACCTCCTGCTTTTCCTTCCCCTGGTGATAGATATGCTACCTCAGTTGGAGGTAGTCCCCAAAAACGCCGATGGAGAGCCGGTACCGCTGGACAGAATAGACGAACTGATAATACGTCATGACGATGGGAGAGAGCTCAAGGTATGGGAAGCGGTGGTGATTTACGCCGCAGCCCAGCTATCTGGGGAGGGTGAGGTACCGCAGATCCCCGATTATTATGAAGGGGTTGCCGGGCGCATCAACAAAACCTGGACTTTCCCCCTGGTAGGCTGGCTTATCTTAATACTGGCAGTTATTGTGGCGGGAATAGTACTCTTGGTATTCCGCAGGAGAAAGCGCAGGATTTCCAGGGACACCACACGAATCAAGCCTGCTGCAAATTAGGTGCTATTTCTTCGGCATACGTCCGGCGCTGGCAGCCAAGTGTAGTAAAGCCGCAGCTTAGATCCGAAGAGAACCGGTCTCAGGTCCAGGGTTGTGAATACGTCCATCGTGCGAGATGCGTTCTCAATTAAGCTCGTGGTCAAGCAAGGGATTAGCTGTCCCGGGGGCTTGGTAACGAAGTCCGAAAGTGAGATAATATGGCGAAATATCTGAAATAGAAGGAGGTTGTGGCAATGTGCGAATTCTGCCATAAGCATGGAGAAGGCCAGAAATGGTACCTGAGAGCGGAGAATTACTCGGCTGATTTATTAAGTGACTTGAGGCGGCGCAAGTTTATTGCCGATTTCTTTTCCCTGACGGAAGAGAGTCCAGGACTCCTTACGAAGCTCGAGACGCTCCACATAATGCCGCGCTTTGTGAAAAGCGCAGTAGTGACACGCAAGGTGGGCAGGTGGAAGAAGCTGCACTACGGGCAGGTCTTGCCGATCGAGGATGTGGAAAGAGTCTTCGGTGTTGTCAGTAACGTAGTACGACTTCCCTGTTATTGCCGCCATATTAATCTCGGCACCGAACAGCGTTTCTGCTATGGGGTAAGCCTGGCACCACAGGAAGGGGAGATGTTCAAGATAATAAAGGAAATTGACATGGACTACCTGACGGGCCCGGACACTTCCGGCTTAGAGGAGCTGCCGAAGGAAGAAGCTCTGGAGAATTTCCGGCAGTATGAGAAAGAAGGCCTCTGCCATACCATCTGGACATTTGTGACGCCATTCATCGGGGGGATTTGCAACTGCGACCGCTCTGATTGCGGTGCCATGCAGACTACCATAACAAATGGCGTTCCCCATATGTTCCGAGCTGAGTACGTGGCCGAGGTAGATCTGGAGCTTTGCAATGGCTGTCGGCAGTGCATGCGTGTCTGCCAGTTCGGGGCTATAGGATACAGCGCAGCCAATAAGAAAATCTTCATTGACCCCTTGCGGTGCTACGGTTGCGGCATCTGTCGCGCCAGCTGTACTAAGGATGCCATCGAGCTTCACGACCGTGTCAGTGTACCCGTGTCGGCTAACCTCTGGTAGTGTTCCAGCTCACTAATACAGCAGCGTTGCTTACAATGATCTTTTGTTGATGGGCGGGGCGAAGCACTCATGCAAGGACCTTCGTGCACTATAATGAGGGTTGTCTGAGTGTAAACAAGTAATAGGTGTCACCGCTGTCAATCAGGCGTGGGCGGGTCGGTAGGCACAGGCTCCGGGATGGGCTCCGCGTCCGGCGCATTATCCCAGATGCCGCTGCGCTTCTGTAACCGGTACTCGCGGTAAAGCCAAAACCCGGCGATAGCGGTACCACTCACATCTGCGACGGGGATGGATAGCCAGACGCCGTTCAGCCCCAGGAAACGCGGCAGGATGAGAATTGCCGGGATGAAAAAAATTAGCTCACGCGCCAGTGAAAGAAAAATGGCTGTCCACCCTTTGGATAGTCCCTGAAAGGTGGTAATGAACATAATGGCCGGACCCATCAGAATTAGGGTTGAAATGAGAATGCGCATCCCCGGCACGGCAATAGCCAGCAATTCAGGGTCATCACTAAAAATGGCGATTGCCTGAGGAGCGAAGACTTCCAGGAGGACAGTGGCAACACCCAACATCACCACCAGAGCAACGGAGGCTAGCCTGACAGCTGACCACAGCCGCTTCCAGAGGCCTGCCCCCAGGCAGAAGCCAACAATCGGCAGAAGACCATGGGCAACACCGATAATGGGCATAAACGCAAGGTCGATAACACGTATCCCGATTCCCAGAGCCGCCAGCGCTATCGAGCCGAAACCGGCCACAACCCGGTTGAACAAGATGAAAACGATTGTTTCCGTCAGTTCCATCAGAATCGATGGCAAGCCCACACGGTAGATCTGCGTTATGATAGAAAGATTAGGTCTGAGATGATGCAGCTTCAACCTGTAGACCGACTTTCCGCCGACCAGATAGTAGAAACTAAGTGCGGCAGCGATTCCCCCGGTTATCGTTGTCGCCAACCCAGCCCCACCGATACCCATCTCCGGGAAAGGCCCCCAACCAAAGATCAAGAATGGGTCGAGGATGGCATTGAGCACAGCGCCAACAATAGTGAAAATCATCGGCTTAACGGCATCCCCAGCCGCATGGAAAACGTTGCGTGACATGAGTCGAAAAAGAATAAATAGCATTCCCCAGCCTATGAAAACGAGGTACTCCACCGTCAAGGCTACAATGTCCGGTGTAGCCCCAAGTAGAATGGCTACCGGCCTGGCAAAGAAGACGCTGATAACGGTGAAAATAACACCAAATACAACAGTCAGTGGAAAGATCTGGCCAGCCACCTGGTTGGTTGCCTCGATGTTTCCTTCACCGAAACGCCGTGATGCCAGGGCGTTGGCGCCAACACCTGTTCCAACACCGATGGAGACTACGGCAATATAAAACGGAAAGGTAATGGTTACAGCGGCAATCGCCTGATAGCTGAGCTGACCCAGCCAGAATGTGTCAGCTAGGTGATAGAGCGAGATGGTTACCATTGAGGCAATGCTGGGCGCACTCAGGCGGAGGAGCAGCTTACTTAGCCGCTCTGTACCAAGACGTGCGGTAGTCTCATGAAGCTCATCAGGTTTATCTGTCTTCATTATCCTTACAGCCAACCATAGCTATGCAGTCCGTGATTATTTGGCACAGGAAACTGATGGGATTATAATCCGTGTGAAGATACAGGCGCTTTCCAGTACTCCGGTGTTTCCGTGTTATTTTACCCCTGCCCCTGGGGGTACCGCAAGTCATCCACCCACAATTCGTATTTATGTTTACTAAATCTATTAAGCTAGTATTACAACAGTACAAGTTGTATCGAATTGTGTTATATTCATGATCAGACTGAGCCTGAGATATATCAAATTTCAGAGTGTCTTGGTTGGTAACCGCAGATTGTATAGGCAGAGAAGAGACCTGTGAAAGTCATTGGATTAATCGGAGGTATGAGCTGGAATTCCACATTAGAGTACTATCGAATCATCAATGAGTTATTTGCCATCAGGCTGGGTGGTCTTCACTCGGCTCCCCTGGTTCTTTATAACTTAGATTTCGATGAGATTCAAAGGGCTCAGCATAAAGGCTGCTGGGATGACACAGCCAATATTCTTGTTGATGCAGGTAATGCTGTTAAGCGGGCTGGTGCTGACTTCTTGGTAATCTGCACAAACACCATGCATAAAGTTGCTGATGACGTAGAGGAGAAAGTTGGCTTACCGCTGCTTCACATTACTGATGTAACTGGCGATGCCATCAGGGAACGGGGGCTGCACCGAATAGGCCTACTGGGAACAAGGTTTGTAATGAAAGAATCTTTCTATCAGGAGAGGCTTCGGGACCGCTTTGCTATCGAGGTGATTGTGCCTGGGGAGGACGATATAGATACTATTCATCACATTATTTACAATGAACTCTGTGAGAGCAAGGTTAATGCGTCTTCCCGCTGTGTTTGTGCCAACATTGTCAGTAAATTGGTTAATAATGGCGCTGAGGGTATTGTGCTTGGATGCACGGAACTCCCCTTGCTCATCCAGTCTGGTGACATAAATGCTCCAATATTTGATACTACTCAGCTCCATGCGGAAGCAGCAGTCAACCTGGCGCTCGCTGAAATTTAGAACTTCTGCCCTTATTGGTATGTCGCTGCATATTTCTTCGGGCGTTGAATGTCAGGGTGGATTTTGTGATACACCAAATCAGGATTGCGCAATCCTTGACATATAATAATTAAAGGAACATCCTTCCAATCAAACGTACCGCGCGTGATGTATTATGACTTAGAATACTAATCGCTGAAGACGTATATCGGAGCCTGGCTCAACGTCTTCGCCTCCGTCTCCGTCTGAACAACGACGTACACCACAATAAACCAATTACGATGAAAAAAAGGTACGGCCGGTAGGTGGTCCCCTTGCCGATTCCGGTAACCGCCGTCGCTGGGGTGGGAGGCGGTGTTAATGGCGCTGCTGTTTCGGCAGGTATTTCGTAAGCAGGTATCTCGGCAGAAATTTCATAGGCAGCTATCTTGTCATTGAGGTACTGTTTGGGCACCCAACCCAGAGGGTTGTTTTTGCCGGTAGCTTCTGCCCAGACCCATCCTGACTCACCTTCCAGCTCGAAAACGGCGGGTGCCTTTTCATATTCAGGTAGATAAACCAATACTGAAGTGTGCTCCGGGACAAGCACTATAGCAGAGCGAAACCCGGCGGCTCTATACATAACCGCCAGTAATACCGCCACATCTTCGCAATCACCTTGCCCGATTCCATCCTCGACAATAGCTGTAGCCAGCTCGTCGGCATTCTGGGCAAACTCTTCATTTCCATTTTGGTCTATATCAGGGGTATATTCCACCCCGTCACGAACAAAATGAAATACCGCCTCTGCCCTCCGTACCGGGTCTGGATATTCATTGGCAATCTGCTCACCCAGGCTATAGGCTGCGTTAGCCTGGTCCCCCAGGCTCTGGAAGGCTATCGCCGGACGAAACCCTGTGTCAGTTATTTGATAAAAACCGTCTTCACCGAAGGCCCTGGTCCTACATATCTCCCAGTCATCAAAAGTATCTCCGTCTCTCTCGTAGAAACCTTCAGACAGAAATGCCGAGGCGTAACCAGCAGTCGCCACCGCAACTAGTAGGGCAACTATTAGACCCAGTAAAACCCTGGCTCTCTTCATAACGGTCCGGTCAGTGCCGCATGCAGTATTAAGCCAAAGAAGACAAGATAACCAAAGATATGCAGTCCTGCAGCCACCGGGCTTTCCTTAATACTGCCAAACGGTATTTTAGGTGTTAGTTTGTCCACGATATAGAATAGGGCCACTCCAAGAAGTAAGCTTATCGCAAAGCTTATAGCCAGTAACCCCCACGCCCTGAAGTCGAAGATGTACCAAACTATTGGAGCTGTGACCGCAGTCAGTGCGGTAATAGCGCCGTGGATAACAAGGCCGATCAGGATGAAGAAGCCGGCTATGAACAACCCGGTAGCCACCGGGCTCTCACCTATGCGCTCGCGATAAGGGA
>Ga0209978_10000590_pt1 | contig 14076 bp, 11 predicted proteins | sample BentaG_FD_182805 | JGI IMG/M metagenome (GOLD analysis project Ga0209978, IMG submission 182805) | Deep subsurface microbial communities from South Atlantic Ocean to uncover new lineages of life (NeLLi) - Benguela_00093 metaG (SPAdes)... | ecosystem: Environmental > Aquatic > Marine > Oceanic >...
AGATCATAAAAAATATCAAAACAAAGAAACCCTACTAGATGAACGAGATTGACAAAACCTAGAATAAAACCGATGAATGCAAAAGCCTTCAAAAAAAATCGGTGTTTAAACACGAATTTAGTAATTTTGTTACTTTTCCATTTGTCATGCCCAAATTCATCGAGAAAAGATCCCATTGCAGCTACTGGAATAATGTAGAATGTAGTTGGTTCTATGTTTATTACATTTAGTGCAAAGGTTATAAAAATCAGGATTACAAATAAAATCACACTTACTAAGTACATAGGATGATCTAGTTTACCTGCTATCAACAGTCCAATTGCTGTCCCAATTACCATACCAATTACTGGTTCTTCGGTTAATGCCAGATATGCCATAGACGCGGGTATAAAGATAGCTAGTGGGATAATCCACATCTTATATGATCTGTCTTTTATTTCATCTATCAAGTGATCCATTATTTTTACTGCTAATCCTAAAAGTATGCAGAGTCCTACTACAATAAATCCATTAAACACATTGCTTTTAGGGTAAGAAAATCCAAGAATGACCAACACAATACCAATTATAGAAGATAGAGTAATAATAAATACAACATTTTTCATGATTTTTAATCATATTTGGCAACGTATATATATAACTATTTGTTTATAATAAACAATCTAGATAAATAATTGTAATTCCTCGGTGCTATAGAATGAAACTATTTATGTTATCAAAAATGATAAAGATGCTACGGAACAAACAGGTTAGAAAACTACCGAAAAAAACATTATTCAGCTTCCGTGGTATGTTTAAATATGATAGATTTGTCAAATTTGAAGACAAAATAGTGTTTTCTATACATATCCCCCCGTTTCCAAGCAAAGCATTTGACAGGTTTTTTGAAACAGAGCTCAAAGCAAGAGAGGGAATAAAAATCCCTGGAATTGTCAACATTGCAGTGACACATAAATGCAGATATAATTGCTGGCATTGCAGTGCTGCTCCGAAGAAAGGTAAATATTTATCACTTGAAACAATAATAGATGCAATACAAACATTTCAAAATATGGGAACATCTATGTTTTCAATTACAGGAGGGGAACCACTTCTCCGAGAGGATATCACAGAGATTATCAGAAGCGTTGATGATCGATCCATGGTTTTCATGTTCACCTCAGGATATGGATTAACTGATGAGAAAGCAAAGGAGTTGAAAGATGCAGGGCTTTTCGGGATGATGATAAGTTTAGATCATTATAAACCTGAAATTCATGATAACCTTCGGGGGTACAAAGGAGCCTTTGACATAGTGATGAAAGGAGTAAAAATGGCTCAGAAAGCAAATCTCTATGTTGGTTTATCATGTGTTATTACAAGGGAAATGTTACAAAATAATGAAGTTTGGAAGGTACTTGAACTTGCAAAAAATCTTTCTGTTCATGAGATCATGATGTTTGAACCAACTCCTGTTGGAAAACTCTTTGAATCTGATAGTTATGTGCTAAATAACGATGAACGAGAAGAACTCATTAGATATCATAAGTTGATTAACAAACAAAGAAAATATAAAAAATATCCAAGAGTCTCAGTGTTTCCATATTTTGAAAGTAAAGACTTATTAGGGTGTACTGCTGGATATAATATCGTCTATATTGATGCTGATGGAAACATACGACCATGTGATTTTACGCCACTGACCTTTGGAAACATCCAGGAGGAACGTATTGAAGACATCTGGCAAAAGGTAACTAATGTGTTTAACAAACCACGGGGTTTTTGTTTTATGTTAGAAAACTATAAGCTCGTTAGGAAAATAGGAAATGGAGAGTATCCTTTATCATATAAAAAATCTCTTGAAGTTTGTAAACAATGTCCTCCAAGTGAGATACCTTTGTTTTATAAAAAATTAGGAATCAAATAATAATGTTAGAAAAAATAAGACTCCAATATCAAGCTTTGAAAATCTTGCGAACAAAAAACATAAAACAGTTTCCAAGAAGATTCCTGCTTTATATGTTACTCCGATCACGACATGAAAAGTTAACTTTACATAATGGCAAATTTGTGATTTCTTCTGATTTACCTCCGTTTCCAAGTGAAGCGTTTGATAGGTGTATAAAAGCATTGCATTCAACCATGGGAAAGGATGTTGTAATCCCGATTTATGCCTCTTTTTCTGTTACGAATAAATGTGTGTACAACTGCTGGCATTGTTATATTAATAGTTTAAAAGAAGAAGATATGTCTAGCGAATCTGTTCTAAACATTATACAGATGCTTCAAGATTTAGGTGTATCTGTCATTGCATTTACCGGTGGTGAACCCCTTTTGAGAACAGATCTAAGTGAGATAATTTCTGAAATAAATGGTAGATCCTCAGTTATTCTATTTACTACAGGTTATGGATTAACTAAAGAAAGGGCATGGGAACTAAAAAATGCGGGTTTATTTGCAGTTATTATAGGTTTAGAACATTCTCAGCAACAGATGCATGATACACTAAGAGATTATGATGGTGCATATAAGCTGGCAATGAAAGCCATAAAAAACGCGAAAGAAGCTGGCGTATATGTAGGTGTTTCTACAGTTGCTACAAAAGAGAGAATTAAAACAGGAGAAATATGGGAATTTATCAGATTTGCTGGAAGAAAAGAAGTTGATGAAGTGCTAATTCTTGAACCGATTCCTGTTGGAAAGATTGTTGATGAGGATAAAGTCATTCTCACAGATAAAGATAGGAGAAAACTCATAAACCTACAGAAAAAAGCAAATAAAAACAAAAAATTTCCCAGAGTACTCTCATATTCTTATCGGGAAAGTAAAAAAGTAATGGGATGTTGTGCAGGTTATCAATATATACATGTAACAGCTAGTGGCAATATCTGTCCTTGTTCTTTTACTCCACTTTCATTTGGCAATGCACAAAAAGAGAAAATTAGTGTTATCTGGAAGCGGATGAATACTGCTTTCGTTACCCCTCGCACTAGTTGTTTTATGGTACAGCATCACAAGCTTATTTCAAAATATTTAAATGATGGTTTTATAGATTATGAAAAAGCTGTTCAGTTCTGTGCTAACTGCAAAGAACATGATGTTCCCTCATTATATAAAAGATTGGGGGTTAAAAAATGAAGATATTTATTTTGTTAAAACTCTTAAAAAATAAAAATATTAGACGCCTGAGGAATCTGTACAGGTTTCTAAAAGTTGCCCATCAGGTAAAAATTCCTTTGTTTTATAAAAAATTTAGTGTGAGGTAAAACTATAACGGGTGGTCATATGCGTAGGCTGGATTCAAACATAATAATGACAATTTTACTTGTTATAACAGGAATTTATTTTATTCTCGGTAAAATTCTAGATATTCCCACCTCAGAAATCATATTTATGATGGGATTTATACTATCTTTTTTAGTTATCGTCGTCATTCACGGGTGGAAAACATTAGGATCTCGTGAATTGCTAGTCTTTTTTCTGATTGCCTATGGCATAGCACTTCTCTACGAATATGGTGGAGTGGAGTGGGGCGGATTGATGGGATGTAGGTACTATTACACTGATTTATTGGGACCAAAATTCCTTGGTAAAGTTCCTTACATTATACCATTAGTCTGGTCAATGTCTCTTTATTGCGCGTTTACCATGACAAACATTATTTTTAATAGGATCCGAACAAATCATAATTCCTGGGAGCGGATTTCCTTACAGTGGTTTTTAAAAATAATTGGAATGGGAATAGTAACTGGGTTGATCATGGCTTCTTGGGATTTAATTAATGATCCAGTGCTGGTTGCAATGGGTGCATGGAGCTGGCCAGATGGGGGGTTATATTATGGCATATCGTTATGGAATTATGAAGGATGGATAGAAGTATCTATGCTAACCTTTGTATTATTCAGCCTCTATCTTTATCGGATAAAAAGAAATCAGATATATGTAGACGGAGACAAACGATCAGGTTACACACTTTTAGTTGTCGCCCTTTATCTAACAACATTGTTGTTCTATGCGATTTATGCAGTGTATGAAAACGTGATGTATGCAATTCCATGGGCAACCATAGCAATGGGTACAGCAGCAGCCATTACAATTATTCAGTTTCGTCGATCTTGTTATAAATAAAAAAAGAGTCTGAGAATCAAAACCACCAAAAACCCAGATGTTTTACCTAGTTTTCTTCCTGTTAGCATGTTTACGGTTCGGTGGGCCTATGCTACTTATTAATATGATTATACAATTTGAATAAAAATAAAAAAGATTTTTTGTAAAAAAAGAAAAAACACTTCGTGTTTTTCTAACCCTTTTTACTAAAATCTTCTTGGTTTACGTTTCTGAAAACATTCCCTACAATAGACAGGTCTGCTACCATCTGGTTTAAAAGGAACCTCAGTTTCTTTTCCACATTCTGCACAAGTCACCTTATGCATTTCTCTTGGTGGTCCTCTATCATCTCTATACATTTTCAATTTCCTTCTTCAAAGCTCTTTTCCTATTTAACGAGCTCTTGTCTCAGGTCAATGTGTATTTGCTATATAATAATACCGCACGTTATGAAATCCATTCTCTTAGTTTGAGAGGACTAAGTGAGGTGTGCTTTGATTGCCTCGTAATTATACCAGCAATATCTCACAAGTTTAAGTGTTTGAAAATGGGTTTGAGGAATATATTTCAATCCGATTTCGAACGTGCGTAACATGTATCGTGCATCGGTAAGTATCTTTAGTTTTTGGAAGATATTTCTCTTGATTTGTAAATCCTCCTTGAGATTATTCGCAAGTATGATAATATCTGAAACAAGTTTTTCAGAATGATTTAAACGGCTGGAAAGATCTGATTTTAATCTGTCTATACGCTGTCGTACTGAGTCGTTATATTTGACAAGCAATGAATAGGTTTGATCAAGTTTATCGATATTAGATAACGTTTTATTATTATAATCACTGAAAAAACCACAGTAATAATACACATAGGTAACAGAATAAAGTATGTTGTCCTTAATAAGGAGGTTCTCCTTGAATAGTTCAGAAAATAATTCAATGTGTTCAATGCTAATATCTCGTAAAATTGAGAGATTTTCATTGAGTGCAGTAAGTCTTGTTTTAATGATCTCAAACGCTGACTCATTATTTGGTGGAAGAGGTAAATCAATGGTTTTTTCTCCCATCTCTTCGATAAATGATACAGGATACTCGTTGGTAATTTCGGTTTCTTTTAGGTTTTCTGATGTCACATAAAACAATGCATTGTGAATCGTTCGTCTGCCATAGTAAGGGTCGTCTTCCCAGTCAAATCTCTCAAGTAGAAGGGAGATGTTGTTGACGAGTTCAGGATGGCTTCCGAAGAGAACGATCTTTCCATCCCCAAAAGTGGAGTGAACCCAACTTGGTGTTCCCAATACTCTCTTTTGAAATACTGGATCAACTGATGAATCTATTTCGCTTTGTAGACTTGTATAGGTTGCGATCTTTTCAGAGTTTGGCCCAAGCCATAGAAATAAAGGCCCATTGAAGAAATCTTTCACTGTTTTATTTAGACCATAGGTGAGTGGATGATTTGTATCTTCAATTTCAGAAGTCGCAATATAAAGTTCGTAGTTATTAACTCGTTTTTGTCTCATAAGCGAATCACTGATCGACAGGCTGATAAATGGAAAGGTAACAGATCGATCTGGGTTATAGGCATATCGGAGCGTAAAGAAGGGGATTGGTGCTAAATATCCAGAACATGCAGCTAGTGCTCCATAACATGAACCAACATAGCCTCCACCGTTTCGTACAAACTGTCTAATTGCGTTCATTCCATCTTTGTTGGTTAAACTTTTTACAACCTCAACCGTAGTTTCGGGATTAGGGCCATATGGCCACATAAACACATTGAAATCATTATTGTTGAGATATTGCGCTGTTTCGTCGTCAAGGAGGAACTCCATGGTAAGAAAACCACCGGCTTCAGCGACATGAAGATAAATAGGCCATCCATAACGAGTAGGAGTACCCAAATGTTGCGCAATCTTTGGCTCAACTAACTTGTATGCATCAATAGATACTGGACTTATTAATTTATATATTTCTGTTTTAAGAAAATCATCGTCTTCAATTTCACTGGTTTTGTTGTAATCATAGATTATTGCAGTGGTTAATGCATCTTTATAGAGGTCTCCCGAGAAAGGTATTATGAAATCTCCTTTTTTATAGCACCTTTCTACAACGTCACTCTCATTATTTATCTCTTTTGATATTGCTGAAAAAGTACATGATGACCAATACACAGTAACGTTTTCTCTAAGAAGATCATTTATCAAATGTCGTACTTTACTGTTTTGGAAGGTTTCATATGTTGAATCCTTACCTGCGGGAAGAGGAATGATAAATCCATAGCAATCAGCATCTCTTACTCCATCATCAAGTGAAGGTAGGGCGATATCTACATAAGAAAAAAATGTTGATGTCTCTACATTCGTTGAATTTCGATTCGATATGTTTACAGGAGAGCATAGAGATAATCCTAAAAACATAAGTATTAGTGAAATTGCTATACTTTTTTTAATCAGGATGTTGTCCCCCAACTATGATACTATAGGAAAGCACCATATTTAAATTTTTATGATAAGAGGTTCTTGTAGTCTATAAGGTTCCCCAACCAGCTTTTACGACACTAAAGTCCCTTCTCATTATCGACCGTCCTATTTGTCTTGCCATATAGCTGGGTCGTCGATAAAATTTTTTAGTTGCATTATGACACATATTCACGAGTTCGTCACTTGTAAAGGAGGACAAATTTTTATTGGAATCTGCAACAATTGAGTATCCGTCAGTTTCATTGATATTACCATCTTGAACTGCTTTATTCCATAGATCAGAACCATAGGTATACATTAATGGTCGAAAAAGTACAATATCTAGCGGTATTGAACAGGTGAACCGTATGGTTTGCTCTATATGTTTTTTTGTCTCTATGGGAGCGCCAAGGATGAAATTTCCTGCGATGACAAAGTTCATTTTTCTCCCTAATTTAACCGCTTTTCTTATTTGATCAAGTGTTACTTTTTTATTGTAGAAATCAAGAGCTTCTTGGTTTCCTGATTCAATGCCAAATTCCAAATATTTTACGCCTGCTTTTTTCATTTTTTTATAGAGTTCATAGTTAGCCGAATCCACGCGTGCACCAGAAACCAACAAATCGATGTCTGTTTTAGTTTTAATAAGAGCATCCATTATCTTATGAGCTCTTTTTTTATCTGCAAGAAAATTATCATCTACGATATAGACAGAACAGTATTTTTCGTTTATCTCCTGAATTTCTTTTACGACGTTTTCAGCGGATCGCTGTCGAAATGTATTGTAGGAAAGAGCCAATCGTGAGCAGAATCGACAATGAAACGGACATCCACGACTTGTTACCATGGATGTTAATTTTGGTTTAAAAAAATACGTATTATTTATCTTTCCGTAGTCATATTTATCAACGAGATGACGTGCAGGAAAAGGAATAGAATCCAAATCCTTTATGACCTCTGGCGGTTTTCCAGGTTTTATGGTTTTATGGTCACGATAGTATATTCCAGGTACTTCTGATAGTTTTTTTGTTCCTTCCAATCCTTTTGCCACTTCTTTAATCGACAGATCTCCTTCTCCTTCCAAACAAATATCTGCCAATGGTATGTGTTTCAAGGATTCTTTTGAATGGAAGGTACAATGAGGACCTCCAATAATAATTGGTATTGATTTATCTGTTTCTTTTATGTTCTTGACTATTTGTGCTACCTCTTTATATGAATGGGTAGACACACAAAGTCCAACTGAATCTACAGAAGACAGCGATTTCTTTAATTGTTCTTCCGGTTTTTCTTCGGTAAAAAACTGGAGAATCTCAACGGTATGTCCCTCATCTTCTAATGCTTTCCCGATATATAGCAAACCTAAAGGGGGCGTAAATGCATCTTTCATAACAGATACTTTTTCAGATGTTACAAATGCAGAACGTCCTTGTCCATCGATAAGAAGAAACCTCATTTGTTTTTCTCCAGATAAGGATAAAGAGAATAATTTGGTATATAAATGTTATTTACGGTTCTAATACCTTGTTGTTGTGTAGGGACATGACACATGTCCTGTCCTAACACACTAATACCTTGTTGTAGTTTTTAGCAAATATTTTATTATCTGTATGGCTTATTCTTATGTATGATCTCTCAGGTGACATCAAAGAATATTGGTAGATACGTTTTCGATTCCATATCATCGCAAAGTATTGATGTTACATCAAATATTCGAATTTCTACCGTTTCAAACCTGAAAGATTTCAGGGTTTTTTCCCGAGTTCCCTGGGCGATATATAAAGATAACAAGTATTGGGTGCCACCCTTCTGGAAAGATTTCAGGGATTTTTTCAGAGTAGATAATCCTTTTTGGAGTCATTCTGAATCACAACTTTTCATCGTCTTTAAAGACAATGCTCCTGTAGGAAGAATTGCTGCTATTATTGATTATAACTTACCTAAGAAGAATAATAAGAAAGTTGGTTACTTTGGTTTTTTTGAATGTATACAAGATTCTACGATCGCATCAAATCTACTAAAGGCAGCTCAGGATTGGTTGGGTTCAAAAGGTATAGATATAATGCATGGACCTGTCAATGGGCGAATTGATCTCGGAAGCGGTTTTTTAATGAAGGGATTTGACTCGGTACCTTACTTACTAGGAACTTACTCTCCAAGGTATTATAATGATTTTGCAAAAGAGTTCGGCATGAAAAAGTCAAGAGATTTAGTGTCGTATCATATTGATTTAACACAACCAATTCCTCAATCTGTTAAAGATGCGGCAGAATGCTGCAAAGAAAAAGGCGTTATAATTCGTCCGTTTAATCGTTTTCGTTTTAAACGTGAGATGAAGATGTGGTTTGATATGCTTCTTGAAATATTTTCTGATCATTATGGGTATACCCCATCGTCTTATGAAGAGATGAAAAAAACATATGACATGAAACAATTACGATGGATTATTAATCCAAAAATATTTTTGTTCGCTGAAATTGATGGAAAACCAGTAGGATTTAGGTTTTCACTTCCTGACCTTAATCTCATATTCCAAAAATTAGATGGAAAGATGGGTGTTTTCGGGGCTTTGAAGTTTCTATGGTATGCGAGAAATATTACAAGAGGAAGATTCATAGTTATGGGGATTAAGAAAAAGTATCGTGGTCTTGGTATTGGAACATGTATGAACTACTACACGCTTTTAGAGATGAAAAAACAAGGATATGTCAGTACTGAATATGGTTGGATTGATGAAGATAACATTGCTTCTCGAAAGGCTGGGGAGAAAATTGGTGGGAGGCTTTACAAAAAGTATCGTGTGTATGAGAAAGATATATACATTGGAAAACGCCTTTGAAAATGAAAAATATCAGAGAAATATAAAAAATAACTAGCTGAGAATATAGTAACTTCTAAAAAGTTTGTAAACAGTAAAGTAATAAATCAGTATAGCTTATTATTTATTCAATGAATGATGTCGTTTTAACCGCTGATAGAACTCTTATGACTGAATACAATGGCCTTACGCCATTAGGTAATGTCGCTTGTTTACCAGATAGACTTGTACCAAATTTTATTCTCAAATTGTTATTGCCAAAACTCCAAAAGGAAAGAGCAACATATGCTCTTAGAAGGATGGAGGGTAAATTATTAGATGAAGGGTTTAATGTAACGATATTACGACCTCAGGAAATAAAAAAAATAAAAAAAATTAAACCAAAGATCGTAGGCGTTTCCACTGTAGATCCCCTCACGAAGAAACCTCATCCTTGGACATTAACCAATATCTTTGGAGGGGGAGAATCTGTAATTCAACGAGAGTTTTTTGATCTGCTCACTTTGTTAAATAAATTAAGAAGAAGACAAAAGTTTACTATTTTAATCGGTGGACCTGGCGCATCAGAATTTGAAAGATCCGAAAAATATTTCGATCTATTTGATACTGCTGTAATAGGCCCTGGTGAAGGATCAATAGAACTTTTTCAGATGGCACTGAATGAAGAACCGCTCCCAAAAAGGTTTTATGCTAAATCCACTGATTTAGAAGATCTTTCTATTATAAGAGGCCCATCAAGAAATGGACATGTACAAATAACTCAGGGATGTCCAAGAGGCTGTCAATTTTGTGGCCCCGCTTTATTAAAATGGAGAAGTTTCCCTATAACCAGGATTTTAAAAGAAATTGAAATTAATTTAAGAAATGGTATAAAACAGATATCACTTGTTACTGAGGATTTATTCTTATATGGTTCCAAAGATGTTGAAGTCAATCAAAAAGCAATATTAAATCTAATGGCTTCTATTAGTGAATTAAAGGAAAAATATGATGTCTCTAACATAAACATAAGCAATGTGTCTTTTGCTTCAGTAGTAAAAGGCAAAAAAGTTTGTGAGAAAATGACAGATATTATGGGTTTTTCTGATGAATGCATTGTTGATACAATAGTAGGTTTAGAGACGGGAAGCGAAAGGTTAATCAAAAAATATATGGAGGGTAAAGCCAAGCCATTTAGTCCAGATGGCTGGAGTGAACTTGTAAAAGAAGGAATCAATATAATGAATGATAATTATTGGTATCCAATATGTAGCTTGATAACGGGTTTACCTGGCGAAAATGAGGATGATATAATAAAGACATTGGATCTTGTTGATGACTTAATGCAAAACAATTTATTTTATTACATCTTTTATTTTGCTCCTGTCGAAGGAAGCGAATTGGAAAAATGCGATTTCTTTTTTATCGATGATCTATCTGAGAGAAGATGGGAGTTGTTTTACAGATGCTGGATGAAATCTATAAGATCAATTAAAGATAATCTCAGAATGTTTATTCACAAGCCAATACTAGAATATATGATTTCAAAGATTTTGAATGAAATCGAAAAAGATTTAAAAAATTATAAACAAGATCCTTTTGGAATGAGTAACGCATACTCACAGGTCAATCTTAAAGGATTAAATCTCATTACATTCTTAGGAAAAAGATATCTTAATTAAATTATTCAGAAAATATAAATATTATTTAAAATTAAATATCAACAACTGAATAAACACATCCAGAAATATGAAATCATATGCTAATAAAAAGTAATTAAATCCTTTCCGACCAACAAGCAGCCCAAGCGGTTTTATTTCTTTCTCATCTGCCTTTAAAAGTCTAAACGAATGATATAACGTATATAGCCATACGCCAAGGAATGGAAGTAAAAAGACAGGTGTGAGAGTTGTTCGGAAATAAAGCAAAAAACCAAGTATTCCAGATATGAAAAACATGACAAAAGATATTCTTGCAGCGTTTTTTTCTCCAAATGATGTCGCACATGTTTTGACTCCATGCCTGCGATCTCCCTCTATATCATGGATTCCTTCTGCCAGATCATGAGCGTTATCTGCAAAATACGTAAAAAGAACGAGAAGGATCATATTTTGAAAATCATAACTATTAAACGAGATATACCCCAATAAAGGAAATGAGACAGTACTATCTCCCATTGGTGGAAATACCGTCCATATCGCAAGGAAGCCGAACATGGGGACAATAATCCACTGAACGGGTGTAAAAATCTCTGAATATGCAGGAAATTTTACAATTTTTTTAAGATATTTATCATGAACTGCAACAAACAAAGCAGTTGCCCCTACAAGAATAAAACACCAAAAACTCACTAAAAATGAAAAGATAAATGTCATAGCAGAGAACACAAGTGCTACAGCAAAGAATTTCTTTGAACTTATCTTTCCTGAAGGTATCGGACGATCAGGATGCGCGATACTATCAATATCTGCATCAGTAATATCATTCCAGATAAGTGCTGCAAAAAAACCTGAGTAAAGAGACAATATCGAAAGTAAAATGATTGTGATTATAGTAGAGTCATATGGTCTTATTCCATATGCAAGCATTGGCATACTTGCAAACATAAAAACATAACTAATGAGCTCAAAACTTGGAAGCGAACGCCATTGAGATAAAAAAGCAAATGGATGTATCATTACAGGAGATTTATCTGACAACTGTATCCCAATCCCTATTTCCTTTACTATTACATCATGAGTAGTTTTAAATATTTTTCATTTGATTGATGATATCCCCATCATAAAAGATTTCTGAAACAATGGTTTTTGCTTTTTCTGTGGTTTCTCCTTTTGATATCGGTGGGAGATGAATATCTGGTACTTTTGCAGCCCAAGCGACAAACCGTCGAACCATCCACCATGTATGGGTAAATTCATCTATTGCGGTCTTACTTAAAGGACGTATATTTTTCCAGCGGTGAAGCCCTGTTGCAAGACAATGAAAACCATCAGGAGTTACTTCTTCTATTGTTCCATCCCACCAAATCATATACTCTGGATGGGCAGTACATAAAAGAATTCGTCCCTTGTTCTTGTTAGGATAGATCTCGGCAGTCATACATGCTTTATTAGAAAAATCCAGTTCTATACGTTTATTTGATGGTTCCCAGTCACCAGCAAGATAGTACGTATACATTGGCACGTTTTTCAGGCTCACTTTTTTTTCTTTTACCAGTTTAAAGGCGTTTATCAATGCAGATAGAAGACCACAAATTCCTCCTGTGTATCTCCATGCATGAATTTTTGTAGACGTATTTTCAGAAAGCTCCTGCGCTGGATATCTTGCAAGAATCACAATATCTCTCTTTGGATTTTCAGGTACAAGAAGTGCTGGCCCACCCCACCAGCGGATACGTTCAGTTTCTTTTGGAAAATCAGAAAAAATTGGATTGTCTTTTTTTATTTGAAAATCAATTGGAACTCCTCCTGTATAGATTTGCATTCCGTTCTTTGTTTCACCGGGTGCAAAAGAAAATACATATCCCATTGCACCTATTTTCTCAGGATGATTCCACTGAAATAGATAGAAAAGTGGTATTGCAAGATCCTTATAATATGAAGTAACACAAGAAACCCCTAGAGAGCTTTTGTCATATTGTCTCTCTGCAAACGTTGTAGGAGATTTACTGTCAGTGTTTAATCCAGTGATTAAAGCCGCCCCACCGCAGATTCCAACATAACCTCCGCCGTCTTTGATAAATTTGGAGAGGTTTTTTTTCCATTTCCTCACACTTGGAAATCCATTGAAGCCTTTAGCTATTGACTCACCATCTCCAACACCACCGCCAGGGACAAGGAAAACGTCATAGTCAGAAACAGTTAGTCTACCCTTAATTATATCTTTGTCAAACAAATATGTTGTAGAGAATTTATAGGACATACCTCCATTTGTCCATCGGTAATTATCTAATATTGCAGGAAAATAGTGTTTGCCTGAACCCCAACCAAGAGGTTCTTCAGCAAGTATTGCCACTCGTATTTCTTTTGTTTTTTTATTTACTGACGACTCGTTGAACTTTGCCGACCTGTTAGATGAATAAGATTTCATGCTTTTCTTCCTTTGAACAGCAAATGGGGGTGGGATATATAAATTTTTTAACAAATCCATTGATGGCTTCAGCATATCCACTCGTAAACAGTCTGAGAGATAAAACAAGAGATAATTGTCTTCTGTTTGAACGAAACCTAATGTATATAAGTATGTTCGTCATTTTCTTTTGACATGAAACGTAATGCAAAAAATGTAATAGTTAGTTTAGTTGGTGTTTCCCTGATTCTTGTCTCATATTTCCTTTTCGGTCAAATAAAAAACAACTGGATGTCCATGACGTTTTTATTTATTATTTTTGGAACTGTTGGCATCAATATTATCGTGTGGAAACAAAAATGGGTGTTTGGAAAGATAGAAGACATGCCAATTCTTACGGTGCAGTTTTACTACTCTGAAGTGTTCAGTACACTACGGACGATATTTACTGGATTTGTAATTGCATTTGCGATACTCTGGGGAATGTTATATGCATCGGGAGGAATAGAAACATCTCTTCTGCAAACTCAAACAGCGCTCCTCCTTGTTTTACTTGTCTATATTGTTTTTGCATCGTTTTATACCTTCATCCAAGACTTCAAACACAGAATCGAGGAATAAAGAAAACTACTTCTAAACAGTAAAGAAAATATGTTAATTTGATTAAAAA
>Ga0209978_10000591_pt1 | contig 14075 bp, 17 predicted proteins | sample BentaG_FD_182805 | JGI IMG/M metagenome (GOLD analysis project Ga0209978, IMG submission 182805) | Deep subsurface microbial communities from South Atlantic Ocean to uncover new lineages of life (NeLLi) - Benguela_00093 metaG (SPAdes)... | ecosystem: Environmental > Aquatic > Marine > Oceanic >...
CGATTAAGCGGACATAACGAGCTGCATCCACACCCGCCGGACACTCCTCACGACACGGCGCAGTAATTACGCCGACTCTCCCCGCCTCCATGGTCACGACCTCAATACAGGTATGAGGGCAGCTCCTGGCGCAGGTGAAACAACCGGTACACTTTTCCTTATCCCAGGCAAGTTCATTGCCCCGGGTTCGGCGAGAAACGGTCAGTCTCTCCTCAGGGTATTGCGTGGTAATTGGCTTGCGAAAAAGGTGCTTTAAAGTTAAAGCCATACCTTTAGCAATACCAATGCCATACCGTTCAAACCGCAACCCTGCCACCTCCTAGTTTGAAAAACTTTGACCATAAAACTACTAAAACTGCCATTATTGCCAGGTTTACCGGTACTATTACCCACGGTAAAGCCTCCCCCAAGACAAGCACCTGTATAGCGGTGATAAGCAAATTTAACAAGGCTAAGGGCAGGAGGCACTTCCAGGCAAATGCCATTACCTGGTCTATTCGCAGGCGTGGTATAGTACTCCGTATCCAGAAGAAGAGGAAGAACACGCCAACTACCTTAATCAAAAACCAGAGGAAAGGCGGCAACAAAGGTCCCTTCCAGCCACCAAGGAAAAGGGTGGTGATTATAGCCGACATAGCCAGAGCTTCGCAGTATTCCACCAGGTAAAACATGGCGAACTTCATCCCGGAGTATTCAATATGAAAACCAGCCACAATCTCTGAATCAGCCTCCACAAGGTCAAATGGAGTGCGATTAATCTCAGCCAGAGCTCCCACAAAGAAGATAAGGAAACCCAGTGGCTGCAACAGAATAAACGGAATGCTCTGCGCCTCAACAATTTTGGTCATTGATAGCGAACCCGCAATTAAGACCACACCAACAATGGAAAGAACCAGCGGAATCTCATAGCTGAGTAACTGGGCGACATCACGCATTGCCCCAATAAGAGAGTACTTATTATTTGAACTCCACCCAGCCATAAACACCCCTACCGCTGCCAGTGAGCTAACCGCTACCACGTAGAGGATGCCAATGTTAAGGTCAGCCAGCAGTGCGCCACTTTGGAACGGAACCACCGCAAAAATCATTAATACCGGAACAAAGGCAACTACCGGCGCCAGCCAAAAAACCCACTTATCCCCTTTAGCCGGAATAATGTCCTCTTTAATCAATACCTTAATGGCATCAGCTACCGGCTGAAGAACACCAAAGGGTCCAACCCGGTTAGGACCAAGGCGTATTTGAAAACGGCCTAAGCCTCGCCGCTCAATATAGATAAATCCCATCACCATGCCCATGACAAAGGTTAGAATTATGATGACAAATATGGCAAAGTGTATCCAGTAGTTATCAAATAAGGTCATTATCTATCCACCTCGCCCATACAAATATCAATACTGCCAAAGGTAATTATGGCATCAGCCACTTTCCAGCCAATCATCATATCGCACAGAGCGGTCAGATTAATTAAGCATGATGCCCTAATATGGAAACGATAGGGAGTCTCCGAATTATCCGAGACCAGATAAAAGCCAAGCTCACCCTTGGGGGCTTCAATATGCCCATAGGCTTCCCCCTCTGGTGGACGCAGCCGAAGCGGCACCTCGGTCAACACTTCGCCTGATGGCAATTGCTCCATAGCCTGCTTAATAATACGCACGCTCTGCCGCATCTCTTGAATTCTCACCCGATAGCGGTCGTAACAATCGCCAACGCTACCAGTTGGAATGTCAAATTCAAAGCGGTCATAAACAGAGTAAGGGTCGGCTTTACGAATATCCCATTGAACGCCACTGGCACGAAGCACCGGGCCACTGGCCGAAATATTTATAGCCAGCTCTTTAGGCAGAATGCCGACCCCCTTAGCCCGAGCCAGCACTATCTCATTCTCCGCCAGAAGCTGGTCATATTCATCAATGAAACCAGGCATCACCTTAACGAATTTAGCCAGGGCAGGTAGAAACTCCTCAGGAATATCCTGACTAACGCCGCCAACCCGCATGTAGTTATAGGTAAGCCGCTGACCACAGACCATCTCAAACAGGTCCAGAATCTTCTCCCTTTCCCGAATCATATACAGGATAGGAGTCATAAAGGCGCCACAATCGTTCAAAAAAGCACCCACACCTATCAGGTGACTGGCGATGCGCTGTAGCTCGGCCATTATCACCCGCAGGTATTCAGCCCGCTGCGGAACCGGAACCCCGGCTAGTTTCTCCACCGCCAGAACATAAGCCAGATTATTGCTCATAGAGGCTAAGTAATCCAGCCTATCGGTAAAGGGAATATTTTGAGTATAGGTGCGCCCTTCAGCCAGCTTTTCAATACCCCGGTGTAGATAGCCAAAAACCGGCTCCATATCGACAACGACTTCCCCATCAAGGGTCGTTCTCATCCGAAACACCCCGTGGGTGCTGGGGTGCTGGGGACCGATATTGATAACAAAGGGCTCGGTTTTAATCGCCATTAGAGAAATCCTTACGCAGCGGGTGTCCCTTAAACCCCGCCCAGAGAAAGATACGCTTCATATTGGGGTGACCATCAAATCTAATCCCCATAAGGTCATAAATCTCCCGCTCCTGAAAATCGGCTCCCCGCCACAGGCTAACCACTGAAGGAAGGACAGGGGTGTCCCGACCGTAACAGTGTGTTTTTACCACCAGGCTGTGGTTATGCTTTAATGAAGTCAGCTGGTAAACCACCTCAAAGTAGGCATAATAATCAACAGCAGTAATGGCGGTAAGGTAGTCAAAATCAAGGTCAGGTGACGTCTTGAGAAAAGAGGCTATATCCAGCAAGGATTCACTCTTAACCACAAGGCTACTTTCGCTTGATTCAACAATAGTGCCCGGGAATCGTTGCTGCAATTTAGCCGCTATTTCCTTACCGGAGAGGGCTACCGTCATCTACCTGCCCTCCTGTAGCAAGCTTCTTTTAGCTATCTTGTTATGTAGCATCCTTATCCCATAGAGCAGGGCTTCCGGGCGGGGCGGACAACCAGGAATATAGACGTCAACCGGAATTATGCGGTTATACCCTGGAACCACAGCGTAAGACCCGGTAAAGATACCACCGCTGATAGCACATGCTCCCATGGCTATTACCCACTTCGGCTCAGCCATCTGGTCATAGATTCGCCGCACCTGGGGTGCCATCTTCCAGGTTAGGGTTCCGGCGGTAATCATCAGGTCAGCCTGCCGTGGCGAGGCGCGAAAGATTTCCATACCGAATCGAGAAATGTCAAAACGAGAAGCCGCCGTGGCTATCAGCTCAAAAGCACAGCAAGCCGGAGCAAAAGTCACTGGCCAGAGAGAAGAGCGCCGTGCCCAGTTAAGCATCGCATCTACTGTAGTCAACAGGATGCCGCGGCGTAGTTCCTCTTCCAGCCACCTATCTGGGTCAGGAATAGGCTCCTGACTACGCGCCTTTAGCGCTTCTACTTCCTCACCCTCAGTCCTGTCAAGCTCCGCATCAGCATAAATATATCGTTTAGTTCTATCCTCTACTTCCATTCCAGAACCTTCTTTCTCCAGGCATAGACATAGCCGACAATAACAAAGAGAATCAGAATAACTACGCCGATAAAGCCAAAACTCCCCAGTTGTCTGATGTCAACTGCCCACGGATAGAGGAAAACAACCAGGACGTCCAGAATTACAAACAGCAGAGCGTAAAAATAATAGCGGAAATTAAATTGAACCCACGACTTACCAATGGTTTGCATACCGCACTCATAGGTGGAAGTCTTGACTGGATTAGGCTTTTTGGGGACAATTCTCAGAAATCTAAGTGTAGTGGGGAGAAGAAGAGTGGTGATGGCAAAAAAAAAGGCAACTAACAGAAATAAGGCAATAAGTCCGTAGTCTGCCAGCAATACCTTCCTCCTGATATTACCTAGTAACCGTGGTTAGTATATCACACCAATTTTTCTAAAACAAGGGGTTATCCGCGTGAAGACAACTATTGCAATTAGTAATTTTTTATGGCAGAATAACCGAGGATATTTTCAGCATTCTCAGTCCTTATCAAAGAGTTATAAGCGCGTGCCATTCCAAACGCATATACAAGCCAAAGGTTAGGTGGTGAAGATTGGTAAAGACATGAAGAAGTCCTACAAGCTCATAGCGGGTCTTTTAATACTCCTTATTGTGGTGCTTGGGTCGGTTGGTTGTACAAGAGAGCCTTCACTAAGATTCGAAGAGACCCGCTCTTTAATGGATACCTATGTCAAGGTTATTGTTTACTCTGATGAAGAGACTGCGGAAACGGCGATAAATGCGGCATTTGCCCGGATAGGAGAAATAGAGAAGATAGCTACAACATGGGATAGTGAAGGTGAGGCATTCAAACTCAACCAAGATGGGTACCTGGATACGCCATCCGATGACCTTTTAAAGCTGATAAATATGTCTCTGAATTATTACAAACTGACGGAAGGGAGTTTCGATATAACTGTTCAACCATTATTAGAGCTGTGGCAGGGTGGTCTGTGGAAAGAAAGTAAAGAGGTTCAGCAAAGCAAGATAGACGAGACACTAGGGCTCGTTGGTTCGGATAAGATAGCTATTGAAGATAACCGGATATACTTCCAGACAGAAGGGATGGAAATCACCCTTGGTGGAATTGCCAAGGGCTACGCAGTAGATGAGGCGCTAGAAGTCCTCAGGGACATGGGCATCAAATACGCCCTGGTGGATGCGGGTGGGGACATGGGGACGATAAATTCCAAGCCAGACGGAGAGCTATGGAACATTGCCCTGGTTAACCCGGATGACACAAGCCAGTCCCTCGCCAACTTTGAGTTTTCCGATAAATCGGTAGCCACATCAGGAAACTACGCACGATACTTCAACCCGGAAAAGACCGCCCACCACATAATCAATCCCAAGACTGGTTACTCAGCGCCAGAGTGCATCAGCGTCACCGTAATAGCCGGAAGCTGTACTGAGGTCGATGCCCTGTCAACTTCGGTTTTTGTGATGGGGCCTGAAGACGGCATGAGGCTGATTGAATCGCTGGATGATGTGGAGTGTTTCATAGTAGATGCCGATAGGACAATACATCACTCTTCTGGATTATCCAAGTATCTAGTTGAAAGGTAACAAGGTAAATTAACGTGGCAATCATGGGTATCAGACTTAAAAAGAAAGGTGCGCCACACGGGGTAAACTTGCCCGAGAGTAAGTTTACCGCCGAAAGTCCAATTGAACCCCTCCCGCTACCGGAAAAGGTAATCCTCCCGCTGCATCAGAATCTAGGGGCACCATGTGAGGCTGTGGTCACCAGGGGAGCCAAAGTGCTGACCGGTCAGAAGATAGGTGATTCAGAAAAGTATGTCAGTGCTCCTATTCATGCCTCAGTATCCGGTGAAATATCCGGTACCCCCATGGTGATAAATCCCCCGACCGGGCGGTTAATAAAGGCTTTGACGGTGACCTCTGATGGAGAGGATAAATGGGTAGAACTGGAAGTTGCCAAGAACCCGAAGGCGCTTTCCGTGAAGAAGCTCTTAGAGAAGATAAGGGAAGCCGGCATAGTGGGGCTGGGAGGAGCCACCTTTCCAACCCATGTTAAGCTGGTGCCCCCTAAGGACAAAAAGATAGATACCGTTATTCTAAACGGGTGCGAGTGTGAGCCGTATATAACCGCAGACCACCGGGTAATGCTCGAATACGGAGAAAAGGTGCTCTCCGGGTTGAGCATCATAAAGAAGGTGCTCTCTCCGGATGATGTCTATATCGCCATAGAGGATAACAAGGAAGACGCCATAGACCACTTAGAAGAGCTGGTAGTGGCAATGGGGTTCAAAGATGAGTTCAAGATAATCCCGCTAGAATCGAAATACCCGACGGGGGCTGAAAAAACTCTCATCGGCACCATACTGGGCAGGGAGGTCCCCATCGGTGGGCTACCTCTGGATATCGGTGTGATTGTCCAGAATGTGGGTACCGCCAAGGCAATCCACGATGCCATTTTTGAAGGTAAGCCCCTCATTGAGCGGGTGGTAACTGTCACCGGGGCGGTTAAGAATCCCAAAAATCTTTTAGTCAGGCTCGGCACCCCGCTAAGAAGTCTAATAGAGTACTGCGGCGGGATAGAGGGAAAAGCCAACGAGATTATCCTCGGCGGGCCGATGATGGGCATCTCACACTACGACCTTGGTTTTCCGGTGACCAAAGGAACGAGCTGTGTGCTGGTGAAGGAAACCATACCGGTAAAAGAGCAGGAATGCATAAACTGTGGCCGGTGCCTGTCGGTTTGTCCGATGCATCTCATGCCTACCATGTTCGCCAAATACGCCAAGGCTGGCAGGTACGATGCCTGCAAAGAGGCTTATATTGATAGCTGCTTTGAGTGCGGAACCTGCGCTTATGCCTGCCCAGCACACATACCGATAGTGCAGTACACAAAGGTAGCCAAGAGCGAACTAATCAAGAGGGCAGCAAACAAGTGACACAAGAGGAAACACCAAAAGAGGAAACACCAAAAGAGGAAGCGACTCAAGAGGAAGCGCCACCAGAGAAATTGACGGTAGAGGAGAGATTTTTACTCTCACCTGGTCCGCATCTCCGGAGCTGGTACTCTGTGAGCCGGATAATGTACATCGTGGCGCTTGCCCTCATATTCCCTACCGCTGCTGGGGTGTATTTCTTCGGTTTTCAGGCGCTGTGGGTGGTAATCGTGGCCATTGTGGCCGCGGTGGCGACAGAGTATGGCGTCAAGAAATTAAGAGGTAGGCCATTCATTATGGACGGGGGTGCTGTTGTCACCGGGCTTCTCCTCGGCTTAATCCTCCCGCCAACAATGCCACTGTGGATGGTAGCGGTAGGTTCTGTCTTGTCCATTGCCATTGTCAAGGAAGCCTTCGGTGGTCTGGGATTCAATATATTTAATCCGGCACTGGGTGGCAGAGCCCTTTTAATGGCCGCCTGGTTGGTAGAGACGACGACCTGGGTGCCGACACGATTTATGCCCGATGCGGTAACTACAGCTACTCCGCTGAATATGAGTTTCGTCTGGGAAGGCAGTAAAACCTCCCTATGGTGGGACTTATTCATAGGCAATACCGGCGGCTCAATAGGCGAGACATCAGCGCTGGCGATACTGGTTGGCGGGGGTTTACTTCTGGCACTGGGAATAATAGAGTGGAGGATTCCGTTAACCTACATAGGCACTGTTGCCCTCCTTACCCTCATCTGGCCTGGGCAGGACCCTATATTTCATGTCCTGGCCGGGGGTCTTATGCTGGGGGCTTTCTTTATGGCAACAGACTATGTAACTTCCCCTATCACTTATAAAGGAAAGATAATATTCGGCATCGGTTGCGGGGTAACAACGGTAATAGTAAGGCTCCTCGGCGGTATGCCGGAGGGGGTTTGTTTCTCAATACTTTTAATGAATGCCCTCACCCCAATTATTGATAAGTATACCATGGTGAGGCCATTCGGTCTTAAGAAGGTAAGAAGTGAAGGTTAAAGCGTTAAGCGAACTTTACCCAATACTCGCCGTTACGGTAGTCGTTTTCATATCGGTCGCTTTGCTTGGCGGGTTAGACAGCGTTACCAGAGATATGATTGAATATCAGAAGGAGTTGAAGGTACAGAGAATGCTCAACGAAATATTCCCGGATATGACCAGCTATACTTCTGAGGGTGATATATACATAATATCCGCCGATGGAACTGAGATAGGTTTTGCCTTTCTTGCCGTAGGTAAGGGGTATGGCGGGGATATCGATATCCTGGTCGGTCTTGAGGATGAGACAACGCTAAAAGGGATAGCTGTAATCGCACACGCTGAGACCCCGGGGCTGGGCGACAAGATACTTGCGCCTGATTTCACGGATAGATTTGTTGGGGTAAATATCGCTGATGTCGCCGTGCCGGATGAAGGTGGGAAGATAGATGCCATAACCGGGTCAACGATAAGTACCAAAGCGGTTATTGATGCGGTTAGAACCACAGCCATGGAAAAGGTTAAGGAGTTGAAGGACTAAGGATGGCAAAGGGACAGGACAATAATGACTAAATTCTGGAAGCAGTTTTTATCGGGAATAGTTATCTCTAACCCGCTGTTCGTTCTTGCCCTTGGGCTATGTCCAGCGCTAGCGGTGAGCGTGACTGTTGTTAACGGGATTGGGATGAGCGTGGCCACAGCGTTCGTTCTGCTGGGCTCAGCCATAGTCGTATCCAGTATAAAGAAATTCGTCCCGGACATAGTAAGGATACCGATATTCATCGTGGTCATCGCCAGCTTTGTTACTATTGCTGATCTCACACTTAAAGCATATATTCCAACTTTAGCCGACTCACTGGGGATATTCCTCCCCCTCATTGTGGTCAACTGTATCATAATGGGCAGGGCGGAGGCTTTTAGCTCCAAGCATCCGGTGCACCTTGCTATTGCTGATGCTCTTGGAGCATCTGTAGGCTTCGCCATAGCTATGATTATCATCTCTTTCCTGAGAGAGTTACTCGGGACTGGCCAACTGACCCTCAAGATAGCGCCATATTTGGACTTACACCTGTTCACTCTGCCGGTCCTGGGGGAGAACCCTATGGCCCTATTTATACTTCCACCCGGGGCGTTCTTGCTCATCGGGCTCCTGCTGGCACTATTTAGATGGAGGGGGTGGATGAAGAGTGAATGAACTAATGCCGATATTCATCAGAATGATCACCACCTCTAACATCGTCCTGGTGATGTACCTTGGGCTTTGCCCCTTCTTTGGCGTTTCCAAGAAACTGGGCCCTGCCATCAGTATGGGGATTGCCGTCACCCTGGTAATGATCATTGCCTCGGTTGCCACCTGGCTCATTCACGATTATATCCTTATGCAGTTCGATGTTATGTACATGTACATCGTCCTGTTTATACTGGTGATTTCGTCACTGGTTCAGATGGTTGAGATGACCATAAAGAGGACGAATGCCACGCTTTTTAATGCGCTGGGAATATATCTACCACTTATTACCACCAACTGTGCCATCCTCGGGCTTACCTTTCTAAATATAAGAGAGGAGTATACAATGCTCCAGAGCATAGTCAATGGCCTGGGCGCTGGCATTGGTTTTGGCATCGCTTTAATTCTTATGTCCAGCATACGGGTGAAGTTAGAGATAGCCGATGTGCCCAAGTCAATGAGGGGGCTACCTATCGCCTACATCGGGGCCACGATTCTGGCTCTCATCTTTGTCTTCACCTTCGGAGGCATAGTATAATTAGCTTGGAGGGATGCTATAGATGGTTATCACAATACTTGTGCTAACCGGAATAGGACTTTTCGCCGCGGTACTAATCTACGTGGTAAACGTGGTCGTGCCGCATAAGGTGATGGGTCTTGAGAAAACGGAGGAAATAAACACCATCCTGCCCGGGATGAACTGTGGTGCCTGTGGCTACCCAAGCTGCTTTGCCTATGCCCAGGCGATAACCGAGCCCAAGGCGCTTAGCTGTTGTGGTACGGGGAAAGATGAGGACGTACTAACCAAGTCTCCATGCGCCACGCTGTTAGAGGACGAGGAGAGTGTGAAAGAATTAGAAAAGGCTCTCGGTGTAACCCTAGATGTATCAGCGCTGGGCAAAAAGGCTCTCATCCACTGTACTGGTGACTCCGAGGTTATATGCGATTATGCAGGAATTGAGACCTGCAAGGGAGCCGCTCAACTTCTCAGCGGGTATAAAAAATGCCCCTGGGCCTGCTCTGGCCTTGGCGACTGCGTGAGGGTCTGCCTCCAGGATGCGATATTCATCGACGAGGAGAAAGATATTGTCGTCATAGACCAGGAGAAGTGTAATGGTTGCGGCCTTTGTATACCCGAGTGCCCGCTGGACCTTATCGAGCTGGTTCCATCGGGAACAAAGATTTCCTTTCTCTGTAGCTACGAACCAATAAGGGATATTCCGGGTAGAGAGAAATGTGCTTACGGCTGTACCCACTGTCGAAAGTGCTTTAAGGCTTGTGAAGAGGAGGGGATACACGCCATCGAGTGGGACAAAGAGAAAGCCCTCCCTATCATTGACCAAGATAAATGCACCCTTTGCGGTAAATGTATAGAGGTATGTGAACCGAATACGCTAGGCGATTTCACCAAGGCAAATAAACCAAAGGTTGCTGTCTTAAGCCACTGAGCAGAGGAGCTAGCAAGTCTTTTGGCACAGGATACCATCTTTCTGAAAGAGCATCTCAACTAAATAGTAATACCAGGCGTCTTGACGAAAAGCAGGTCCTAATTATAATATAAATGCGGTAGCCACAATAAGAGCGAAAACAAATTAAAAAGATACCCTAACATTAAGAATGCGAGTTATTGCCGGTGAGGCAAAGGGACACAGGCTTAAAGCACCCAAGGGGGTCACTACTCGTCCAGCGACAGATTTGGTACGGGGAGCGATTTTCTCTATTCTAGAAACAATTACCAGCAATTGGGAACGGGTGCTTGATTTATTCGCCGGTAGCGGAGCTTTAGGTATCGAGGCTTTAAGTCGTGGTGCCGGCTGGGTCGATTTTGTTGAACATAAGCCGCGATGTTGTGATATAATTAGACAGAATTTAGAAAAGACAAAGTTCGCCGCCCAGGCTCACATTTATTGCTGTAGTGTAGCCAAAGCGCTTTCTTTTCTTGATAAGGAGTATAGCATTATAATAATGGACCCGCCCTATTCGAACACGTCTATAGGCAACGTAATAACACAACTGGCATCCTCTAAACTGGTCGGGACAAACTCAATTTTAGTGGTGACACACTCCCCCCGCCTTCCCTTAGATTCGACTTACGCTACATTAAACCTCATTAAAGAGCACCGCCACGGCGATAGTTGCATTGCACTATACAAAAAGGAGGGCAAATCTTGACTATTGCCATCTACCCAGGCAGTTTTGACCCGATAACTAATGGACACATTGATATTGCCACTAGAGCCGCCAGGCTTTTCAAAAAGCTAATCATCGGGATTTATGAAGCCCCGAACAAGCGTCCTTTATTCACCATCAAAGAAAGGGTAGAATTGGCCAGACAAGCAATTGCCAGCTCACCGAATATTGAGGTAGAAGCCTTCACCGGGTTAACTGTTGATTTTGCCAAGAAGGTAAAAGCGCAAGCAATGGTGCGAGGGCTGAGAATGAGTGCCGACTTTGAGCGAGAATTTGATATGGCAATGATGAACAAAAGGTTGTTTCCTGAACTAGAGCTGGTTTGCTTAATGGCTAGCGTAGAATATCAGTTCCTTAGCTCCACCTTGCTCAAGGAAGCCGCCAGCTTAGGCGGTAACATTAGTGACCTTGTCCCCGAACACGTGGCTACAGCATTAAGAAAGAGGGTGCACAGCAAAATGTAAAGAAACGTTCAGAAACGGAAGAAAAACAAAGCAATCCTTTAGGGAATTAAGTCAGGAGGTAGATTTTAATGGCATATATGATTACGGATGAATGTATTAGCTGCGATGCCTGTGTACCGGAGTGCAAAAACGAAGCAATCCGTGAGGAAGAGACAATCTTTGTGATTGACCCTGCTAGGTGCACTGAGTGTGTCGGTTTCTTCGCTACCGCAAAGTGTGCTGAAGTCTGCCCGATAGACCAATGCTGCATAACCGACCCAGCCCATATAGAAACTCGGGAGCAACTACTAGAGAAGTGGAAGAAACTATACCCGGGTCAAACTCCAGCCAGTACCTAATATTACTTAGCCTAAAGTCAAATACAACTTTACAAAGTTAGTTAATATTAACTATTAGTGTTAGGGGTAAACATTAATTTTCAGGCAGCTTGCCTGCCTGAGGAATGGTAATTTACTGATTTCCAATCACAAAGACCTTTAAGTGGAGCTTTTACGTAAAGTTCTGCTGAGAAGGTATATTTTTTCATTGAAAGAAGGAACGTACCGCATCAAACTCGTCAGGAAGTAATGCCAGCACCATAGGGAAGTAGTCTAACAATACTCTAGCCAGAGCTGAATCAGCAATGGCTCCCCCTATACCCAGAAAGTTAATCCAGGTAGCTAAGAAGGCACCACACAGTATAGCCCCCAGCAAAAAACCAAAGAGGGCGCCACCAAGACGATTAACCCAGCCTAGCATCACTATTGAGGCAGCCCACTTCAGTAATGATGCAGCTACGCCAGCAATTATCATTACCACAATCAGTATGATGGCAAAGGCAACGATTTTAGCCGTACCAGCGTGAGTGATAAAAGTTAGCTGCTCGGAAAGGAGAACGTAGTAGCGTCCAGCCAGGATTACACCAACTATTACCCCAGCCAGGGATAAGACCGCCTTTATAATCCCGGCTCTAAACCCGAGGAGGGTAGGAATAGCTATTACGACTAAGAGAACTATATCAAGCCAGCTCATATTCCAGTTACCCCATTATGTCATCCGTAGCGCAGAGCTTCAATAGGATTTAGCCTGGCTGCCCTCATTGCCGGGTATATACCGGAGGCAAGACCAATAAAAACCGAGACTAAGACCGCCACGCTTACAATAACTGGCGATACCACCGCGTTGATTGTGAACCCACCAAGGTCGATGAGAGAGATTCCCTGTGCCACCAGCCAGGCACCAGTCAGCCCAATGGCACCGCCAACCAGACTCAACATGGCGGCTTCCAATAGAAATTGAGTTATGATATCCCTCCGCTTGGCCCCTATCGCTTTACGCAGGCCTATCTCCCGGGTGCGCTCGGTTACCGTAACCAGCATAATGTTCATGATACCGATACTGCCCACCAGCAGAGAGATTCCGCCAATCAGTCCCAGAAATACGGTTAAGGCAGTGATTATGGTCTCAAATGTGCCGAGCATTTGCTCCATGCTGAGAACGGCAAAATCATCCTCCTCATCTTCGTCAATTTTGTGGCGTTTTCTTAAGAGATCCTCAATATCTTCCGTTACCTCGTCCATAACCTCGGCGCTGGCTACCTGGACGCTGATTTGCTGAACGGCGTCTTCCCCGCTGGGCGTCTTCTGAGCGAAGAGCCGGGCCTGATATGTGGTTATCGGCGTCATCACCATCTCATCCCAGCTGAACCCGAAAGTTGACAGACCCCTGGGCGCCAGAACACCAATGACGGTAAACCGTTTATCCCTGATTTTGACGTGCTGACCGATAGGGTCATCGCTACCAAAAAGGTCTTCAGCCACCGTACTCCCCACTACCACCACCATATCCCTCCGGGCTAGATTCACCTCAGAAAGGAATTGCCCCGACGCTATCTCAAAACCCATTACCTTCTGGTAATCGGGGCTGCTGCCATGTATTACGGCTATTGTGTCTTCATTACCGGCGATTAGCTTGACGAAGTTCTCGTTAGTTGGGACTACGCCGGTCACTGAGCGGATGTCTTCTATAGCTTCAACGTCATCCATAGTAATACTGCCAGTGAAACCGCCGTACATCATCCCCATTATTCCTGGCGCTTCTGGATTAGACGGCTGCACCGTAAGTAGGTTGGTGCCCAGCTCTTCAAAAGTGGCGGTAATCATATTCTGGAGACCCGCCCCCACCGACATAAGAATGATAACGGCACCAACCCCGATTATCATCCCCAGCATAGTAAGTGCCGAGCGCAGCTTATTAACCAGTAGTGACCCTACCGCAATTTTGAAGAACTCGATAAATTTCACGCCTTATCTCCTCTATCAATAGCAGTTTTCTCATCACTGGCGACCTTCCCGTCGTAGAGCCGAATGATGCGCTTGGTTTGTTCGGCAATGTCCATCTCGTGGGTAACCATGATTACCGTGATGCCATCCTGGTTGAGCTCACGGAAAATAGAGATAATCTCGGCAGTGGCAGCGCTGTCCAGGTTACCGGTAGGCTCATCAGCCAAAATCACCTCTGGAGCGTTCACCAGCGCCCGGGCTATAGCCACCCGCTGCATCTCACCCCCTGATAGCTCGGTGGGTTTATGGTTAGCCCTCTCCGCCAGTCCCACCCGTTCCAACGCCTCTAAAGCTCGCTTACGCCGGTTACGGCCACCACTATAGATAAGAGGCAGCTCTACATTGGCGACAGCGCTGGCACGGGACAAAAGGTTGTATTCCTGAAAGACGAAGCCGAGTTTCTTACTTCTTATATCG
>Ga0209978_10000592_pt1 | contig 14070 bp, 10 predicted proteins | sample BentaG_FD_182805 | JGI IMG/M metagenome (GOLD analysis project Ga0209978, IMG submission 182805) | Deep subsurface microbial communities from South Atlantic Ocean to uncover new lineages of life (NeLLi) - Benguela_00093 metaG (SPAdes)... | ecosystem: Environmental > Aquatic > Marine > Oceanic >...
ATTTTTGTGGCCCCCACAATCCCTACATTGCTCCTTACTTGTACCAGTTCCATAACATACGCCACAAGGATAAGAAAATGGTTTATCCTCTTTCTTTTGATCTTCTCCTGATAATATAGTCAATTTTTCTTGGATTTTTCCAGTCCCTTTACAAGTTTTGCACTTACCTTCAATATATCCTTTGCCATTACAGTTTTTACAGGATATCGTTTGTAGCGTCTCATATGTAGGGACTTTATCATCGCCTTTCCAATTGTCTTTATCAACATTAGATTTCCCTTTAAAGGAATAATAAGTTTCTCTTGGTACTCTTGGCGCAAGCACGACTTTTTCTTCCGTCTCTTTTGTTACAACACCCACAGTCTTTTTTATAGCAAAATAAATTGCAGCTTCCTTTTGGGTGTCCTTAACATATTCTGCAGCACTCACGGCATCTAAAGAAAAAATCGCCCCTTTAGTTCCGAATTGCTTCTCCATCTTTTTTTTATCTTTTCTTACAGATCTCTGTTTCCACTTCTCAAAAATCTCATCCAAATTTGGTGTTTTAATTCTTACATCTGGCATTTGAAAATCACTCGAAATAAATTCGAAATTGTTTTTTTAATACAATAAAATTATAAAAATATAAAATAGAATAATTTATATAAATTATATCAAAATAAAAACAAAACAGATTTAACATGTCAGAAGAAGAACATCAAGCAGTGGAATATTTTAAACAATGGATGAGCCCCAATGGTGGAGGTCTTGCCCAATGGATCGAACATTTTTTAAACCAAGGCGATGAAGCTAAGCTAAGACAAATTAAGGAAGTTTATGATAAAATTAAAGCTGTTTTTGGATTTTAAGCTCTGATTTTTTTTTATTTCAGCAATAATTGTAAGCGTATTATAAGTTTAGAGATTTTTCTTTTGATTACTATATCTAGAGATTATTTTATAGTTTTTGATAAAAATTGGGATAATAAAACAGAATTATCTTTCAATGTAAACTTCTTTTATTTGAAGTCTTTCAAGAAGAAAAATCAAACTTATTCGTACATAAAAAAACCCTTTTTCAGAGGTGTTGTACTCTTTGGATTAGACTTTAAAGATAAAATTCGTCCCGTTGGTTTTTCTAAACTTGAAAATGATGGAAATTTAGAGCCTGTTAATCCTCGACTTCTTAAGACATTTTTTATTAATAAAAAAAATAAATTCATCGCTTTTTCTAGTCAAACAAAACCAGATGATTTCATTCCAATAAAAGAAATGCTCAAGAATCTTCAATATGATGAAAATAATATTATAAGCATGATTTTTTGCAAGTCGTGCTTAGAAAATAAAAAGTTTACAATTTTAAGTGACAAATTAAAGATTAAATCGTTAAGGCATCAATATATTTGTTCTGATTGTGCATTAGATGTTGTAGTAAAGCAAGTCCAAGTTGCAGGACTTATTGCTTCTGATAAACTTAGCCCAAAGCTTAAAAATTTTTTTTATCACTTAATTTTAAAATTTCGGGATCTAAATAGAATATTAAACTCTTTTAAGGTTGATTTTAATCCAGTAAAAAATAAAGAGATGACACTATATGACACCGAAAAGAATCCCCCGATCAGTAAAAAATATCTTAATTATAAGATTGAAAACATAGAGATCCCTAACAATTTTAAGACGCTCCTGAAAACACTTAAAATATTAACATTATTGCCGATACAAGCAATCTCAATAGAAAAAGGCTTACTAAAAAATCAAAAAAGTCAATTAGTTATGGCTCCGACATCAGCAGGCAAAACATTAATAGGTGAATTGGCAGGAATTTCAAGAATTCTAAAAGACAAACGCAAAATGCTTTATTTAGTACCAATCAGAGCGCTGGCAAGTTTAAGAACGGAAGAATTTAAAAATAAATATAAAAAACTGAATTTGAAAATAGTAAAAAAAATTGGAGAATCTATATTAGAGAAGAGAGAAGTGGAAGATTCAGAGGAATTGGAAAATGCAGACATAATTATAGCTACTTATGAGGCTATTGACCATATTTTAAGAAGCGGTAATAAAAATAATTTGGGATCCATTGGGACAATAATTGTGGATGAAATTCAAACTTTGAGTGATCAAGAACGTGGATATATTTTAGATGGTTTAATAGCACGGTTAAAATCAATTTTTAATAACATTCAATATTTATATCTAAGTGCTACAATAGGAGCACCCGAATCTTTAGCTAAAACATTAGATTGTGTTTTGATTAATTACAATAACAGACCCGTTCCAATCGAGCGACATTTAATACTATGTCTAAACGAAGCAATAAAACTTAAAAATATAACTAAGTTAGTACGAGCTGCTTACACGGAAAAGTCAACTTATGGATTTAAAGGTCAATCTATAATATTTACAAATTCAAGAAAAAAATGTGAATCACTAACGAGCTACCTACAAAATAAAGGACTTAGAGTAAAATCTTACCACTCTGGATTGACTAATGAAGAGAGGTTGGTAATTGAAAAAGAATTTCAAAGGCAAACTATTTCGGCAGTTGTAGCAACTGCAGCATTAGCTGCGGGTGTTGATTTACCCGCAAAACAAGTGATTTTTGAATCATTAACAATGGGTATAAGCATACTGACAGTTGCTGAATTTGAGCAAATGTTAGGAAGAGCTGGAAGGTTAAGAAAACACGACATTGGATTAGCATATCTTCTTATTGAACCCGGAAAGACATATTCCCATAGAACAAAGATTACCGAAGAAAACATTGCTATAAACTTACTTAATGGTAAAATTAAAGATTTTGAATTATTACCTGATGAGGATAAATCCTTAACTGAACTTCTCGCTTTTATTTCGATGTATAATGAAGGTATTGTAAGAGAAAAGATATATAAATTCATTGAATATTTAATTAATTCCGATTATGAACTGGAAGAATTCTTAAAAAAACTAGTAAGTTATCGACTTGTCCGTTTAGAAAACAGAAATGAATATAAATCTACATTCCTCGGTCAATCGATTGCCAAATCTTTCCTAACTGTTGATAAAAGTTTAGAGGTAATTGAGATACTAAAAAAGAAAGAGAAAAAGATTATTGATATTGTTCTCGAGCTAAAAGCACTAAAAAATGTATATTTAACAAAGAAAGTTGTTGCAGATTTGTCAAAGCACAGAGCAGCAAAATACTCTTCAAATAATTTCTTTTCTGCGAGCGTATCAAGTTTCCTCATAGCAGATAATATAAAAAAAAGAAAATCTTTTTCCCGTGAAGTCACTGATTTTTTTATAAATTGGACAAATGATATATTTAATTGTAATTGTAAAGACAATCCTTATTGTGATTGTGGTAGATTGAATCTTGAGAGAATATTATTCTCACTAAGAACAGATGAAAATTTTGATATTAGCGAGATTAGTGAATATTTAAGTAATAAATATGGGCTCTTAGTATTCAGGGGTGATATTATTGGTTATTTTGAAAATCTCATATATTCATTAGAAAGCATCCAAAATATAGCTAAAGGTATCATAAATTTGGATGAGGAATACAAATATGAAATATCTAAAATCCCTGAATTAATTTCAAAAATTAAGAATAATAGTGAATAACAGCGGTTACTGATTAGGTTTTTTATTTTTTCTTTAAATACTCCTCTTAAAAAACACTATTATGAATGATTTAATAAATTCTAATAAAGATCTCAGTGAACCTTGCTATCTTGATTATGTGGAATACTCCGAATTTATGGAATGGTATTCGTTAGAAGGAAACACACAGATTATAGAGCTTTCCCGGCAATTAAGAACTTACTTAAATTACCGAAGTTCACTAATTCGAGGTAATCTGGTTAATTTTAAAAATGAGAATATAAGTTATAAAACTGAGAATTTGCTGAAAAATAAACAAAAGTTGATTTCTTTATCTTCTCGTTTTGTTGCTCTGTTAAATAACGAAATGCTCCGAGAAAAGAATATAAATAAAAAAATCCTATGCTTGATTGATAGAGTAAAAATCCATCATACTAATTATGATATAAATCTTTTAAAAGAGATTAAAGTTCTTAACCAAAAAATTTGGTATATTCTCCACTTACTCTCCGAATATGATCTTTCAAATCACCGTGACCTTTTAAAACTAATATTTAAAATCGCTGATATTTGCTGTAATACTGCTTCTATTTTTGACTATGCATTATCTCATTTTTATCAAGAAATAACGAAAAATTATCAACAGATGGAGAGAGAATTAATTCAATTTAATCATGAAGAAATCTTCACTCCAAAAAAAGTAAAAGAGGACCCAATCTTAATATGATTAAAAATGACATTAAAATTAGTCGAAAGGCAATAAATGAAGATCGGATTGCAATTTGTCCAAATTTTGGATGTTCATACTTGAAAAGAGTCAAACCATTAAAGTTAGGGTTCCTAGGATTTCATAAATATCCTAAATGTCCAAAACATAAATTTTCACTTGTATTTATTGATGAATTTGTAGGAGATTTCCTCCAAGCGGTAAATGCGTGTTTATTTGATGCATCAAGTACCCCACCCTCTAGTTTATTACATTTGATAATGAAATCAGGAAAAAACGAGTTTAGACAATTAATTAACATATGGATGTACTCCAATCCAATAGGCAGAGGATCTCAGCTCGTATCTAAATACATGGATGGATTATCTAAGAGTTATATGAAAGAATTAAGTAGAAAACAAAAAAGATATCTTAAAGGAGAAAAGAGTTCAAAAAAGCGTTATGAGATTTTACGAAATAATTTCAAAAAAATTACCACTAATTACACAAATTTCGCAAGGAGTCTTTATGAAAAGTACGAAGTACTTCATAATACCAAAAATATTCGACCAATTTCTAGTGATATGAAATCTATCGTCCAAGATTGGCTAGGGGATTTTTTAAAGACAATTCAGACTACATTTAAGATTGATAAGAGCATGGAGGAATCACCCCCACATATTAAGGATCGAATTGATATGATTCTTCAGGCTGGAACATGTTCAGTAATATTAGGGAAAGTTCCTAAAACTGTAATTAAAGGTCTTACTGCTTTTGAACTCTTTTCATCGTATTTCTCATTTTTAAATGGTGGATTGTGTAATGAACTAACATTAGATGATTTAAAAAATCTAGTTGAAGAACCAGAGGAGTTCTTAAATATTAGTTTTAATTGTTCAATAAATGAGCAAGAGTTTGAACCAACAACTGGAAGTTTTAATGAGATAATGAAAGAAAAACTACGACCAAATATTTTGAGATCAGGAGAAATGAGAAAAAAAATAGCGTTATACTTCTTCAAATTGATTATAGAAAATAAGAACACAAATAACTTTGAGCTAGTTTCTCTTTTAAAGCATAATATAGAAAATAATTCAAATTTTTGTGATGTGCTATCGAAGTCTGAAACAACCATACTCAATAACATATTTTCACAAGATAAGGATTCATTCCTAAATTATTTTGACACCTTAGCGGAAGTAGTTAGACATTTAATACTTACAAGCGAGATTCATCTAGAGATTAGAGCCCACATAACTATCAAATACTTAGCAAACTCATTAGAAAAGAAAGGGATTACTCTTGGACAAAAATCAACCACATTTAAAGCAACAATGATTGAAATTTATGATTATATAAAAAACTCAGAGTATTCTGAATTTTTACCAATGCGTTCTCACACTCAAAAACCACTTGCAAAAGAAGAAAAGTACTTTAATCGATATAACGATTATAGAAAGATTATCGGATATCGAATAAAACTATACGCAATTAAAAAGATATATAACGGTAAATATTCATATGAGTATAAATGCCCTTACTGCGCTGAAGAAGGGTTTAAAACTAATACAGATATATCACGATTAAAGGCTTTAGAATTTCATCACGAGAGTAGTGAAAAAAAACATGAATATACTACTGCTAAATTTTATGAATTGTATACTAATGACCCATGCAATGACTACTTCTTAAAAGATTTAATCAATAGAATGGAATCAGAAAAAGTTATTCTTGTGTGTAGAAATCACCATAGAACAAGGTTTCATAATGAAATAAATAACCGCTTTCAATATCTTATCAATTGGGAAAAGATTTTTTCACTTCCTGCAGAATTGATACACATAATTATAAGAACTTCAGTGGAAAATTTTCGTGAGACTCGAGAATTATCAAACTTGCAAAAGAAATCATTTAGGAGACTTTTAAGTAGAGCATTAAAGAAAAGATTTATCCTTGAACATTTATATAAAGGTAAATGTCCCTTATGTGAAGAATTCGATATTAGACAGCATCTTGGAGCTTTTGACTTTAGTCATCAAAAACAGGAAGAAAAATCAATAAATGCTAGTGATTTATTTCATTTGCATGATTGTGGAGAGATACTGAAGATACTTGAAAAGGAGAGGGGCATGTTTATGTGTTCCAATTGTCATACTGTTTTGCATAATACAAGTCTTCATCTATTAAAAGAAATCTATCAAGATAAAAAGATTGAGAATAAAGTGTTAGTTGATTATAAAAATTTAAATAAAAAATTCAATCCAATCCAAGAGAAGGAGTCAATTAGAGCACCTCTAGGTAAAAATCTTTTAATTGATGAATTTATTGAGAGGTTACTTTTAATATTATACAAATTTTCGACATCCAAAAGTGATGTAACATCAAATGATTTAGTCAAGGAGTTCAATTTAACAAGATCTGGTACACTACTTAAGTCAATTAGAAGAAAAGAATCCTTTCTCGCAGAATTAATTAATTTTACTCTAGGAAAAGGAGGTATACCTACAAAATTTAGTTTAACAAAAAAAGGACATAATGCGGCTAAATTGATTATACATTTTAGAGAATATTACAAATCATTGTAAAAAAAGTATCTAATTTACTCTTTCGAAAGCGTACTAAATATCTCAAAAGGAATTTCTAATTTAGATTCCGATTATGAGAGGGAAATTTCAGAGATTCCCAATATTATTGAAAATATTAGAAACTGATCTTTTTACTCTTTTTAAAAAAATTAATGATAAAAATTTAATAAATAAAATAACATTCGATAATTAATTAGTTGTTAAAATCTCTGGTAAATATTTAAGAATAAATAACACATTTTTGTATCTATATGATTTACTCCATTTTTATTTATCAAAGTCACACTGGTTTATTGATATATGACAAGAGTTTCCAAGATATAAGTGCTGGAAAAATGGAAATGTTTAGTTCTTTTTTTTCAGCAATAAAAACTTTTGTTTCTGAACTCGTTCTAGGAGAATCGTTAGGCCATTCAAAAGAATTAACAAGCATAGAATTAAAAGATTATACCGTTCTAATTACTTCGCTACCTAAGGTTAAAGTTGATATGGTCATTATTGCTGATAAGGAAGATAGTAAATCCGTAAATAAAGTAATCCCAAAATTGATTAAATTACTAAATAAGTACGAGCAATTATTTCTTTCTTGGGATGGTAATAAGGATGAATTCAGTATATTAGATCACCCACTTACAGAATTAATAATAGCTAATGTAAAAGTTGTCAGAAAGTCTTTGTTAGAACATCCAGATCAAATGCTAAAATCAATTTGGGCTCATAAAAAACAATTATCAAGAGAAAATGTTGAAAATTTAATTCAAGAAAGAGATTTGTTGATATATAAAATTGAAAATACTGGAAATCTTACAAGAAAAATGTCTATGGCTGAAGCAGTAGTAGACCTCTCAGAGAAATTGAAAGACGAGACAACCTTTCTAAAATATCAGAATGAAGTTAATAAGTTAAAAAATGAAATTAAGGATGTAGAATTTAAACTGAATTATTATTTGGAAAAGACAAGGGAGTCATTAAGCATTGCTATTGATAATTTAGGGAATGAGCCAATTCATCTAGGGGATTATAAAAATACCTATCTTAATTTGTATTCTTTTAGCACAAAACTAAAATTAATAAAAGAAAACGGTTGGGAAATTTATCGGGAATTAGCCAGTAAATTAATAGATAAAGAGTCATTGAGTGATCATGAGCTTTCTGAACTTATCCAGAAGTTATTAAAAATGAGTTCCAATATAGAAGACTATTTGAATTAGTCAAATTGAGTTTTTTTTATCCTATACTTATCTTGTATGTAATTCTATTATATCATTTTCTTTTAATTCGTAATCTAAACCCACTTTTTTCTTCTCTTGTCTAGCATCTTTCCGAATAACAATTGCGTGATCGAATGACTCATAAAAGCTTCGATGTATTTTTAGAGCTACATCTCGTATTGTTGGTTGATTAAGACTACAATCTAGTATTAACGGTTTTTCAGCAACAATACCCTTATGCATGGTATATATCTTTATTTTTCCTAAAAAATCTAAAACAATTTTTCCAAAATTTTCGGGGATCTCCTTCTTTTTTACGCTCGTTCCAATTACTAATGGGAATTGTTCTGAATAATAATCCTCCAGGTCGTAAAAGGAGTTTTTTGTAAGAGATAAGTCTCCCTTCGTTCCTAAGATAATGGCTTTTTTATATGTAATGGAGGGATTTAAGGTATCAACAACTTGTTCAAGATCTATCTTCCCGAAAACTTTAACAATACCATTCCGTATACCTCCTGCATGAGTTATTTCTCTAATTCTATCAGTTAATTCTTCAATATTGGTATTTTCTTTTGCTTCACTCGTTAAATAAAAGACCTGAATCTTATTAGAACCTGTCTTTTCAATTGTAATTGGAGGGGGTGGGACATTTAAGCGTACATGGGATTCATTTAATTCATTTAGAAGCAAATCCATTTGTTCTTTATAATTACGCGATAAATCTATGCAAAAGCATATTAGATCGCAAGCTCTCAATTGAGATATTATTTCTTTACCGTTTCCTATTCCAGTTGCAGCTCCCTCCATAATTGCGGGCATGTCTACAATTTGATAACGAACTTTATTGTATTCATATATACCAATTTCAGGAAGAGGAGTAAATTTGCCAATCTTTTCTTTTGTAGCCCCTGTTAATAAATTCAGAAGGGATGTTTTCCCAACACCGGGAGAATGATAATCACTTATTAGAATCAGTTGGATTCCTTCTTTTTTTATCGAAAAGGGACTAACTTGCTTACCCATAGATTTAACGCGAGCTTTTTGTGCTTCTTGTTCCCTTCTCAGTTTTGCCAAACGCGATTTGTTTAGAGCAACAATTTTTTCTGTAGCTTTGTGTTTAGGAACTAATGACAGATATTCTTCCAGACGCTTAATTTTTTCATCAATAGAGGAGGCATCCAAATATTTTTGATATGCCGCCTGTGCTTCTGGTCCTATATTCGAACTCATAAAATAAGTCCTCTTTTAAAATAAAATTAAAATATGGATCGAAACCTATCTTCCGTTTTTAATTTTAAATCCCCTATAATTTCATCGATTCTATCTTCAAATTTCTTGAAAAATTTTTCTTTCTTCGAAAAAATATCGTTAAGAGAATATCTATTTAGAAAATAGGAATTAATTTCACTTAAATGCTTTTTAACTACCCCTGAATCCGTTTTTTTTTCAGTTATAGCAAAGGAAATCAATGGTTGCTTATTCGATTCATCGCTTGGTAAAGAAATTAAATCACAATAGCAAACTAGTTTAAAAGAAGCTAAAGATATAACACTAATATCATCTCCAAATACTTCCGATGTGAAACTTTCGAGAGCAGAGAGGAATCCTGCTCTTAATTCGGGATCTAATCCTACTCCGGTATCGGAATCGTAATATTTTATGTTTAAGAGATTCCGTATGCCAATATTTATACCAAGTTCCAAGATAGCCATTTTTGAATTAGGGTCAAATTTTAATCCTAACCTTATTAGGTTGTATGTATATTAATAATTTCACTTTATAATCTGAATTATTTCTTAGATTTTTTATTTTTTTGAAATAATTAAGGTGACAGCTCAAGACAATTACATCTTATTTTGGTTTTGATAGGCAAAGAATGTGTTTTGAAGTAAGAAGCTTACTGTCATTGGACCAACACCCCCAGGATTTGGAGTGATCCAAGAGCACTTATCAAAAACACCTTGAAAGTCAACGTCCCCACATGTTTTTCCCTTTACTCTGTTTGTTCCAACATCTATTATAACAACACCTTCTTTTATTTTTTCTTTAGTTATAAAGTTAGGTTGACCTACGGCTGTTATCAAAATGTCTGCGTTTTTAATGAAATTATTGATATTTATCGTTGATGTGTGACAAATTGATACCGTTGCGTTTCGCTTCAAAAGCATAAAAAATAACGGTTTTCCTACCAAATTTGAACGGTTTATAATCACAGCATGTTTTCCTTTGATTTCTATATTATAATACTCCAGAAGTGCTATAATCCCTTTTGGAGTACATGCTACAAGATCTTCGTTGTAGTCAAACAATTTACCCCTATTGATAGGATGGAGTCCATCTACGTCTTTTAGAGGACTAATTTTCTCATTAAATTCATAAGTGAAAGGTTTTAATTCTTTTGGTAGAGGTAATTGTAAAATTATCCCATGAACAGATTTATCTTTATTTAATTTTTCGATTTCATTTAGTAACGCTGCTTTTGTAATATCTTGCTTTAGATTTACTAAAATTGAATCTATTCCAATTTCAGCACAAGTCCTTCTTTTAATGTTTAAATATAATTCTGAAGCAGGATCATTACCAACTAGGATACCCGCTAATTTCGGTTTTACTCCAGTTTTTTTTGAAATTAGTGAAATTTTCTTTTCTAATTCTAAATTTAATTTTTGTGCTAGCTGTTTTCCATCTAATATTTTTTCCATAATAATCTTGACTATTTCAGGTGATAAACTTAATTTAAATCAAATATATGTTAAACAAGGAATTCATTGAAATAAATAAGTATTATTATATACTTATTAAATGATAAAAAAAGTTTAAATTCTTCTCCTACGCCAAATTATGTAAATGACTAAAACAATTACTCCTATGACTGATAGTACAATAATCAAGGTTAAAATATCTAGTTCAACCATGAATACTTCTTCGTCTAATAAGCTTAATGAACCAAAAAATTGTAATATTTTGAAAGCATAATAGGATGTGCTAATGGATGAGAATCTTTGATCGGTTCCTTCAACCCAATCACTAAAACCACCATCGAGAAAACTCTGTTGACTCAACACCCAATTGGAAGTTGCGACTCTACTTAATTCAGTCTCGTCTATTAAACCGATTCCTTCAACGCAGAAGAATGTACTACTTAATAAAGGAAATTCTGCGTATAAATCAGGTAAATAGCCGCCGTAGTGTTCAAGATTATTAGAGTCCCCTATATAAAGTGATTTAAAATAATTTAGGGTAGCAGTTTGATTAGCTAAATCATTAATTATTCCTAATTCATTAATTAAATAAACCGCATAGTATGTAGTAAACAATGTTGATGATAAAGTTTGGTTTCCCCCATAACCCCCGTCAGTATTATTACACGATAATACCCAACTTTTATGAATTGTTTGATTATCAATGGGTTCACCCATTATTTTAAGAATATTATAAATATAATAAGTTGAAACCATATTTGCATTATTAGATGAGTTTGTAGGACTAAAACCCCCTCCGATCTGAACAGTCTCATTTATATAATTATAGATTTCATTGTGTAAATCGGAATCTAACGAAGTTGCTAGCGATTCTAATGTGTTTAGTGTCTCTAAAAAATTATATATCTTGTATATATCAATTTCTCCCGTATCAAACATAGCTTGAATTTCGTCTCCTAGATAACCCTTTAAAGCGGATTTTTCAACGCTTTTCGTCGGTTCAAATAGGATTTCAACAACATAAGCGTTATAATAATTTATAATTTCAATTGCGTTAGCTGTATCTTGAGGAGATACACCAAAACTTTCGTTTCCATTTTGATGACTATAAATAAAATCGATTAGATGACTCTGACGGGTTTTTGCTAATGCTACTGGCGTAATACTTAACATTAAAGTAATTAACAATAAAGCAAATGTTAAATTCCGAACTCTGTTTTTCAACTAAAAAAAAACCCCAATCTGGTTTTAACTAAATTTTAATTTTTTAAATTTAACGTGTAATTAAAAATTAACGATCTTTTGAGTTTTTAGTTAGATTATCATATAAATTATAATAAAAACCAAAAAGAAATTGATTAAAATAAAATCTAAAAAATTTCACTAATGTTCTTATATAAGGCAGCACTGTTGGCTTGAAATTGCTCGTGGGTTACAAATAGATTTTGAAAGCTGGATAAGCTTCCGAGTATGCTAGCACCATTAAAAATTGCGAACTGAAGGTTTTCGGGAACAAAAAACCTTAATACTTCTTCCGATGATTCATAAAAACCAGAGAATTCCCGAGCAGGGGGAGTATTTTTTATGATTTCAAGAGGTATATCGGGTATCTCTGTTGTTTGAAAATTTTCTCCACAGTAAGGACAAAAAATCGATGCTGGATCATCAACTGCTTTTTTGCAATTAGGACAAGAAATTTTACCATTTTCAATTTTAGGGTTTTTACCTAGTTTAACACTTCCAATTGATAGCTCTGGTAGAATAATTCTGCCGTTACAAGATGGACAAAACTCCTTCCCGTCAGTAAGATCTACTAGCGTACCACAGTGGGGACATGTATCTTCTTTTTTCTGTGATTTTTTCTTTAATTTCATTTTTTGCTTTTCTTCCCTTGAGATTTTGACAATTTTGGGTTTAGGTATTTTTCCCAACTGGGGGATTAACTGAGTTAATTCCAATCTTAATCTTTCTTCAAATCCAGAATAAGAGAGATTTCCACCAGAGATCATAATATGGGAAAGAAGATCGCTCCAATAATATTTATCAATTCCTTGTACGCTGTTTACTACTGCTTGTGGAATACCAAATATGTTATAACCTAATAAACTAGGTTTAAATAACACTTCAGGAGCCTCGTGGAAGATATAGTTTGGGATATTAATATTGGATCCATCTGGCATAGTAAAACTAAAAGTCTCGTCTACTTTTGGAGGGTGTTCGGGATCAAGGGTGAAAAAACAGTTTTTTTCTTTGATATCTTTGATTATCTCGTCAACAGCACTAGATTCAATATTGATACCTTCCCTCATTAATAAATTCTTTAAATGTTGATTAACATCAGTCCCCGCTAATGTTAATTTTTGAACTGATTGATCTACAATTTCTCCTCCCAAAATTGGGCATACCCACGTGGTTCCATCGCCGCTTTCAATTACTATTCCAGTCGTTAATCCTACACTAAATAACGACAGTATTGGTGTTGGAATCATTATTAGACTTCTTACTTTGTGGGTTTCATACAAAACACGAGCAATATACTCTTTAGTTTCTCGCTGAACAAACGGAGGTTCAGTGTACAATACGGGATAATTAGAAAGATTTTCAATTCTTAATAGCGAATAGAAAATATAATTTAAGATTTCATAATAATCGTTCCAATCCGTAATCGCGCCCCTTTCAATAGGGTGCTTAATCTTAAGAACCCCTCTCATTTTTGAAGCGTCTGACCCTATATATATATTTCGGCCACTAACATCAACCATAACAGCCTTATATTTTTCAGTACCCGTAATCGTGGGGAAAACAAACCTAGGACTAGGCTCTCCCGCAAATCCTATTTTAGTATAGGCTGAACCAATGTCGACGATAATAGGAGTTCCGGGTAATGGTATTGCCATGCTTGATCAGTTATTTTTTTTAAGAGTTTATGTTCTTTTATATAAATCTCTTAATTTAAGTATTAGTACAATAATATAATAAAATGATTTTCTTTAATTAAATAATTTTTCCAAAAGAGGAAAGATAAATTAGAATATCTTAATTAATGAATATTTAATCTTTTAGATAATTAAATAACAATCTAATAATCTATATTTATATTAATCGATTTTTAATGATTTTTCTAGTTTCTTTTCAATTCCTTCTAGCTCGGTAAAAAGATTTTTATATGTTCTCAGCAAATATTTACCCCAATCGTTTAATTTAACCCATCCCCCCCCACCAAGACCGCCTTTTCTAGTTTCTACTGGGGATTTTCCGGATCTTTCTTTTATTTTATTCAAAATGTTCCACGCGTATTTG
>Ga0209978_10000594_pt1 | contig 14059 bp, 10 predicted proteins | sample BentaG_FD_182805 | JGI IMG/M metagenome (GOLD analysis project Ga0209978, IMG submission 182805) | Deep subsurface microbial communities from South Atlantic Ocean to uncover new lineages of life (NeLLi) - Benguela_00093 metaG (SPAdes)... | ecosystem: Environmental > Aquatic > Marine > Oceanic >...
CCGGTGACAATGTTTCCTTTGAGGTAAATCTGATAACACCCATAGCCATGGAAAAGGAACTCCGCTTTGCTATCCGTGAAGGTGGAAAGACTGTTGGTGCAGGAGTAATAAGCGATATCGTAGAGTAGAGTAATGCTGATGAGGGATATTATCACCTTGGCTTGCTCAATGTGTAAGCAGAGGAACTACACAACGACAAAGAACAAACGAAGAACTCCAGACAAACTGCAGTTCAAGAAGTATTGCCCATTTTGCCGGACACATACCCTTCATAAGGAAATCAAATAGCGACTGTTTTTTACAGGCCAGTAGCTCTAACGGTTAGAGCACCGGACTCCAAATCCGGGTGTTGGGGGTTCGAATCCCTCCTGGCCTGCTCTTTTTGAAGGGACTTAAGACCTCTGCACAACCCTGGCCCAGACCCCTGGCCCAGACCTGGCATGTCAAGATGCGGTGATGGAAAGTGAGGCATTCGTAAGGAGTGAAGACAGTTGGATATCCACATCCCGTCGCGCCAGGGCAGGCTGGCATGCAAAGGATGAGTACAAGGGGCCTGATTACGAAATACTGTAATGCCCACAGTGTATTCCAGCAATGTCGCGCCAGGGCAGGCCCTGGCCCAGACCCGCCTGCCAGATGGCGGGCAGGCTTGGCTTGTAGGGTTGACAAGCAAGAAGTGGAAGCCCGCCTGCCATCGCTGAGAGCAAAGGGGACCGGCGAGCAGGCCACATTCTGTCAGAATAGGGGTTATGAAAAGGTCTCTGCTTCACTTTCAACGGAGGCATATTTTGAAATGTTGGAGGCACCATTGATTTTGTAACAGTATTGTATGACAAACTCGTAAAAAGTGTTTTGTGAACGAGATTGAGCATTTCGGGAGAAAAGCGCTTGAGATGTTCAGCGTTAAGAAATGCTAACTGTTTGAGGGCATTACACCGAGTTTTAGCATTTTAGCTGAACATCTTAGGTGCGCCCAAAATGCTCACGGATAGAGCAAAATCAACTTTTTACGAATGTATCATTAAATGGCTCATGAAAAAAAAGAAGGCCCGTAGAAAAAAGAGGACTGGCAAGAAGACACATGTTATGCCAGCTGCCAGTATTTCAGAACAAAAAAAAGCTGGCGTGGAAACAATTCCACAGAAAGAAGATCTCCAACCGGTACCGGCAAAAAAGGATGTTTTCAGGGCAGCAGATACCGGAGGTTTCGCACCAAAAAGATATTTTAACGTGGTGCGACAATTCTTGGCTGAAGCCAAAGTGGAACTCAAAAAGGTTACGTGGCCTTCAAGAAAGGAACTTCTAACCACTACAACTGTTGTTATTGTATTGGTGATCTTGATTGCTCTTTTTCTGGGGATAGTTGATTTGGGCCTCGTAAAGATTATTAGAAATGTACTTGGATAATTATAGGTAAAGCTTAGGTGTTTGTGTGGAGTTACGGTGGTATATAGCACATACGTATTCTGGTTTTGAGAACAGAGTGAAGACCGCATTGGAGGAGAAAGTCAAGTCCTCGGGAAAGGAGGAGTTTTTTGGCCAGATAGTTGTGCCGACCGAGCAGGTTGTTGAGTTAGTTAAGGGCAAGAAAAAGACATCTTCTCGGAAATTCTATCCTGGTTATATAATGATTCAAATGGCCTTGACGGATGAGACATGGCATATAGTGCAGGACATAGATAAGGTAACAGGATTTTTGGGTGGGAAAACTAAGCCCGTTCCGATTTCAGAAGACGAGGCACAGAGGATTCTGACGAGGATGGAGGACGGACGGGAAAAACCAAAGCCGAAGTTCTTTTTTGAGGAAGGTGATGAGGTTCGAGTTATCGACGGCCCATTTACAAACTTCAACGGAGTTGTGGAGGAGGTAAAACCGGATAAAGCTAAGCTAAAAATTCTCATAAGTATTTTCGGCCGATCGACCCCCGTTGAACTGGATTTTGTTCAGGTTGCAAAGATATAAAAGGGAAACCATATGGCAAAAAAGGTGGCCGCAACGATCAAGTTGCAGGTAAAGGCAGGACAGGCAAACCCTTCACCGCCGGTTGGACCCGCGTTAGGACAGCACGGCGTCAATATCATGGAATTCTGTAAAGCCTTTAACTCTAGAACGCAAAATCAGGAGGGAATGACTATCCCTGTAATCATAACAGTTTATGCAGATAAATCTTTCTCTTTTATAACGAAAACACCCCCTGCCTCTGTTCTTCTCAAGCAGGCAGCAAATATAGCAAAAGGTTCTCCTGAACCAAAGAGAGAGAAGGTTGGAACTGTGACTGTGAGCCAGGTAGGGGAGATAGCCAAGCTGAAATTTGAGGATCTGAGTGCTGTTGATTTGCCGGGGGCCATAAAGATTGTTGAGGGTACAGCTCGAAGCATGGGAATCACCGTGGAAAAGGAAGAAAATCATTAAGGTCTGGGAAGATATTACTATGCCTAAGAGAGGAAAGAAATATACTGGGGCTGCTAAAAAGATAGAGAGATCAAAAAAATACAGCTTTCAAGAGGCTCTTGAATTCGCCACAGATAATTCGTATGTAAAATTTGACGCCTCGGTGGACATTGCCGTCCGGTTAGGTGTTGATCCTCGCCATGCCGATCAAATGGTCAGAGGAACCGCCTCTCTCCCCCATGGTATTGGCAAACCAGTGAGGGTAGTCGTCTTTGCCAAGGGAGAAAAGGAAAAGGAGGCCTTGGATGCTGGGGCAGATCTTGTTGGCTCTGAGGACCTTGCTGAGAAGATCCAGAAGGGGTGGCTGGAATTCGACAAGGCCGTTGCTACTCCAGATATGATGGGGGTAGTAGGTAAGTTGGGTCGTATTTTGGGCCCCAGAGGGATGATGCCCAACGCAAAACTTGGCACGGTAACCTTTGATGTGGCCAAGGCGGTCACGGAATTAAGGGCAGGAAAAATTGACTTCAAGGTCGATAAAGCAGGTATCGTACATACCACAGTGGGGAGGGCATCCTTTGGAGTCGATAAACTCTTAGAAAATACTGCCTTCTTTCTGGATACTATCTCGAGGCTAAAGCCCCCTTCCAGCAAGGGTGGCTACTTAAGAAGTATAGTAATATCAACCGCAATGGGACCGGGCATTAAAATTGATACAGCCAATGTGAGGGATCTTATCCGGTAACTGTAGATTGGTGGTTCAATTCTGTTTCGCGAATTTTTGGAGACCTAAGGTGATTCCCATCAGGCCAGAAGAGGGGAGGTGATTTGAGCCTTTGGACAGGAATCAAAAAGAAGAAATCGTCAGAGGATTACAGGAAAGTCTAGCAAAGGCACGTGGCACCTTTCTTGTTGACTACCAGGGATTGAATGTTGAGTCGCTTACCAAATTGAGACACGAGTTAAGGGAAGCCAACGTTGAGTTCCAGGTTGTGAAGAATAGACTCTTGTCAATTGCATGCAAAGGCACAGACACAGCTGTTTTGAAAGACTATTTTACTGGGCCTTCCGCCTTGGCTATCACGCATGATGATATAACTGTGCCTGCAAAGGTTTTGACAAAGCTTAGCCAGGACTATGAAGCATTAGAGATAAAGATCGGTCAGATAAACGGTCAAGTCATTGATTTGCCCGCTATCAAGAAGTTGGCCCAGCTCCCTCCAAGAGAGGTACTTCTTTCTCGACTGCTTTTTTCTCTTTCTGGCATACCAACAACCTTTGTGAGAGTCTTATCTGAAATACCCAGAAGGTTGGTCGCTGTTTTGGATGCTGTAAAAAGACAAAAGGAATAGATTCTTTGTTGAGACATGAGCGTTCCTAAGAAAGGTAATAGATGAAAATAGTTAAAATTTAGCAGGGAGGGTTTGAGATAGAGATGACAGCCAAGATAGATAAAGAAGATGTAATTACGTTTATTTCTAATATGAGCGTTCTAGAACTGTCTGAACTAATTCAAGAGCTTGAGAAAAAATTTAATGTTTCGGCTGCTGCCCCGGTAACAGTAGTAGCTCCTGGTGCTGGCGAAAAAGCTGAACAGGCAGAGGAGGCCGAGAAAACCGAGTTTGATGTTATGGTAACGGCAGTTGGGGATAGAAAGATTCAGGTGATTAAGGTTGTTCGGTCTGTAACCAATTTGGGACTGAAAGAGGCGAAGGAATTGGTTGACAATGTACCGAGCAAGGTAAGAGAAGGTGTTTCAAAAGAAGATGCGGAAAACATTAAGAAGCAGCTTGAAGAAGTTGGTGCTGTAGTGGACATAACCTAGATTCTCAGTATAGGCTTCTGTCTTCTTGTGTTTATTTTACGTTTGGTGTATGTCCCCATAGCTAGCTTTTACTAAGATTTGCAAGGAGATCATAAGGGTGAATAAAGCAGATAACGTTAGGTATTATCAAAGAAAGAATTTTGGGAGAATAAAAACAATCCTTGAAATACCTGATCTAATAGATGTGCAGAGACATTCGTACGAACGGTTTTTGCAGAAGGATGTCTCAGCCGAAGAGCGAAAGGACTTTGGACTCCAGGGAGCATTCAAAAGTGTTTTTCCCATCCATGATTTAAATCAAACGTGCTCGCTGGAATTCGTCCGGTATTTTTTTGAAGATATAAAATACGATGAGGAAGAATGCATCAGGAAAGGAATGAATTATGAGGCGCCAATTAGGATAGTCGTTCAGCTTCTGGTCTTTGATGTTGATGAGGTTTCGGGCACCAGGACAATCAGGGATATTAAGGAACAGGAAATCTATTTTGGCACCTTGCCAATGATGACCGAGAGAGGAACCTTCATCATTAATGGTGTAGAGCGAGTGGTTGTCAGTCAGCTTCACCGGTCCCCGGGTGTCTTTTTTGACAATGATAAGGGAAAGACCCACCCCAGTGGGAAACCACTCTATTCAGCCAGAATTATTCCATTGCGGGGTTCTTGGATCGACTTTGAGTTTGACGCTAAGGATATCCTCTTCGTTAGGATCGATAGGAGGAGAAAGTTTCCAGCTACCATTCTCCTCAAGGCATTCGGCTATTCTGAAGAGGAAATTCTGCACCATTTCTATACTAAAGAGAGGGTGTTGGTTGATAAAAAGTCTTTTAAGTGTGTCCTAGATCTCAATAGCCTTCCGAGCCAAAAAATAATTAAAAATATACGTGATCCAAAGAGCGGTGAAATAATAGCCAAGAAAGGTGAGAAATTCAGCAAAAAGTTATGCAGAAAGCTGATTGACAAGGGGCTGCAAGAGATACCGGTGAATTCAGATTATATCTTGGACAGGGTTGCTGCTCATGATATCGTGGATCCCCAGACGGGGGAGGTCTTGATAAGAACCAATCAAGTCTTTTCACAGGAAATCGTGGAGTCTATACAAGCACGGGGTATTGGAGAGATTGGATTATTGGTTTTGGATGGTCCAGATGTCGGTACGACTATAAGAGAAACCATGCTGTTAGACAAGATCATTACCCCTGATGACGCTGTTCTTGATATTTACCGAAAACTGAGGCCAACGAGCCCACCGACGCAGGAGATGGCCCATTCCTATTTTAAGAGCCTCTTTTTTAATCCTTCCACCTACGATCTGTCTCCAGTTGGCCGCTTGAAGATGAATCATAGGCTGGAGCAAGATGTTTCTCTTGAGGTATGCACCTTGAGAAGAGAGGACATAATGGAGTCGGTTGAGGAACTGGTGCGGTTGAGCTTTAAAGAAGGTACTGTTGATGATATAGATCATCTGGGAAATCGAAGGGTCAGATCAGTAGGGGAGTTATTGGAGGAAGGATATAGGGTAGGGCTGATTAGGATGCAGAGGGCTATCAAAGAGAGAATGAGCCTCCAGGATGTAGATACCCTAATGCCTCGTGATCTGATTAATTCCAAGCCTGTTTCTGCCGTGATCAACGAGTTTTTTGGCTCAAGCCAGCTATCCCAATTTATGGATCAAACCAATCCCTTGTCAGAGATAACGCACAAGAGACGTCTGAGCGCTCTCGGGCCTGGCGGTTTAACTCGGGAGAGAGCCGGGTTTGAAGTGAGAGACGTACATCCAAGCCACTATGGTCGAATATGCCCTATCGAAACGCCTGAAGGACCGAATATCGGTTTGATCGTGTCTCTCAGCACCTATTCTCGTATAAACGATTTCGGTTTTATCGAAACACCGTATCGGAAAGTTCATGATGGCATTGTCTCAGGAGACATAGAGTATCTAACAGCCATGGATGAAAGGGAGTATCCCATTGCCCAAGCCAATGAGGCCCTGACTGCTGATGGTCACTTTGTCAGGGATGTGGTAGCTACCAGAAGGGGGGGTGAAGCATGTCTCGCGTCCGCTGATGAGGTTAGATATATGGATGTTTCCCCAAACCAGTTGGTCAGTATTGCTGCATCATTGATCCCCTTCTTAGAGCACGATGATGCAAACCGTGCCCTTATGGGGTCTAATATGCAGAGACAGGCTGTACCCCTTTTACAAGCTCGGTCTCCCCTTATAGGAACAGGGATTGAGAAAACCGTTGTAAGGCACTCAGGTGTAGCTGTCATGGCCAAGAGAGACGGTATTGTTGAAAGCGTCGATGCCTCTCGTATTGTTATCCGATCGGAGAAAGAAGAGGAAGGTGTTGAGATTTCTAAGCTAACGAAATTTATGCGTTCGAACCAGAGCACCTGTTACAATCAGAAAGCCATAGTAAATGAGGGCGATAGGGTTAAGGAGGGCCAGATTATTGCTGATGGCCCTGCTATGGAGAGAGGTGAACTTGCTTTAGGAAGAAATGTAATCGTCGCCTTTCTTTCCTGGGGCGGGTACAATTTTGAAGATGCAATTTTAGTAAGCGAACGATTAGTACAGGAAGATGTCTTTACTTCCATACATATAGAAGAGTTTACTGTTATGGCGAGAGATACCAAACTCGGACCAGAAGAGATAACGCGAGACATTCCCAATGTAGGAGAGGAGGCACTTGAGAAACTTGACGAGAGCGGTATTGTGCGGCTCGGGGCTGAAGTGAGATCTGGAGATATTTTGGTTGGCAAAATTACTCCCAAGGGTGAGACTCAGTTATCGCCAGAGGAAAAGCTCTTGAGGGCTATATTTGGTGAAAAGGCAGGTGATGTAAAGGATACGTCACTCAAGGTGCCACCTGGGGCTGAGGGCATTATTATTGATGCACAGGTGTTTTCTCGCAAAGGCGTGGAAAAAGATGAAAGAACAAAGAGCATTCAGGGGGCTGAGATCAGTCAGTTGTCAAAGGACAAAGAGGATGAGATCGGGGTCATAAGGAGGAATGCTCAAAAGAAATTGGAAGTCCTATTGGAGGGAAAGCGCCTCAAATCAGATCTGAAACATCGGGAGACAGATGAGATATTAGTAAAGAGGGGTCAGGTGATTGATCAAGAATGCCTGGAGAGTGTTCCCCCATACCACTGGCAAGGGGCAAATATTGCGACCGAAATGGGAGCTATTGAAAGGATGGAATCCATAGCATCCCAGTATAGCCAGCAGGTTGAAGAACTCAATGAGCTTTTTCAGCAAAAGATAAAAAGGCTGGATATGGGGGATGAGCTCTCGCCCGGAGTAATCAAGATGGTAAAGGTATTCGTTGCTGTAAAGCGGAAACTCTCTGTTGGTGACAAGATGGCTGGCCGCCATGGAAATAAGGGCGTGCTTTCCCTTGTACTGCCGGTTGAGGATATGCCTTATTTTGCTGATGGTACACCGGTAGATATTGTGTTGAATCCCCTCGGGGTTCCTTCCAGGATGAATGTGGGGCAGATTTTAGAGACCCACCTTGGTTGGAGTTCCCATGAACTTGGGCGGCAGATAGGAGAACTGGTAGACACCATGAGAGATGAAGGTCTCCTAAGGGCTAAGTTGCGAGATATCTTTTCCGAAGACTACGATCAGTTCTTTGCTGGTGTTTCGGATGAAGCGCGTAGGCAGAGTGCTTCCCTTATGCGGAATGGTGTGCCCATGGCTACGCCTGTTTTTGATGGAGCAAATGAAGAGGAGATTGAGGCGTGTCTAAAGAAGGCAGGCTTACCTGTTAGCGGTCAGACCATTCTGTATGATGGGAGATCAGGTGAGCCTTTTGATCAACCGGTGACTGTTGGCATAATGTACATGATGAAGCTCCATCATTTGGTCGATGATAAGATCCATGCTCGCTCTATTGGCCCCTATTCTTTGGTTACTCAGCAGCCTCTTGGCGGTAAGGCCCAGTTTGGAGGTCAGCGTTTGGGTGAGATGGAGGTCTGGGCAATGGAGTCTTACGGTGCGGCATATTCCTTACAAGAGTTTTTGACTGCCAAATCGGATGATGTGGCTGGCCGAACACGGATGTATGAAAAGATCGTAAAGGGAAATAATTTCTTGGAAGCTGGTTTGCCGGAATCCTTCAATGTTTTAGTGAAAGAGCTCCAGAGTCTCGGTTTGGAGCTTGAACTGAACGAGGATGGAGAATCTGAGATTCTTCTAGACTATGATGAGAAGAGATAAAATAGGAGAGAGCCTTGGAAGACCTGTATGGATTTTTTACAAAACCAAAGGATCCGTTAAGTTTTAATTCAGTACAGATCTCTATTGCTTCACCAGAGAAAATAAGAGAGTGGTCTTATGGTGAGGTGAAAAAACCTGAAACTATTAACTATCGAACCTTCAAGCCTGAAAGGGATGGATTATTTTGTGCGAAGATCTTTGGTCCCACCAAGGATTACGAGTGTCTCTGTGGAAAATACAAAAGGATGAAGCACCGAGGTGTGGTCTGCGAGAAATGTGGTGTGGAGGTCACCCACTCTAAGGTTCGAAGGCAGAGAATGGGTCATATTGAGTTAGCTTCACCGGTTGCCCACATCTGGTTCTTGAAATGCATCCCTTCAAAAATCGGTTTGCTCTTGGATATGACACTCAAGACATTAGAGAAGATACTCTATTTTGAGAATTATCTAGTCGTTGATCCAAAAGATACCCCTTTGGCGAAAGGCGCCCTGTTGACTGAGGAACAGTATCTCAAGGCCACAGAGGATTATGGAGACGGGTTTGAGGCTGGAATGGGAGCAGAAGCTGTTCAAAGGATGCTGAGAGAGCTCGACTTGGATGCGCTTTCTTCTACCCTAAAGGTTGAGATACTGAGCACCAAATCAGATGCCAAACGGAAAAAACTCTCGAAACGTGTTCGGATAGTCGATGCCTTTCGCTCGTCCAAGAATAGACCAGAGTGGATGATACTGAGTGTCGTCCCTGTGTTACCACCTGACCTCAGACCTTTGGTACCTCTCGATGGGGGGAGATTTGCTACTTCAGATCTCAATGATCTTTACCGCAGGGTTATCAACAGGAACAATAGACTGAAGCGTCTCCAAGAGCTCAATGCCCCTGATATTATCATTAGGAACGAGAAGAGGATGCTTCAGGAGGCGGTAGACGTACTGTTCGATAACGGCAGAAGGGGTAAGACCATTACCGGTGCAAATAAGCGGCCTTTGAAGTCCTTAAGTGATATGCTCAAAGGGAAGCAGGGCAGGTTCAGACAGAATCTGCTCGGAAAGCGGGTGGATTATTCTGGAAGATCGGTAATTGTCGTTGGTCCCGATCTGCGGTTGCACCAATGCGGACTTCCTAAACAGATGGCTTTGGAACTATTTAAGCCGTTTATCTACAATAAACTTGAGGAGGAAGGCCTGGCTTCTACGCTCAAAAAAGCTAAGAAATTGGTTGAAAAAGAGACGCCTGAGGTATGGGATTGTCTGGATGAGGTAGTAAAAGAGCACTGTGTCTTACTTAACAGGGCCCCCACGCTCCACCGGCTCGGGATTCAGGCATTTGAACCGGTGCTGATTGAAGGGAAGGCCATCCAGCTACACCCACTGGTTTGCACTGCCTTTAATGCCGATTTTGATGGTGACCAGATGGCTGTTCATGTTCCCCTCTCTGTCGAGGCGCAGATTGAGGCTCGGACACTCATGCTCTCGACCAACAATATCCTCTCTCCGGCCAATGGGGATGCCATCATTGTTCCAACCCAAGATATCGTATTAGGCATCTATTATATGACCAAAGAGGTACCATTTTGTAAAGGTGAAGACAAGGTCTTCGCAGATGTTGAAGAGGTTAGAATGGCTTACGACGCTGGGGAGCTAGATCTGCACGCGTCCATAATGGTGAGAATTGATGGCCAGATTGTAAGGACTACTACGGGAAGGGTGATTCTCTATGAGATTTTCCCCAAAGAGTTACCCTTTGAGATGGTGAACAGGGAAATAACAAAGAAAGCACTGGGGGAAATCATTGGTCAATGCTATCGTTCTCTCGGTACCAAGGCGACCGTTATCTTGGCTGATAGGCTTAAAGATATTGGGTACAAGTATGCCACCATTTCCGGCATTTCCATCGCAAGAAAAGATATGGTTATCCCAAAAAGAAAACAGAAGATTATAGGAGAAGCCGAGGGTGAGGTAAAAAAGATTGAAAAGCAGTACAGCGATGGTTTGATTACGGAAGGTGAGAAATACAACAAGGTCGTTGATATCTGGACAAAGGCCACGGAGCTCGTTTCCTCCGAAATGATGGAAGAGATGGCTCAAGAGGGAGCGATGGACCAGCAAACAGATGCAAAAAAAGCTGGGAGCCTGAACCCCATATATATGATGTCTGATTCGGGAGCCCGGGGCAGCAAGGATCAGATGAGGCAGTTGGCAGGAATGAGAGGCCTCATGGCAAAACCCTCTGGCGAGATTATTGAGACACCTATTACGGCTAATTTCCGCGAGGGCCTGAATGTTTTACAGTATTTTATTTCTACCCATGGCGCCAGAAAGGGATTGGCTGACACAGCCCTTAAGACGGCTAACTCAGGATATCTGACCCGCCGATTGATAGATGTGGCCCAGGATGCCTGTGTTACCGAGGCAGATTGCGGTACTACCGATGGAATCTGGGTAGAGCCATTGACTGAGGGGGGAGAGGTGATTCAAGCTGTCTCAGATAGAATTTTGGGCAGAACCGCAGCAGAGGATATTCATGACCCCATAACAGGAGAACTGCTCCTCAAGCAAAATGAGGAAATAGATGAGGAGGCGGCGCAGAGGATCGAAAGGTCGTGGATTGAGAAGTTAAAAATTAGGTCAGTGTTGACCTGCAGGACAAAGAGAGGGATTTGTGGAAGCTGTTATGGCCGAGATTTGGCCCATGGTAGAGAGGTTGACATTGGGGAGCCAGTAGGAATCGTTGCTGCACAGTCCATTGGCGAGCCAGGCACGCAGCTCACGATGCGGACATTCCACATTGGCGGCACGGTAACAAGAAAGGTAGAGCAGTCTACCATTCAGTCCAGGAGTAGTGGAACGGTAAAATTCTTTAATCTCAGAACCGTTATTAGTGCCAAAGGGGACCATGTGGTAATGAATAGGAATGGGGATATCGGCGTTGTGGATGCAAGTGGAAGAGAGGTGGAACGCTATCCTGTAATATATGGAGCTACCATTAAGGTTGATGATGGCAAGGAGATACATCCCGGTGAGCTTTTGGTTGAATGGGACCCCTTTTCCATCGCCATTTTGACAGAGGTTTCTGGAAGGCTAAAATTTGGCGATATCTATGAAGGGAAGACCATGCAGGAAAGGCTGGATCCGGTAACCGGTAAATCAACAAAGGTTATTGTTGCATCCGATGATCCAAACGTGAGACCACGGGTCTCTATCAAAGAATCTAGTGGCAAGACAATCCAGGTTCCTGGTCATTCAGGGGCAGGGGCAGCGGCCCGGTATTTCCTCCCTACCGGTGCTATCATTATGGTTGCGGAAGGAAATGAAGTCAATGCCGGTGATGTTTTGGCTAAGATCCCGAGAGAAACCACCAAGACCAAGGATATCACAGGAGGTCTGCCGCGGGTTGCCGAATTATTTGAGGTCCGAAAACCCAAGGACCAGACCCTGTTAAGTGAGATTGATGGAACCGTATCATTTGGAAAATATGTATCAGGGAAGAGGAGGGTGGTTGTTACTCCAGAAGTGGGCAAAGCTACTGAATATATTATACCGAGAGGTAAGCATGTAAGCGTTTTTGATGGCGATTATGTGAGGGCTGGTGAAGCCCTCATGGAAGGCTCGGCTAATCCTCATGATATCCTCAGGATAAAAGGAGCTAAGGAGTTATCTAAATACCTGGTTGATGAAGTTCAGAAGGTCTATCGCCTCCAGGGTGTTAGGATAAACGACAAGCACATAGAAGTGATTGTCAGACAGATGTTGCGGAGGGTGGCAGTTAAGGATATTGGAGATTCAGATTTTATCTTAGGAGAAGAGGTAGAGCGCTGGCGTTTTGAGGAAAAAAATCAGGAAGTTATTGCCAATGGGGGCAAACCAGCGGTTGGTGAGCCGCTGCTCTTGGGGGTTACCAAGGCATCAATCAATACAGAAAGCTTCATTTCGGCTGCATCTTTTCAGGAAACTACCAAAGTCCTGGCTGATGCAAGTGTAGAGAGCAAAATAGATTATTTAAGGGGCCTCAAAGAAAATGTCATCATGGGCAGGCTGATACCGGCGGGCACTGGCCTGAGTAGGTACAGGGGGCTTGATATAGAAACGGAGCAATAATTCTCAAGCGTGTGGAAATCAGGGTAACGTCAAAGTCCAGGGTATGGGTATCTTTTTTTTGGATTATGCCCTCACATAGTTTAGATTAGTGGGAGTTTCAAAATGGTTTATATAGATGGAGCCTATGATTCTAAGGCTTGGGGCGCAATAAACCATTTTGAAACGACCCAGTAAGGGGCCATGTCACAGGCCTGCCCTGGCGCGACATTTCTGGAATACAGTGTGGTCGTTACAGTATTTCGTAAGTAAGCTCTTTGTACTGATGCTTTGCATGCCAGGTCTGGGCCAGGGGCATAACCAAAAAAAAGATACCCATACCCTGGAAGAAGCTCAAAAATCAATATGTTAGGTTTCACTATGACGTGGCCCTGGTGTGGAAATAGCTTGCCAAGATCGAGACATTTGAATATATAAGGCATAAATTTTTTTGGGAAGAGAGATACATGCCAACGATTAATCAACTCGTTAAAAAAGGACGGCAGAAGGTAAAGAAGAAGATTAAGACCCCAGCCCTCAAAGGGTGTCCTCAAAGAAGAGGTGTGTGTATCAGGGTATATACATCAACACCCAAGAAACCTAACTCTGCTTTGCGCAAGGTCACACGGGTACGGCTGACCAATGGAATGGAGGTTACATCATACATACCAGGCATTGGGCACAATCTTCAGGAACACTCTGTTGTTCTGATACGGGGCGGGAGAGTCAAGGATCTACCGGGAATCAGATATCACATAATTCGGGGTACCTTGGATAGTTCAGGTGTTGAAGATCGCCGAAGGGGTCGCTCAAAATATGGGGCTAAAAGGCCCAAGGGGATCTAGGTTTTAGAGAGAGTCCTGTGGAGACGTTAGAATGACGAGAAAAGCAGAGGTCATTAAGAGAGAGATCTTGCCTGACCCAAAATACAAGAGTGAATTAGTGACTCGATTTACTAATAGAATCATGAAGAAGGGCAAAAAGAATTTGGCGCAATCCATCCTCTATGAGGCCTTTGATATTATGCATCAGAAGACCAAAGAGGATCCTCTATCGCTTTTTCAGAAGGCTATTGAAAATGTGAAGCCGGCAGTTGAGGTGAGATCGAGGAGGGTCGGCGGGTCCACCTATCAAGTTCCAACGGAGGTGAGAACGTTCAGGAGGAACACACTGAGCATTAGGTGGATTCTTACCTATGCTCAGCAAAGAGGCGAGAAAAGCATGCCAGCAAAATTAGCTGGTGAACTGATTGATGCTGCCAATGGAAGGGGAGGTGCCTCTAAGAAAAAGGAGGATACACACAGAATGGCCGAGGCTAACAAGGCTTTTGCCCATTATCGTTGGTAGGATTGAAATTGGTTTTGTTAGTTTTACTGGTTTGATTAGTTTCATTGGTTTGGTGCTTAAGGCTTTCAAAAATACATAAGCGGATCTGGAACCGAAATTTCTGTCCTAAGAAAACCAATAAAACCAATGCAACAAATTTAACCAATTAAACAGATACTTAAATTGCCTTTATTGGTAACAGGAGGACTTATTTTAAGGAG